>Ga0068855_100001411_pt1 | contig 29825 bp, 27 predicted proteins | sample KBSCornC52_FD_66592 | JGI IMG/M metagenome (GOLD analysis project Ga0068855, IMG submission 66592) | Corn rhizosphere microbial communities from Kellogg Biological Station, Michigan, USA - KBS Corn C5-2 | ecosystem: Host-associated > Plants > Roots > Rhizosphere > Soil ... | reverse complement strand
GAATTTTAAACGCAGAGGCCGCAGAGACACAGAGAAAAAGTGTTGAGCAGTTGGGGGACTAAAAATCGACGCAGAAAGGCGTTGGAAGTAGGCCCGCGAATCACACAAATGAGCCGAATGAGTCCACTTCCATTCGTGTTATTTGCGTGATTCGCGGGCCAAAAATCTACGCACGGCGCGGAAAATTTTTAGAGTTAGCAGGGCAGAGCCGCCGAGGAAAGAAGGAGATGCGATCCGTCTTTCGGTGCGTCAGCGCCGATCGTCTCGCGTTTTCCCGAGAGTGGTGATCAAGATCAGTCCAGCGATAAAGCCGCCGATGTGAGCGGCATAGGCGACTCCGCCGCCTTCGACATTGTGGGCCTTGGCGGCGAGGACTTGGGAGATCACCTGCAAGACGATCCAGTAGAGGAGGAAGAACAATCCTGGAATATCCCGGATCCAAATGTAGGGCCAGAAGACGAGGGTTTTGATTTGGGCATCGGGACGCTGCAGAAAATACGCCCCGAGCACGCCGCTGATCGCCCCACTGGCGCCGACGAGAGGAACCTCGCCTTGAGGTGCAACCAGGGTGAAGGCGAGCACGGCCGCAACCCCGGAGAGCAGGTACAAGAAAAGGTAACCGATGGCGCCACAATGTTCCTCGATGTCATCCCCGAAAATCCAGAGGAACCACATATTGCCGAGGAGATGCGCCCACCCGCCGTGCATGAACATGGAGGTGAAAACGTAGCGCCAGCACCAGATGCTAAGCGGGTTTTTGGAGAATTCGTGCGGCAGAAAGCCGGCCTGCCTGACGGATTCGTCGAGGCCGAGACGGAGCTGCCACCCGGCGAAGATCAGGATATTCGCCACGATGAGCAGAATGGTCATGACAGGGAAACGGCGGGGCGAACGGTAGTCTGCGCGGTCGTCGTAGAGCGGAATCATGGGAAAGCGGGATTGAGTGCAGACACCGACGCCGGAGCTGACTTCCATCACGCCATTCTGCACGGCTCCTTCTTGCAGGAAACGTGCCGTTTGCCACCTCGATGAAGAAGCGGAATTCTAGATATCGCAGATGCGCACGCCGTCGGCGAGAGAAGCGACTTTGTCTTCGTGCGCGGGAATGAATTCCTGGCCGACGTAGCCTTTGTAATCGAGATCGAGCAAGGCCTGCATGATCGCCGGGTAGTTGAGCTCCTGCGTGCCGTCGATCTCATTGCGGCCGGGCACGCCGGCGGTGTGGACATGGGCGACATACTCCTTGTGCTGGCGGAGGCGGCTGATGACATCGCCGTGCATGATCTGCACGTGATAGATATCGAAGAGCACCCGGCAGTGTGGCGAACCGATCTGCCGGCAAACCTCGACCGTGCGTTCCATGGAATCGCAGAAGTAATCGGGATGACCTTTCATGGTCACGTTGACCCGCGAATTCAGCATCTCGATGCAGAGCGTCACTTTCTTTTCCTCGGCCAGAGGAAGCACTTCCTTGAGGCCGGCGACCATGTTGGCGATGCCTTCCTCGTCGCTCAGTCCGCGACGGAAACCGGAGAATGTGATGACCCGCTCGACGCCTGCGGCCGCGCACTGCTCGATGCGTTGGCGCAACATGGCGCTGCATTCCGCCCACTCCTCGCGATGCGCAAACCCCTTGGCAAAGCCGTGCGAACTGGCGATGGCGATGTGCATGCCGAGTTCCTTGATGAGCGGCCAGTGCATCGGATCGATGAGCTCCACGGAAGCGAGCCCCAGCGCGGCGCTGTGATGCACCAGTTCTTCCGGCGGCATCGGTTTGAAACACCACGGGACGACCGATTGCTTGATGCGCCCATTCTTCACGCGAAAGAGCCCGGCTGCAGCCGAGACGGGTGCGGCCAGTGTTTTGTCCGTCTCCAAGGGCAGGGTGGGGACGGCGTTTTGCCCGCGGGCGGTGAGACCGAGGGCAGCGGCAGCGGCAGTCTTGATGGCAGTGCGGCGGGTTTGGGAGGACATGGGGGAAGAATCGCCGCCGAGGGGCACGCTGGCAAGTTGGGGATTGCATGCTGGGTGCGGCGGGCAAATATCTCGCCCGCTATGTTTCCCCGCGCCCTTGCCCTGTTGTTGTGCTTCGCTGTCTCGTTATTTGCCAAGGAATCCGATGGCGGAGCGTCCGCGCCCAAGTCCGGCGACAAGCCGAACATCGTCTTCATCCTCTGCGACGATCTCGGCGTGAACGATCTCTCCTGCTACGGACGCAAGGATCAGCAGACGCCGAACCTCGACCAATTGGCCAGCCAGGGAATGCGCTTCACTTGTGCCTATTGCGCCTCGCCCATCTGCTCGGCCTCGCGGGCGTCGATCATGACCGGCAAGGCGCCGGGCCGGGTGCACATCACGAATTTTCTGCCGGGCCGCGCCGATGCGCCTTCGCAGAAATTCATCCAGCCGGAGATCGAAGGCCAGCTCCCATTGGAAGAAAACACGATCGCCAAGGCGCTGCACGGTGCGGGGTATGTCTCGGCGTGCATCGGGAAATGGCACTTGGGAGGGAAGGGCTTTGGGCCGACCAACCAGGGTTTCGACTACGCTTTCGCCGGCCACGCCAATACCAAGCCGAGCGCGACCGAAGGTGGGAAAGGGGAGTATGAATTAACGGCTGAGGCCGAGAAGTGGCTGGAGCAGAACAAAGATCATCCTTTCTTCCTCTACCTTGCGCACAATGCACCGCACGTGCCGCTCGCCGCGAAACCGGAACTCATCGAGAAGCACAAGGACGCTTGGAATCCCATTTATGCGGCGATGATGGAAACACTCGACGATTGCGTGGGGCGCATCATGAAAAAGATCGATGACCTTGGGCTCACCGAAAAGACGATCTTCATCTTTACCAGCGACAATGGCGGCTTGCACGTCTACGAACTGCCGAATACGCCCTCGACCTACAATGCGCCCTTCCGCGCGGGGAAAGGTTACCTGGAGGAAGGTGGATTGCGCGAACCGCTCATCGTGCGCTGGCCGGGGAAAATTAAAGCCGGCGCGACGAATGAGATCCCCGTGGTGCTCTATGATTTTATGCCCACCTTGATGACCGCCGCCGGTCTCGATGTGGCGCACACCGTTGGGCCGCTGGATGGGGTGAACATCCTGCCGCTGCTGACCGGTGGCACCATTCCGCCGCGCACGCTCTACTGGCATTTCCCGAACTACACGAACCAGGGCAGCAAGCCGGCGGGAGCCGTTCGCGATGGCGAGTGGAAATTGATCCAGGACGACGAGACGGGCAATCTCGAGCTCTACAACATCGCCACTGATCCTGGGGAAAGGAACGACCTCGCCAAGGACCAATCCGCGCGGGTGTCGGAACTGCAGGGCAAGCTCGCCGCGTGGCGGAAAGCGATCGGCGCGCAGATGGGCACGGCGAATCCGAATTTCGATTCGGCTTTCCATAAGCGGCTCTATGAAGATGTCGATACCACCCGGCTCGAGCCCGGTCCGAGCGCGGCGGCACTGCGGGAAAAACTCACCCCTTGGCGCGAAGGAATGGACGCGGCGGTGAAAGGCCACAAGCCGATCGTCACCCCGGCGACCGGCGACATCCGGCTCTTTGCCAGGGACGCGACCGTGCACGGCACCACCGCGCGTTACGAGCCGCTCTCTTATAAGAATACCATCGGCTTCTGGACCAAGCCGGAGGATTGGGTGAGCTGGGACTTCGAAGTGCCGAAGGCGGGCAAATACGAAGTGGAAGTGCAGCAGGGCTGCGGCAGCTCCGGTGGCTCGGAAGTGGCCGTGGAGGTCGCCGGCCAGACGCTGAAATTTACCGTCGACGCCACGGGGAACTTCCAAAGTTTCATCCAGCGGGTGATCGGCGTCGTGGATCTCGGTGAGGGCAAGCAAACCATCGCGGTGAAACCGCAAAACAAAGTCGGCGCCGCGGTGATGGACCTGCGGCGCGTAGTGCTGCGACCGGTATTGAAACCGAGGCCGTAGACCATTGCCTGTCGCTCACCTTGGAACGTGGAGAGCTACGCTACACGGACTTCCACGAACAGTTTCCGCATTTTGCCAAGCGAAAAACAGCGAAACGCATTTTTAGGGGCGCGCTGCTTGACCCGCCCCTGAGGCTCGCTAGTCTCCCCGTTCGCCCGACCCCGCGTGAAGCACCACAAACCCACTCATGAGTGCGGCGTTTTCGCCGTTTTTGGACATCCAAACGCCGCCGTACTAACCTACTACGGCCTGTTCGCCCTACAGCACCGGGGCCAGGAAAGCGCGGGCATCGTGACCGCCACTGGCCCGAATACGCCCTTCGTCCGCCACGTGGACATGGGTCTCGTCTCCCAGGTTTTCAAAGCCGAAGACCTCGATCGCCTGAAGGGCACGCGGGCCATCGGCCACGTACGCTACTCCACCACGGGGTCGAGCACCTTGCTCAACGCCCAGCCGCTCATGTTCAGCACCGGCCGGGGGCAGATCGCCATCGGCCACAACGGCAACCTCGTGAATGCCGCAGTGTTGCGCGACGAACTCGAGCGCCGCGGTTCCATTTTTCAAACCACTGTCGATAGCGAGATCATCCTGCACCTGCTCGCCCAGCCGAATGGCACCAGCAGCGTGCTCGCGGCGTTGCGGCGCATTCAGGGCGCCTATTCGCTGGTCGTCATGAGCGAGCGCGAGATCATCGGGGTGCGCGATCCCTTCGGGTTCCGCCCGCTGTCGCTGGGTAAATTGGAAGGCGCCTGGGTGCTCTCCAGCGAGACCTGCGCGTTCGATCTCATCCACGCGGAATTCGTTCGCGAGATCGAACCGGGTGAAGTCGTGATCATCGACGAGAAGGGAGTGCGTTCCGAGTTTCCTTTCCGGCAGGAGCGTCGGGCTTTCTGTATGTTCGAATACGTCTACTTTGCGCGGCCGGACTCGATCATCAGCGATATCAATGTCGCCCGTGTCCGCACAGCCATGGGGCGCGAACTCGCGCGGTTGCATCCGGTGGAGGCTGACCTCGTGGTGCCCGTGCCGGACTCCGGAAACTACGCGGCGCTCGGTTTTGCGGAGGAATTGAACATTCCTTACAATCACGCCTTCGTCCGCAATCACTACATCGGGCGCACCTTCCTGCAGCCGACGCAACTCATCCGCGACTTCAATGTGCGAGTGAAGCTGAACCTCATCAAGGAAGCGGTGCACAATAAACGCGTGGTCGTGGTCGACGACTCGATCGTCCGCGGCACTACTGCACGCGCCCGCGTGGTCAATTTGCGTGAAGCCGGCGCGAAGGAAGTGCACATGCGCATTTCCTGTCCGCCGCATCGGCACGCTTGTCACTACGGCATCGATTTCCCTGATCCGGAGAAGCTCATCGCCAACCAGCACACGCTGGATGAAATCCGTGATTACCTCGGCGCGGACAGCATCGGTTATCTCGATGTGCCCGGCATGGTGCGCGCCACTGGCCAGGACGAGAGCAAGTTCTGCCTCGCGTGCTTCAATGGAAAATACCCGGTGCCGGTCGATCCGAACGTCGACAAATTCATCATGGAACGCCGTGCCAATCGCGCCGACCTACTCGTGAAGGACGACCATCCCGAGCTGTTCGATGCCGTGAATGAGTGAACAGAAATCCAGTGCTTAGTGCTTAGCTCTTAGTTAGACGTCTTGCGATGCCCAAATCTTCCAAATCCGCCAAACCCACTGCGAAATCCAAGAAAGCCTACGCCGCGGCTGGCGTGGACGTGGATCTCGGCAACCGCGTGAAGAGCGGCATCCATGCGATGGTCAAAGGCACGCACGGAGCCGAGGTGCTCGGCAAGATCGGCGGCTTCGGCGGCCTCTTCCGCGCGAATTTCAAGGGGATGAAGGATCCCGTGCTCGTCTCCAGCGTGGATGGCGTGGGGACGAAGCTGAAGCTGGCTTTTGCCGCCAACAAGCACGACACGGTCGGGCAGGATCTTGTCAATCATTGCGTCAATGACATTGCCGTTGTCGGCGCGCGTCCGCTTTTCTTCCTCGATTACATCGGCGCCGAGCGACTCGACCCGCCAGTCTTCCAGCAACTCATCAAGGGTTTCGCCAAGGCCTGCAAGGAAGCCGGTTGCGCACTCATCGGCGGTGAAACGGCGCAGATGCCGGGCATGTATCAACAAGGCGAATACGATCTCGCCGGCACCATCGTCGGCGTGGTGGATCGCAAGCTCGCGCTTGACGGTTCGCGCATCAAGGTCGGCGACGTGATCATCGGCCTCGCCTCGAATGGACTGCACACCAACGGCTATTCGCTCGCCCGCAAAGTCCTCTTCGAAAAAATGGGCCTGCACGTGGACAGCATGCTGCCGGGCGTTGGCAAGACCCTCGGCGATGAATTGCTGCGCGTACACAAGAATTACCAGCCGCTCCTCGCCAAGCTCCCGCAAGGCATGATCAAGGGCCTCGCCCACATCACCGGCGGCGGCTTGATCGACAACCTCCCGCGCGTTCTTCCCAAGACCACCGACGCCGTCATTGACACGAAAACGTGGAAAGTCCCCGCGATCTTCGAGCACATCCGCGAAGGCGGCGCCATCGACCGCACCGAGATGTATCAAGTCTTCAACATGGGCATCGGCATGACCGTCGTCGTCTCCGCCGCCGACCGCGAAAAGGCGCTCAAGCTCATCAAGGGCAAAGTCATCGGCCGGATCGAGAAGGGCAGCGGTGTGGTGCGGTTGGAGTTCTAAGGCCCACGGCTTTCCCTTATGCGCCCGGTTTGGATACTCATTGGCCTCACCTTGGGTTTCCAACTTACGCTTATGGGGCAGACCAATGAAGACCGGCGGCGCAATATCGAGAAGCGCGAAGCAGCGACGCCTTCACCCGAGGCGCTGGATCGAAAGGCCCATTCCATTGCCAGGCTGAAAAGCGAAGGCGTGCCGACGGTGGATCACCTGCCCGTCATTGAGGATTCGAAGCAGGCAAAGATTCGCACGAAGGAGGAAATCGCCCACCGGACGATTGCCGTTTGCCTCACCGCCGTGAAGGGTGAAGGAGTTGACCAGAAAACGGTGGATTTGCTGGTGAAGCACTTTGGAGCGGAAAAGTTCTTTTCCCCGAAAGAGGCGGCCTTCATTAAGAATCCGCATCCTACGCAAAAGGAGCTCGCCAAATTCTCCTGGCGATATGAGTGCTACTGGGTGCTTCTGTGGTCGCTGGGTTATATCGACAAGCTCGCTCGCCCGGAGCAAATGTGTGACGTGCCGAAGGCTACCGGAATTCTCCGGGATCTGAGCACGGAGCAATTCATTGAACATGCAAAACTTCGCCCTATTGGAGAGATACTCGATCAGGCTGATCTCCTGTATCGTTACGACTGGGCAGCGGTGAATGCGCGTCTCAAAAACCAATCCGCCCCGGCAAAACTGGAGAGCGGAGTCGTGCAGGAGTGGCATTATGTCCTGAATTGGCTGATCGGTTATATGGATCAGCAATGGGACGATATCTCGACGGATACTTAGAGCGTATTCCGCACTTTTAGCGGAGGAGAGACTGAAGCATGAGAGTCAAGAAAGCCAGCCAGTGGAGGCCGGCGACAGAGGAAGGCAAGCGCTCGTAGTCCCGAGCTAGTCGACGGAAACGGCTGACCCAAGCAAAAGAACGTTCTACCACCCAACGTCTGGGCAAGAGCACGAATCCCCGTTTGGCCTCTTCGAGTTTGACCACCATTAACTCTACCCCGTGGGCGGCGGCTTGGGCCGCAGGAACCTCGCCCGTGTAGCCTTGGTCGACGAAGGCCACTTCCACGGAGCGATTGGTAACCTCTTGGACTTCTTTGATCAGGTCTTCGACCTGGGCGCGCTCCTGCTCATTGGCGGCGGTCACCTTCAAAGCCAGCAGATGGCCGAGGGTGTCGACTGCTATATGGACCTTCGAACCCTTTTTGCGCTTATAGCCATCGTAACCAGCGCGTGCGCCACTCTCCGGCGTGCTTTGCAAGGTGCGTCCATCGAGAATGGCCGCCGAAGGATTGGCGGCTTTATTGCTCAACAGGCGCAAGAGTTTGCGCAGATCATGCGCCATGGCTTCGAAGCATCCGGCGGCGATCCAGCGCTGGGCCTGCCCATAAACCGTCGAAGCCGGAGGGAAATCGTTGGGAATCATCTGCCAAGGGCATCCCGTGCGCACGACATAGCGCACCGCATTGAAGGCCGCGCGCAGATCATGCTCTCGCTGCGGGGCGTCTTGCTTCATCAAGGTCAGATAAGGCGCACAAAACGCCCACTCCTCGTCGGTGACATCGCTCGGATAACCCGTTTTTCCACTGCCAGTTTTGCGGTGCTTTTTTGCCATCTCCAGCGTGATGGAGGATGACTTTTACAAAGTACACCATTTTCTCACCTCAAAAGTGCAGAATACGCTCTAGGCAGCCCTTCGGTGTGAAGTGAAACTTTCAAAGGCATCCGACCGGGGCCGAGGACGGTGCCGCTACAGGCGGGGACACGGCGCGCGTTTTATTGCATAGAACACTGCTGAGTGCACATCGCGATGCGGATTGCCGGATGATTGTAATTCGTAAACCGACGCGCTTGCAGGTATCCCAGGAGACGAACCTGCCCGCCAAATCCATCTATGAAAGTTTTTCAGCTCTCATTCTTCCTTTTCCTCGCCGTGGCATGGAATTGCCTGGCGCAAGACAAAGAATCCCGCCGGCCCTGGCAGGAGGTGCGGGATCAGCAACCTGCGGGTGTGCACCTGACGATGACCTTGCCGAAAACGCATTACCACATGGGCGAGGTCATCACCGCCACGCTGAAGTTTTCGAATGAAACCGCGGTGGTCTATCATCTGGCCGGCCCTTCCGGTGGACGGAGCGGTCGAGTGCAGGATGTCGCTTTTCGGGCCAAAGCAGAGGATGGCTCGTTCGTCAGTGATCCGTTGCAGTGGTATCTGGAAAATCACTTCTTGATGGGTGGCGGCGGAGGAACGGAGAAACGTCTTGGCGATTGGGGATTCAGTCTCGCGGCCAATCAATGGCTCCAGTTCGAAAGGCCTGGCACCTACCAGCTCTATGCGTGGTCCTCGTGCCTTTCTGCCGGCGAACGCTATAAACCCGGTGAAAAGCCGCCGGCTCGCGTTGAGTTGGTCTCCGATCCGGTGACGATCACTATCGAGCCACTGACCGCGGAGGAGGAGAAGAAAATCATCGATGAAGCCGTTCAGGTCTTGAAAGGTCCGCGGCAGCCCGGACGTTTCGATCCCGCTTTCGACGCCATGGAGCGGCTGCGCTTTCTGCAGACCCCGGCGGCGGGCGATGTTTTGCTCCAGTACGTTGACGCTTCCTATAGCGGTGAGGCGTGGTTCGCATTCTTGGGCCGTCCAAACTATGCTGCCTCCGCCGCACATATCCTCGCTCTCGTCCAGGAAGGCCACCTCGGACTGAGTGAGGGCCTGCTCTACCTGTACGGCACGCTCAAAAGCGGCAGTTTCCGCGATCTGCTGGTCGGCGGCTCCGGCCAGCGCCCTGATCTCGCCGCTCGCGAAGAGCTCTACCTCGCTGCTCGGGGAGTGATCGAACAGGGCGGCTCGAGTTCCGCTTTTTTTGCTGACCTGCTTGCGTGGTATCAGCGGAATCCCCAGGATCCACAGATTCGCTCCCTGCTCATCCAGCGACAACTCGAGCTGCCGCAAAAACAAATCGACCTCGTTTTCGGCGATGATGTTTGGAGGATGGAAGACAAGGGCCTGCTCGTGGAGAAGGATTTCCTCCCTCTCATTCGAGAGCTGGCGAAACCCGAGAGCCACCTTCCCAACGCTCTGGAGGCTCTCGCCAAATTGGCTCCGGAAGAAGCGAAACGCATCGTCGTCGAGGACGTTCGATTGAATCGCCCGGTCTATCAGCCGCCGCCTAATGTATACCCCGGAAATCGCGATTTTCGCGCGCTCGCGGCGCTGCCCGATCGCGAGTTGCCGGAACTCGACGCCCCGCTGCGGGAGAGACTGGCGCGGGATTCGCAGAATGGTCCCGGTCTCGAGGCAACCATGCTGCTCGTCGATCGTTATGCCACCAAGGCGCTGTTGCCGGATGTGCTGCGCTTCTTCCAGGGAAGAGAAGGGCACTGGCAATGCGTGCTGCAAGCCGCGGTGCTGCGCTATTGGATCCGGTGCGACCGCGTCGCCGGTCTCGAATCCCTGGAGCGCGCGCTGGGCAAAAATGGACCGGACGATACCGGGTGCTACCGGATGGTTCTGACGGACGTGCTGGAAAAGAATTGGGTCGATGACGCGATGCCTTTGGTGCTGGGGGCTTTGAACAATGACGATCCGGAAGTCGTTCGCAATGCGGTCAAGCTGCTCGAAGCGCATGCCGGGCCGGAGACGGCAGAGAAGATCATCGCGAAGATTGAAGCGGCTGCCGGGGATCTTCCCAAAGACTCCAAACGGCGCGACCAGCAACTCCGGCTGTCGCGGAGTCTGATCCGAAGTCTCCTCGAGAACAAACGCTGGACTCTCACTCACGCACAGCTCGAGCGATTGCAGAAGCTCACGACAGAACGAATGCTGCAGGACCAATTGAAGCACATGCTGGAGCAATCGGCCAAGTAATCGGTTGTCGCAGCGGGGGATCGCCTTTGTATGCATTGGATCCTGCAGGAAAATTTTCTATCGGAACCCGGCCGGAGTGCATTGCACGCCGCCCTCGAACGTTTCGGGATCGACTACTCCATCCACAAGGTCGTCCCGAAGGTTGGCGACCTCATTCCCGAACCGGCGTTGAGTCATCGAAATGTCATCTGCTTCGGTTCGTATTCGCTACGACCGGCGGTGATCAGAAATCAATGGTCGCCGGGATTGTTCGACGTGTTCGACCAGGACTTCGAAACGCAGCGCAAGCACTGGGGTAGGCACATGTTGAATTTCGATTCCATTGTCTGCAGCGTGCAGGACGCGACCTTTACCGCGGAAAGCATGTTCGTTCGGCCGGTAAACGATTCGAAATATTTTACTGGGCGTGTCTTCACTGCATCGGAATTTAGCGCGTGGCAGCGCTCCATCTGTCAGCGAAAAGCCGGTCGAAAAACCAGTCTGAGACCGGAAGTGCGTATTCAGTTGGCCCCGCTGGTGACAATCCACGCGGAGTACCGCTTCTGGATCGTGAAGAACGAAATCATTACCGAGTCGCTTTATCGGCTTGGTGGAAAAGCTACGCTTGTTCGTGAGGTGGATGAGCAGTTCGCTGTCTTCGTGAACGAGCGCGTTCGCGAATGGACGCCCCACGAGACATTCGTCATCGACGTCTGTGATACGTCCAACGGTATCAAAATCGTCGAAGTGAATACGTTGAACTGTTCGGCGATCTATGCGGCGGACGTTCAGCGACTGGTCCTCGCACTCGAAGACACTTATTCGCAGTAGATTCCTTCGCCATTCCATTGTGATATCCAAGTCGTTCGCCCTATTTGCTCTCGCGGTGTCGGTATCGGCGGCAGAACCGCGTGACATTTCGGAGGACCTCGAACCCATCCGTGTGAAATACAAGCTCCCAGCCTGTGCTTCGGCGGTGATGGAGGACGGATGTGTGGTGGCCATCGGTGCGACTGGTCTGCGCCGGGTGGATAGGCCGGTGCGCGTCACGACTGCGGATCTCTGGCAGATTGGTTCGTGTACCAAGAGCCTGACGGCGACGCTTGTCGGCGTGCTCGTGGATGAGGGCAGGTTGCGTTGGGATATGTCCGTTGCGGATATTTTCCCTGACCTTCGGTGCCACGCGACCTGGCGCAAGGTGACTGTCTGGGATCTCGTGACTCACCGCAGCGGGATTGGAACGATTCCGCGTTCCGAGTGGCCCCGCGACGGTACCGCGCATCAGCAACGCGAACTCTTTGCCCGCCAACTTCTCGCCCGCCCGCCCGCGGGAAAGTTGGGGAAATTTGCCTACAGCAATGCGGGATACGGGCTGCTCGGGACGATCATCGAACGCGTTTCCGGGCAGGGTTATGAAGACCTTCTGCAGAAGAAGATCTTCGACCCGCTGCGATTGGAAACCGCGGGCTTCGGTGCGGCGGGCACGCCAGGGCAACTCGATCAGCCGTGCGGGCATTGGCGTCGTGACGAACGGCTGATCCCGGTCGATCCCAAACGGGAAAATCAGTTTCCGCCGGCTCTGGCTCCGGCCGCCTGTGTCCACATGTCTCTGAAGGATTTCGCTCGCTACGCCACGTGGCTGGGGACGAATGAACCCCATCTGGTCAAGCCGGAGACCTTCACTCGATTGCACACGCCGCCCCAAGGCAGCAGCTATGCAGGCGGACTGTGGAAAAGTGAATTCCCCGGCATCGGTGGCGGGGCACTGTGCCACACCGGCCATCTCGGCGGCTTCTTCGCCGTCTTTTATGCCAGCCGTCATCGCGCCTGCGTGAGTGTCTTCAATATGGAGGGAGGTGGCTGGGAGAGTCTCGGAGACGCGATCTGTGGCGCCGCCTTGAAAGCGGCGCAATAGGCGTCGACAGTCTTCACCACGCCAGTGAATGGTGTTGCCTTCACGACACGCTGGCGAAGACGTTCAGCGTCGATTTCGCGGCACATAGTCGGCACATGACGAAATTGGAAAGACTAACCCGGCTGCCTTGTGACACAGCTATGACAGGACGCTGATTTTACACTCCTGAGGCGTGGATGAAAGGTGCCGGCATGATTCCACAAATCACCGCCGCTCAATTCGCCGCACAAGTTACCGCCAGCAAGATTCCCGTTCTCGTGGATTTCTTCTCGGATCATTGTCACTTCTGCCAGGAGTTACTGCCCGTCCTCGGAGAGGTAGCCAGGGAACGAGCGGAGTCGCTGCGGATTTGCAAATTCGATGCCGGCGCGGAACCCGAGTTTGCGGCGCGCTTCGGCATTCGTGCTGTGCCGAATCTCGTGCTCTTCCAAAATGGCGGGCCGGTCGGCCAGCGCAGCGGATTTTCGCCGAAGCGCGATCTATTGGCCTGGATCGACTCCGTCTTGAGACCTGCCGCACCGGTCCGATAGGCGCTTACTTCGCCGTGGGCAGGTGGTGCTGCTCCCAGTCGCGTTTGCCCTCGATGACGTAGAGCCACTGCGCGGCGGCGCCGATCAAATGGGCGTAGCCGCCGGTGTCGGAGTAATCGTCCCGGGATTTTCCGGGGAGGAAGTTGCCCGCACCCAAGCCCGTCGGGATGTAACCGTATTGGTCGAAGATCGCTTCCCACGTGCGTAGGCCTCCGCTGAGTTCGTGACGCAGCCAGCCTTCGACGCCGGGGGAGGTTTTCCAGAAACCCGGTTTTTCCTGCGGGTTGGCCTTGTCGAGCAACGGCAATGACTTGTCTCCGAGTTCCGCGAGTTGCTTTTCCCATAGGCCGGGATGGGCTTGCAGCGCCTCGATGCCCCAGCCGCAGCAGATCATATTCTGCGGGCCGAAACGCGAGCCGATCGGGCGCGGTCCCTTGCCCGGGCCTTTGCGTTCGGAACGCAGGTCCGCAGGCTTGCCGTCGACGAATTTGTAGGGATGCAGGTCGAACACCGAGATGCCCGGAGGAGTAGGGGAATCGTCGGAATAAAGCCGATAGAGCTGCGGTTCGGTGAGCGCGTCAAACGCCGTCTTCCATGCGACCGGTTCGGTGAGCGTTCCGCTTTTGGCGATCTGGTCGTAGTAGCGATACTCCACATCATCCGCGAAAGCCGGAACGGGAGCGAGTTCGCCCGGTTTGAAGTCGGACGTCGCTCGCAAAAAGTGGTTCTTGCCCTTGCGCACGCTGTCCCAGTTATCGGCGCCGAGACGTTTCCATAGCTGGGCGTCATTGTTGCTGAGCGCCGCCGCCGCGATCACCGCGGGAATGGATGGCGCCCCATGCCGCGTGCGACATTCTTCCAAGTGCTGCGCCGCCTCCGCGATTTCGCCGGCGAGCTTCTTGTCGGCGGGATCGGTGGAGTCGTGGAAAAGCAGCCACGTCACCTCCAGCATCACCGCCAGGTCCTGCGCCATGTGCGACGACGACCCGAGCGAATAGCCCGATAGGCGTCCCTCGGGATTCGGCTTTCCGGCCAGTTCATTGCGCGCGGGAAAATCGATGGCATCCGGCTGCTTGCGTGCCACCTGGCCGAGGATGTCGAGCGAGACCGAAGTGCCATCATCCCACCAGTAAGGGACGAAACCTTTCTCGCGCCCCTGGAGCAGCCATTCCTTCGAACCCGACCAGCCGCGTTCGTGACCGGCGGGCGCATCGTTGCGTTCCGAGGTGAAGAGCTCGTCGGAGTGGTTCAGCATCTTGAGATAGAAGGGCAACTGCCATCTCGTGAGCACCTCCTTGTAAAATGGGTCACCGGTCGCGCGATAGGCGTTGACCATGGCCACGGCGAACCAGGCGCCATCGTGCATCGTGTCCAGCGCCTCGCCTTCGGGCCACTGGCCGGGTGTGCCCGTTTTCGCTGTGTCGAGATACTCGTAGATGATGCCCCGCTGTGGGGAGTGCTCGTCGCGCTTGAGATGATGTTTCAGCACGTATTCCGCAAGGCGCTTCATGAAGGCGCGCGTTTCGTCGGCGGTCATCGGCGGTTTCGCGGCGGCTTTTTCGACCCATGGACCACGGTCGAGATCCGCGGCGAGCAGCGGGCAGGATAAAGCTGAGGCGATGAGGATTCTGGGGAGGAGTTTCATCGTCACAACAATCCGCGGAGCGGATTTCGCTTAGCCGGCATTCGTCCGCGGGTACGGAAGAAGGATTGAATCTGAAGTGCGCCGGGCGGATAAGCGAACGAGCCATGACCATCACCGATCACGAATTCGTCGATCTTCCCACACCGACGGGTCCGATGCGGACCCACGTTTTCCGGCCAGCCGCGCTGGGCCGGTATCCGGCTATCCTGTTGTTCTCGGAGATCTTTCAAGTCACCGGTCCGATCCGCCGCACCGCCGCGCTGCTCGCGGGGAATGGCTTCGTGGTGGCGGCGCCGGAAATTTATCACGAATACGAGCCGGCCGGCACCGCGCTGGCCTACGACAGCGCTGGGGCGGATCGCGGCAATGAGCTCAAGATCGCGAAGTCCATTGAGGCTTACGACGCCGATGCCCGCGCCGCCCTGCAGTATCTCGCGTCCCATCCGGCATCGACGGGAAAACTCGGCGTCATGGGCATTTGCATCGGCGGGCATCTCGCTTTCCGCGCGGCGATGAATCCCGGAGTGCTGGCGACCACCTGTTTCTACGCCACCGACATTCACAAGCGGAGCCTCGGCGCCGGGATGAACGACAACTCGCTCGACCGCATCCCGGAGATCCAGGGAGAATTGCTCATGATCTGGGGCCGGCAGGATCCCCACGTGCCGCTGGAAGGGCGCCTGAAGATTCACGCGGCGCTCGAAGCCGCCGGCACGTTTTTCCAATGGCACGAATTCAATGCGGCGCACGCCTTCATCCGCGACGAAGGGCCGCGTTACAATCCCGTGCTCGCGCAGCAATGCTATGGTTTGGCCATCGAGATGTACAAACGTCGTCTCGGGGAAGGGGATGTCTTCGTCAATGCTGCGGAAACCCACCACTGATTTCTCAACTCCATCGACCCATGAGCCAGCCTGCCGTCTCCATTCACCCCTATTTCAAAGTTCATCCCGGTAAACTCGAGGCCGCCCGCGCGCTGCTGCCGAAGTTCGTCGAGAAAACGAACTCGGAGCCAAACTGCATCTTCTATCAATTCACGATTAATGGCGACGTCGTCTTCTGCCGGGAGGCCTATGCCCATGCCGAAGGCGCGCTGGCCCATTTGCAAAACGTGGGTGACATCCTCGCGGAGATGCTAAAGGTCTCCGACCTCATTCGCCTGGAGTTGCATGGGCCGGAGCAGGAGCTCGAAAAGCTTCGGGGGCCGCTCGCCGATCTCAAACCCGAATGGTTTGTTTACGAAACGGGTTTGCGAAAATAGGTGTTTATAAACTGTAAGCTTTGGGCGTGGTCCTTGCTGTTAGGTCGGGATTCCCATGCCCGGTTTCCTCCCGCTTTCCCCCCAACAAACCGCCCGCTTTTGCAGCGACGGTTTCCTGGCGTTGGAGGCGATTGCCCCAGCGGGAGAGGTGGAGCAACTGCGCCACATCTTCGACCGGCTTTTCAAACAAGGCACCGGCTGGAACAAGGGCGCGCAGTTTGATCTCGCCGGCACCGACGATGGGAAGGGGCCGGCCGGGCTGCCGCAGATCCTGAATCCCGTGGAATTCGCGCCCGAACTGCGCGAGACGCAATTTCGCGCCAATGCGCTGGCGATTGCCCGGCAATTACTCGGGCCCGAAACTGAGCCGTGGTTTGAGCACGCGATTCTCAAGCCGCCGCACTTCGGTGCGGCCACGCCGTGGCATCAGGACGAAGCGCACCGCGATGACCCGGGCACGGATTACCAGCAGATCAGCATCTGGATGCCTCTGCAGGAGGCGACGGAGATCAACGGTTGCATGCGCTATATCGCCGGCAGTCATCTGGGGCCGGTGCTCGAGCACCGTTCCCCGAACAACGATCCGCGCGTGACCGCGCTGGAATGTATCGGCCCCTTTCAACCGGAGCAGGCGACGCATTGCCCGTTGCCGCCCGGCGGGGCGGCGATCCACCATTGCCGCACTCTGCACGGAGCGGGGCCAAATCAATCAGACCAGCCCCGCCGTGCTTACATCCTGGTCTTCCGCGGGCCCACGCGGCCGAATCCGCAGTTCCGCGGTTATTCGTGGAATGTCGAGAAGCGTACGGCCGCGCACGAACGCCGCGTCTCGTGGGAAAATCGAGGTGGGGCCATTGGTCGAGCGGCCAGGAGCACGGGCGAGGTGATTCGCCGCACATTGGGCAGAGTAGGCAGACGGGTGAGCCGTTGGCTTCGCTGAACAGCGCGAATGCGCTCCGGAGAGCGGCGATTCTCCAATCGCCGGCCGAAAACCTCGGCGCCAAGCCCCTTATCGTTGGGTATCGACCGGCGACGCGGAAGGACTGGAAGTCGCCCCTCCCAACGCCAGCGCGACGGCCGCATCGAGGCTCAACGCCCGACCTTCGAGGCGAGCTTGCTCGACCGCGGGACCGCGGAAATCCGTGGCCGCGGCGAGCACGGTCCGCATCGCGGGGTGATCGGCGGCCTGAGGGACGAGTCCGCTGCGGCTGCGTTGCGCCTCTCCCGCGCCGAAGAGACGCGCGGCGCGATCGTATTGCCGCTCGGCCACGGCCAGCGTGGCCAGGGCTTCCAGCGGATAGGACGCGCCCCAGCGGTTGCCGAGTTCGAGGCCGGTCCGCAGGCAATTCGTGAGGTGGGTGTGCGCATCGGCAAAGCGGCCGAGCACCGTGGCATTCACCCCGACGTTCCAGGCGAGAATGATCCCCAGCCAGGTGTCACCGATCTGCTGGTAGTAGGAGAGGCCTTGCTCCTCGAGTGCGAACGCGCCGGCGAAGTCGCCCTCGGTAGCCGCGGTGACGCCACGGATATGCTGGATGTGCGCGAGGAGCCGCGGGTCATTGAGCGGCGCCGCGATGGCGGATGCTTCGTCGAGCAACGCTTTGGCCTTCACGGGATCCTTGTCCTCCAACGCGTAAAAACCGAGATCGGCCAGGGCTTGCGCGACGCCGCGGTTGTCGCCGAGTTCGCGGAAAATCTCCAGCGCCTCGGTATGCAGCGCGAGAGTCGCGGGCATATCGTCGGCGATCCAGGCGAGCCGGCCGGCAGCGGCTAGGGCCCGGGCGCGGAGAAGATCGCGCGCCGCGGCATCCGGATGCGCGAGCAGCTTGGTGAAATGCTCCCGCGCTTCCTTAAAGAGTCCACGCACTTCGACAAAGCGTTGCATGGCCGTCATCAGCCGCAGGCCTTTCGTCACCTCGCCGGGCAGTTCCTCGCTGGTCTCAATGCTGAAGCGGAAATTCACGTCCTCATGCTCTGCGCGCTCGAGCCATTCCTTCTGCTGCGGGCCGCGCAATTGCGGGGAAATTTTCTCCGCGTAAGCCGCGAAGTAGGCGAGGTGGCGGACGCGAAAAGTATCCGCCTCGCCAGCCGCGACGAGCTTCTCGTTGGCGTAATCCCAGATCGATTCCAGCATGTAATAGCGAGCGGTCGACGACGGCCCTTTCTCGACATAGACCAGCGATTTATCCACGAGCTGGGTGAGCAAGTCCACGATCTGCCAGGGTTCCAGCACGTTGTCCGAGCAGACGGCCTCGATGGATTCCAGCGTGCGTCCGCGGGCGAAGACGGACAGACGGCGCAACAGGACGCGCTCGGGCTCGCTGAGCAGATCGTGGCTCCAGTCGATGAGCGAGCGGAGGGTCTGCTGTCGCGGAACCGCCGTGCGACTGCCGGTGGTGAGCAGGTGAAAGCGATCGTCGAGTCGCTCGACGATTTGCTGGAGCGTGAGGACGCGAATGCGCGCCGCGGCCAGTTCGATGGCCAGCGCGATGCCGTCGAGGCGCCAGCAGATTTGCGCGATGGTGACGATGTTTTCATTCGTCGCCTGAAAGGACGGCCGGGCCAGCGTCGCGCGATCGATGAAGAGGCGCACCGCTTCGTATTCGGAGAGACGATCGAAGGCATCCGGTCCATCGCCGAGATCCCGCCAATGATTGGGCAGGGACAACGGCGGCAGCGGCCACGCCGTTTCGCCGGCGATGCTCAATGGCTCGCGGCTGCTGGCCAGAATGCGCAGCTGCGAGCAGGAGCGCAGCAGCGTTTCGGCAAGACGCGCACAGGCGGCGACGACGTGCTCGCAGTTGTCGAAGATGAGCAGGAGCTGTCTGTTGCGCAGGAAACTGGTGAGCGTGGCGACCAGTGAACGTTCCGGTTCCTGCCGCAGATCGAGGGCTGCGGCGACTGCTTCGATGACCAGTGCGCCGTCTTCGATCGTGCCGAATTCCACGAACCACACGCCATCGTGATATTGCTCGAGCGATTCCGCGCCGACTTGCAGCGAGAGCCGGGTCTTGCCCGTACCTCCGCTGCCGGTGAGCGTGAGCAGGCGCGTGCTACCGAGCAGACGCTTCACCTCGGCGAGTTCGCGTTCGCGGCCGATGAAGCTGGTCAGTTGGACCGGCAGGTTGTTCGGCACGCTTTCCAGCGAGCGCAGCGCGGGATATTGTGAGGGCAGGTCGGGCGCGAGGAGTTGGAAGAGGTGCTCGGGCCGGGCGAGGTCGCGCAGGCGATGTTCGCCCAGGGCGCGCAATTGGATGCCGGGCGGCAGATGATCGCGCACCAGCTCTTCGGTCGGCAGCGAAAACAGCACTTGCCCGCCGTGCGCCGAGGCCAGGATGCGCGCCACACGATTGAGTGACTGGCCGAAGTAGTCGCCATCGCGATGTTCCGCCGCGCCGGTGTGCAGCGCCATGCGCACTTTCAATTCGTCGATGCCTTCCCACGTCGTCGCGCGGAGAGCGCGCTGGGCCTGCAATGCCCCCAGCAGCGCCTGCAACGCCGTGTCGAACGCCACACAAAACGCATCTCCGATCGTTTTGAAAACATATCCGCCCTCGGACTCGAAAGCGTTGCGCAACATTTTGTCGTGCGCGGCGAGGGCCACCCGCATGGCATCGGGATGCTGCTCCCACTTCTTGGAGCTGCCTTCGATATCGGAGAATAGGAACGTGATGGTGCCCGTCGGCAGCGTCGACATGATGGCTGTGAATGTGTCCGAGCCTTATGCGGCGCGCAATAGCGTTCCGGATGCGCGAAGGATTGTGACACAAAAGGCGACCAGAGGGCCAAATTCGTCAGCGTAAGCAAAACCGGCTTGATTCGTGTCGCCGTCCGACGACGTTTCCGGCGAATGACGCCAATGTCACCCGGCCACCGCGCACTGTTTCAGCGTTGCGGAGCCATTATTCTCTTTGTGGGTATCTGCCTCGGCGCTCTGATTTATTGGTCCGCTCCGCCTGCGGTCGACGCGCCGGGATACGCCGATTCCGCACTGGCTCCGGACGATTCGCGCCGCTATGCCCACGATACAGAGGTTTACTTCGGAAAGACAGGCGCGCTGGCGGATAAATGGACCCGCACACTGGCCGACTGGGGCAAACCGCGACCGCTCGGTATCACCATTGTCCTCGTTTCCGTGCTGTTGGCTGGCGGATGCTTTTGGGCGGCCCAACGGAGGGAATGACGGAGGAAGAAAAAACAGAACATCCAACATCCAACACCCAACGCCCAACATCCAATGGCGCGAGCGAAGTGCCGCATGGCAGATCCATTGGATGTTGGATGTTCGACGTTGGGTGTTGGATGTTCTGCCTTTAATCCTCCCTTTGAGACTTGCCGTAATGCCCGAGGGGCGCTTTGGTAGCCACCCTCTTTTTTTCCATGAAAGTCTCACTGAACTGGCTCCGCGAACTCGTCGAACTTCCCGCGACGGTGCCCCAACTCGTCGATCTCCTCACGCTGGCCGGCGTGGAAGTGGAGGGCGTGGAAACGCACGGCGTGAATATCCCGAACGTGGTCGTGGCGCAGATCCGCGAAAGCGTGCAGCACCCGAATGCCGATCGTTTGAGCGTTTGCCAGGTGGATGATGGCAGCGGCACGCCGCGGCAGATCGTCTGTGGGGCGAAGAATTACAAGGTGGGCGACAAAGTGCCGCTGGCCCTGCCCGGCGCGGTATTGGGCCCGGATTTCAAGATCAAGGTCGGGAAACTCCGCGGCGTCGAATCGCAGGGCATGATGTGCAGCGCCGAAGAACTCGGCATGCCCGAGGGTGAAGATGGCCTGCTCATCCTGTCGCCCGAGGCGAAGGTCGGCGCGCCGCTTTCCGAACTTTTCCCAGGAGACACCGTGCTCGATCTGGAGATCACGCCCAACCGCGCGGACCTGCTCAGCCACGTGGGCATCGCACGGGAGATCGCAGCGCTGACCGGCAAGACCTTCACCGTGCCGCAGAGCGCCGTGAAACCGGAAGGTTTCGGCACGAACGCAGTGAATGTGGAACCCGCCGCCTGCCAGCTCTACACCGCGCTGGAGATTTCCAATGTGAAAGTGGGGCCGAGTCCAGATTGGCTGCGCCGTAAGCTTGAGTCCGTTGGCCTGCGTCCGATCAATAACATCGTCGACATCACCAACTACGTGATGTTCGAGCTCGGTCAGCCGCTGCACGCTTTCGACGCCGACCGCCTCGAGGGCGACATTCGCGTTCGCGCCGGGGCGGAAGCTGAGGAGTTCGCCGCGCTCGATGACAAGACCTACAAGCTCTCGCCGCAGTACATCGTCATCGCCGATGACAAGCGCGCCCTGGCGCTTGGCGGCGTGATGGGCGGCGAAGACAGCGGCGTGACCGAGACCACGCATAATATCATCCTGGAAAGCGCCCATTTCGATGGGCCGACGATCCGTCGCACTTCGCGAACTCTTGGTCTGGCCAGCGACTCCAGCTATCGCTTCGAGCGCGGCGTGGATATCGATGGGGTAATGCTTGCCTCGCAACGCGCGGCCGGGCTCATTCTCGAGCTCGCCGGCGGCACGATCGGCGAGCTCGGCATCGGTCACGGTCCGGACTCGCGCGTGGCTTTCGATCCTGCGGCCGTGCTGCACGAAAACGACGGCACCGTCTTCACGCACACCGTCGCCTTGCGTCCGCAGCGGGTCGCGCTGCTCCTCGGTCTCGAGCTTCCGGAAGAGCGGATCGACGCCATTCTCACTGGCTTCGGCTTGCAGAAGGCGGAAGGCGGCTGGGAGATCCCGTCGTTCCGTCCCGACCTGCAGCGCGAGATTGATTTGATCGAGGAAATCGCCCGCGTGGTCGGCATCGAAGCCGTGCCCGCGCGAGCCCAGGCGCAATTCGCGCCGGCCTCCGCTACGGATCGCGCCTACGACCGCGCCATGGCGCTGCGCCGCAATCTGGTCGCGCAAGGTTTCGCCGAAGCCCGTACGCTGATGCTCATCGGCGAGGCGATGCCCGGTCTCGGTCTGCTGCACGATCTTCCGGAAAAACGTCGCCGGGTGAAAAATCCGATGAACGACGAACAAGTCATCCTCCGTCCGGGCCTGCTGCCCGGCTTGCTGCAAGCGCTGCGCGATAACGTGCGCGCCGGCGCAAAAACCGTGCGCTTGTGCGAAGTCGGTCGCGTTTTCTCCGCGCAGGGCACTGAGGAATCGACGCACCTGGCGCTCGTCATGAGCGGTCCTGGCGCCGAGCGTTCGTGGCGTGCGGGCGAGGGGAGCGAAGTGGATTTCTTCCAGGTCAAGGGCGTGGTCACCACATTGCTCGGTGGGCAGACGACTTTCGCTGCCGATGAAAATTCCGCGCTGGCCCTGGCGCTTGCGATTCAAGTCGACGGAAAGCCGGTTGGCTTCGCCGGTCAGCTCTGGCCGAAGGATGCGCGTACTATCGACGCGACCTCGCCGGTGCTTTTCGCGGAGATCGACCTGGGCGCTTTGCCCGCGGTCTCGACGGTGAAGAAGTATCGCGAGATTCCACGTTTTCCGGCCACGGCGCGGGACATCGCGCTGCTCGCGCCGCTGCAACTCGCGCACGCGCAGATCGAGCAGACACTGCGCAGCGCGAATGAACCGCTCCTCGCCGATGTCGAACTTTTCGACGTCTTCGCCGATCCCAGCGGCGCGCGCATTCCCGCGGACAAAAAATCGCTGGCATATTCGTTGACATATCGCAGCACCGAAAGGACACTCACCGCCGACGAAGTGAACGCGGCGCATACACGGTTGAAGGAGCGCTTGAAAACTGCGCTCACTGTGACGCTCCGCGAATGATCTTTCCCAATTTTTAGCAGAGTCAGTGTAGAGCGAAGGCCCCGCTTCTGCGGGTATCGTTCTGCGAGATTCTTGCCGCTTTGCCCTGCTGTGTTCGACCAAAGGATGGAAATCCCGATCCGGTAATTAACATATGCTCAGGAGGCCGGGGTGGGCGAGTTTAGGTCATGCCTTTTTAGGAAGACCGAGGCCCGTCCCAGGTCATCCGCCCGTTAACCTTAGGGGGAACGTGGAACTCCGTCACGACGGCATGAGTGGGGCATCCTCTGAAGGCGCTCCGGAAAGGCGACTGCTGATTGTCGCTCCGGAGCGCTTTCAATTTTTCGCGGCTACTTCTTAATCGCCGGCGTGCTCTTGAGCTGATCCGGCAGCGTCGCCAGCTTCGCCCGCTGGCGCAGCAATTCCGTCCGCTGCTCGGCAAAATCATCGATCTGCTTCTTCAATTCATCGGCGTGTGGATCGTCGCCGGCCTTGCTCAGCACGGCTTTGTGCGCGTCGATCTTCTCCTGCCAGGCCGGCGATTCGCGGTCGAGTTCGGCGATCTTCGAGGCGACTGAAGTGCGCAGATCAAACTCCTGCGCGCCTGGTCCCGTCGAACGATCGGAAGCGAGAATGGCCGCCAGTTGCTTTTCCTTGCTCGCTACGAAATTGCGCAGTTCCTCGTTGTATTGACGCCGCGCCGCGACCTGCTGGCGAAGGCCGGAGATTTGCGAATCCAGAGCGCTCGGCTTGGTCGATGCCGCGGTAGTGTCTGGCTTTGCCGCCCCCCCGGTCGGGGCAGAAGCGGATGGATCGGCGGCAGGCTCTGTCCCGGTGGTGGCGGTGTCGGACTTTCGCGGCACGGGACGTTGAGCGTTGGGATCGGTGTGGGTGAGTTTAACGTCGCCGCAGGCAGCCAGCGAACCCATGAAGACCGCGGTCCAGAATGCTTGCGTGAGCCGAAAGAAGGATCGAGAGGTCATTTTCGCGTGGGATGTTTTTGCTCGAAGAGAATGGAACGAGCGAGCGAAATATGCGCGGTGTTGCCCGCGCGCTCCGATTGGGTGCCGGTTAGTTCGAACCAAAAGGTGCTGCCTTTGCCCACCACGCTGGCCACCCCGATGACGCCTCCGTGGGCCTCGATGACCAACTTCGTGATGCTCGAGATGAGAGATCGCCAGCGGCGCTCACCAACCATATAAACTCGGCATTTTCCCCATCTCATGAACGACAAGAGCTTCTGCAAGGGCCTGTTTCTTCTCTGGGCGTCTCTGTCCTTTGCGACGGCTTCCTTCGCGGAATCTCCGGCACCATCGGAAGTAGTACATTTCCCAAAAGCAATTCCTGCCATCGCGGACGCCGATCCCTCTACCAGGCATCCCGATTCCATCCGCATGCCGGCGAAATATGACGCAGTCAGGAAGGGAGATCGGATTATTTACACTCCGGTGGAGTTCGAGGAGATCAAACTCACAGTCGGGAAAAACATGGCGACCGGCCACAGCGAAGAAACGAAGATCCGTCGAGGCTCGAAATCCCGGGACTTGGGACTTTCAATGAGCAGTGGATTGAATTGGCAGCCTTCCGCAGGAATGCTTCTCAACGATCAAGGCAAATGGCCGCAGGGGGCGTTTACTGTCGAATACACGATCACCTTTTTCGAAACCGACATGCCCGCCCAGCACATGTGGTCGCCACAAGAGGGCAAGAATTACAAGGTGCTGTGGACGCGAACTTACCGGATGCCGATAAAGTAGGAAGCCTTTCCCGATTACTCCACCATCCCTTCCTATGCCTCGGATTTGTGTCTACGCCGGTTCCAGTTTCGGAGGGTCGCCTGCTTACTCTGAGGCGGCCGCGGCTTTCGGAACGGCCTGCGCCAAGCGTGGAATGGGAGTTGTGTATGGCGGGGGGAGCGTTGGGCTCATGGGTGTGCTGGCCGACGCGGCGTTGGCGGCGGGTGGGGAGGTGATCGGCATCATACCGCACAAGATGGTCGCCGAGGAACGCGGGCATCATGGAGTCACCGAACTCATTCCGGTCGAGACGATGCACGAACGCAAAATGCGCATGGCGCAAATGGCGGATATGTTCGTCGCGCTGCCGGGAGGAATAGGCACGCTGGAGGAAGTCTTCGAAGCCTTCACGTGGTTGCAACTCGGGTTGCATCTCAAGCCGGTCGGCTTGCTGAATGTGAATGGTTTCTATGATACGCTTTTGCGATTCCTCGATGAGACGCGCGACCATGGCTTTGTGACGCCGACGCACCGCGACATGCTCATTGTCGAGCGAGAACCGGAGCGGCTCCTCGAACGGATCACCACTACCATTCACGGTCATGTTCCCAAGCCAATCCATCGGGCGCCTCAAGGATAAGTCAGCCCAGAGCCTGTTATGCACCTCCGGGAGGCATGGTTCAGAACACGCCGAAGGTGTTAAATCTATTTCTCTTTGACGCCCGTGCGCCGACATCGTCCGTCACTCCCTTCGGGATAGCTGTTTTACTTCTCCGGCGGCATCTGGTGCGCCCGGCGGTAAGTCACCGGCGCGGTATTCATCACCTGCCGGAAGGAATGCGCCAAATGCGCGTGATCGTAAAAGCCGCACTCCAGGGCGATCGTAGTGACGGTATCATTGCTCTCAGCCAGGCGGCGGCACGCGGCCTCGACTCGCGCCCGCAATAGATATTGCCGCGCGGAGGTGCCGAAGGTCGCGCGGAAACAGCGATCGAAGTGGCTGCCCGACAAGCCCACCATCCGCGCAAGTTCGGCGGTGCTATGCCCGGCCTCGGGATGCCTGTGCATGGCCTCGACGACTTTGGCCAGACGCACCGCATTTGCCGAACGCTCACGAATCTGCTCGAGCGCCCGGCCAAATCCAACGACGCCGATGATTTTACCTTTGGCGTCGCGCAGCGGCAATTTGGTCACGGAGACGAGATGCGGCGAGCCTTCGTGTTCGGGCGCATTTTCCACGCGATTGATGATCCCACGGCCCGTGCGCATCACGGTGGCATCGTCCTTCCGGTATTTGTCCGCTCGGGATTTAGGAAAAAATTCGCGGTCTGTCTGGCCGATCACTTCGTGCTCATACTGCACTCCGCAGTATTCGCAGAACCGGCGGTTCACCGCCATAAAGCGACCCTCCCGATCCTTGATGAAAAAGGAGACTTCCGGCAGGAAATCGAAAAGCAGAACCAATTGCCGGGCGTCGGTCTGGCGGAGGAAAGCCGCTTTCGTGAGCGAATGAGGCATGAGCGGATTTTACACAAGATCGCTATGACCATACAAGCCATCCTGTCGATGGAAGAGCTAGCTTGCTTCCCGCCAAGCCCCTCCCAGTTACGGGCATTCCAAATCGCTCTTTCGGGCGTCATTGAGGGCAGCCCGCCTGATTAACCCCAAGAACCCTATGAAACAAATCGCCGCGACGTTACTATCTCGCATCTTGCTTATTTCTGGAAAGCCGAATGGTTCGCCTCGTTTATCACCAGTGTCGTCCGGCGGGACGGTGACGGTGGGCGCCAGTGAAACGCTCAACGCCATTGCCGTCGCGCCCGGCTATAACAACAGCCAAATGCGCAGTGGAATTTATGCCATCCATTAGGACAGCCTAAATCGACGCGAGCGTTTGCTCGAGGAATTCGCGGTTCTTGCGGGCGTTGGTGTTGGTCTCCTCGGGCGTGGCACCGACAGCGATGCCCTCGACCATGATCGGGCCATTGAACCCGGCCGCTTTCAGCTTCCTGAAGACGCCGGCGAAATCGACCCGGCCCTGGCCAAGCTGGATCATCACTTCCTGTTTCTCTCCCGCGCAGTCCTTGGCACAGAAGCCGGTGACGTGCTGGGCGATAGGCTCGAGTTCAGCCACAGGATCCTTGCCGGTGTAGTAGATGATATTGCCGGCATCGTACCAGATTTTGAAATTCGGATGATTGATCTTCTTCAACGCCTCCAGGATTTCGTCGGAGGAGCCGCTGCTGCCGCCGTGCGGCTTCATCACGAGTTTCACTCCGCGTTCCTGGGCGTACGCCGCCGCGTCGCTCATCGACTGGAAGAAGTTCTCGTATTCCGAAGGATTGGCGACGCCGAAGGTGAGGGCGAACTCGAGGGAAAGCGTCTTTGCGTGATCGATCTGCGCCCGAACGTCCTTGATGACGTCGGCGACTGGCCCGCTGAAGCGATTGCGTAGCGCACACATATTCACGCCGAGGCCACGAGCGGCGATCCGTTTGCGCAACGCGTCCAAATATTCCGGTGTGGCTTCGGCTCCGGCGAACGCTTCCGTCTGGCCGGGCGTGGGAGTAGCGCTGCCCGCGGCGTAGATTGGGTGGCGGCTGAGGAGGCCGGTGAGTTTGTAACCGGCGGCCTTGATGCCATCGAGCGCGACGTCGTAGGACCACTTCGTCCAGGCGCGATTGAAGCAGCCGATCGGCCAGGACACGCCTTTCGTGGCAGTCTCCGCAGCGGCGGATTGGAGCAGGGGAGAAACCGCAGAGGCAGTGGCAGCGGCTGCAGTGGTCCGGAGAAAAGTGCGACGGTTCATATAGGGGAAGGAGAGGCTTGCGGGTAGGTCAACCCAGTTACTCAGGTGAGTCAATGCCATCCGCGCAAACCACCGCATCGTTATATTTTGCAGTCGCGTCAACTCGTGCTTTCATCGTTTCCGTCATGAGTATGCTGAGTAGACCACCCCGGCTGGGACTTCGGCGATTGCTCAAGGGATAATTTGGGTTACCATCCGTCGCCATGGATCACACTGTGACTTCCTTATTCTGGTGGGGTGTCGCAGGGTGGGTGCTGTTGGTGTTTGCGATGACGTTGGGCGCTGGGAGGTCGGTGGCTTACGCGCTGTTTTCCACGTTCATTTCCTGCCTGGTCATGATCCACGCGGTGGCCATGGTGTCAGGCGTAGTGCTCCCGGTCATCCAGAAGGCTCAGATCGGCTGGAAGTTTGTTTGCTTCTTCGTCGTCGCTCCATACGCGTTTACGATCCTGCGGCTCTACGTGCTGTCCAAGCGGAGGCCAAGGCCGATCGGACCACAGCAATGAAATGGATCAGGCAGGAAGATGGCCGGGTCAGTTCCCGGTCTTCACCTCAACAATGTCGTGGGGCGCGCTTTCGCGTTGGCCGGCGGGACTGACCTGAATGTAGCGGGCCTTCTCGCGCAGGGCGACGAGATCAGGCGCGCCGAGGTAGCCCATGCCGCTTTGGATGCCGCCGGCCAATTGGGTGAGCACGATATCGAGCGGAGGATTGACCTCCTTGAGGGCTTCGACTCCTTCGGCCGCGACCTTGCGGACAGAATCCTTGCTGGAGTGTCCATAGCGGGCGGCGCTGCCGGCTTGCATGGCGGCGAGGCTGCCCATGCCGCGATACTGCTTATACACCTTGCCGTTGATCTCCAGGAGTTGGCCGGGGGCCTCGGGGCAACCGGCGAGCAACCCACCGCAGATGACGCCGTGAGCCAGGGTGAGGGCTTTGACAATATCGCCGCTCTTGGTGATGCCGCCATCGGCCAAAATCCGAACACCTTCCTGCTCGGCTGCCTTAGCGCAGACGTAGAGGGCGGTGAGCTGCGGGATGCCGACCCCGGCCACCACGCGAGTGGTGCAGATCGAGCCAGGACCCTGGCCGACTTTAATTATGTTTGCGCCACATTTACTTAAGTAACTGACTCCTTCTCCGCTAGTTACGTTTCCAGCAATTATCGGAAGGTCGCGAAATTCTTCGCGAATGAGTTTCACCGTATCGCCTACTCCCTTGGAAAAGCCGTGCGCGGTCGAGACGGCAACCACATCCACACCGCGCTCCACTAAATCACCGATGTGAGTGAGGATGCGATCGCGGTCCAGCTCGCCGGTCGAGTTGCGAGTGGCGGTCACGGCGGCGCCGCAAAGCAGGCGGAATTGATCGTCCCGCGCCGGCTTCAGTTGGCTGTGACGCTCCTGCATGATCCGCTCAATATCGCTGATCGTGAAAAGGCCGCGCAACCGGTCGGCGTCATCGACCACCAGAAGTTTGTGGATGCCGATGTGTTCATTGAAGAATTGATCCGCCTTGGCGATCGGGTTCTTGCCGAGTTCCTTCTCGGTAATGGTCTGCACTTGGGCCCGCGGAGTCATCGCGGTCGCCACCTTCGTCGCGGCGTAGCGAGGGCGAACGGTGTGACCGGGCAGCAATCCCAGCAGGGTGTCCTTTTCATCGACCACTGGGAACGTGCGAAAGGCGAAGCTTCGCTCCTCAACCAACGTAAGAACATCACCAATCGTCTGATCTGCGGAGACTTTGATCGGCTCCTGGATCAGGCCATGAATGTTGTTTTTGACCCGGCTGACTTGGCTGAGTTGCTCCCGTTCCGGCAGGTTGCAATGGATGAGTCCGAGGCCGCCGTTTAGAGCCATGGCGATGGCCATGGGAGCTTCGGTGACCGTGTCCATGTCCGCGGAGATGATCGGGATACGCAGTCGGAGCCGTTCGTGGAGTTCGGTCTCGAGATTGGTCTCGCGCGGAAGGATCTCAGAATAGAGCGTCGCGAGGGTTACGTCATCATAGGTCAGGGCCAGACCTGCGTGCTCGCGGAAGAAGTCGTCGGCGGCCTTATAGAAAGCGCTGTCGATCGACGAAGAGGGCGAAGAGTTTGCTGCCATGTCATGGCATACACGAGGTGTTGCCAGCTTGTGAAGAGGGAAAATGGAGGAAAGAGGGAAAAACGCGGAGGCGCATCGCCACCCGGTCAGAGCCGCGAGGGACGATAGCGTTCGTTCAGGCTTCCACAGCGTGGGCAGCGAGGCAGGAGGGTGCTGGTCTTGTCTTCGAACTCGAAGCCGCAAAGGGTGCACCGCAGGACATAGCGGAAAGCGGCCCGTTCCCGGCGTTGCCGGCGCCATTCGTAAAAGAGCCAGGCAACCAGAATCGGCCCCAGCATGATGCAGAGGTAGATGAGGACAAGATAGTTAAGGCTGACAGGGATCACGGAGTTTTCGATGCCGGGGCATAGGCATCGCCCCCCCAGGAAAATGTGGCGAACCCCCAAGCGACCGAAGCGGAAGCCCTTTCGAAGGTCACGTTTCGCAAATGTTCGATGGCCTGTTCATCCAGCGCCGGGTCTCCGGACGGGTGTTGAACCAGGGAATAGAGCACCTTGCCCTCGGCACTCACTCCTATGAGGAGGGTCGTGGCTTCGGCTGCTTCACTCGCGTGATA
>Ga0068855_100001410_pt1 | contig 29846 bp, 29 predicted proteins | sample KBSCornC52_FD_66592 | JGI IMG/M metagenome (GOLD analysis project Ga0068855, IMG submission 66592) | Corn rhizosphere microbial communities from Kellogg Biological Station, Michigan, USA - KBS Corn C5-2 | ecosystem: Host-associated > Plants > Roots > Rhizosphere > Soil ... | reverse complement strand
GAACTGCTCTTCGTGGGCCTGCTCGCGCTGGCGGGGCTGGCCATCGCGTTCGTCTCGATCACGGTGCTCTACAACCTGTTCCGCGGCCAATCCTGACTGCCTCAGTTTCGTCGAACGAAATGTTTGAACTCGATACCACCCTGCCCGCCGAGATCGTGCCGCTGTCGTGGCTGCTCGGCATCTGGGAGGGCAGCGGGATCGTCGCGTACCGCGTGGGCGACGAGACCCGCGAGCACGAGTTCGGTCAGCGGGTGGCGTTCACTCAAGACGGCACCCCGCACATCCAGTACAGCTCGTCGACCTGGCTGTTCGGCGCGGTCGACGAGGGGGCAGCGGATGACGCCCCGGCTCCGGTTCCGACCCCGCTGTTCTCGGAGATCGGCTACTGGCGCCTGGCGCGGCCGCTCGTCGACGCCGACCCGGGACCTGGCATGCTCCCCGGCATCGGCGACCCGGTGTTCACCACCGCCGACGAGGTCGAAACGCTGCGGACCGCAGACGGCGGATTCGAGGTCGAAGTGACGATCCTGCATCCTGGCGGTGTCAACGAGCTCTACCTGGGACAGGTGAAGGGACCGCGCATCGACCTCGCCACCGACGCGGTGGTGCGCACCTCGTCTGCCAAGGAGTACGCCGCTGCGACCCGGCTCTATGGACTGGTCGGCGACCACCTGCTGTGGGCATGGGACATCGCCGCGCTCGGTCAGGAGCTGCGCACGCACGCGTCGGGGAGGCTGGCCCGTGTCGAGTGAGCCCGTCGGCGCCCCTGTCGATCCCGCCCCTGTCGATCCCTTCACGCGGCGCGATGGCGCCGTCGGGCAGCCGCCGCGCCACTACGGCAATCCGCTCGCCGAGCAGCGCGAGCTGGCGGCGGGGCACGCAGTCGTCGACCTGTCGGATCGCGACGTCCTGTCGATCACCGGCCCCGACCGGCTCAGCTGGCTCGACTCGCTCACCTCGCAGCGGCTGATCGGCATCGCGCCGGGTGTTGCAGCCGAGACGCTGCTGCTCGACCCGAGCGGCCGGGTCGAATACGCGGCGCGCGTGCTCGACGACGGCGAGACCACCTGGCTGTTGATGGATGCGGGAACCGGCGCCGGCTTCCTCGCCTTCCTGACCAGGATGCGCTTCATGCTGCGGGTCGAGGTGCTCGACCGCTCGGCGGAGTTCGCCACCATCGGAACGGTCGGCGAGGTGCCGGCGGCACTGTCGGCCGTGACCGCGCATGGCAACGGGATTCCGCTGATCTGGCACGACCCGTGGCGGTCGATCGTGGCCGGGGGATTCCAGTACGCGGCGATCCCGGTGCATCCTGCCGAGAGCTGGGACTACGCCGAGTCGCTGGTCGCGCGCGCCCGGCTCGACGAGCTGGGGGGCGTTCCCGCCGCCGGCACGCTCGCTCTCGAGGCGCTGCGGATCGAGGCCTGGCGGCCCCGAGCCGCGACCGAGGTCGACCCGACGACGATCCCGCACGAGTTGGACTGGCTGCGCTCGGCCGTGCACCTGAGCAAGGGCTGCTATCGGGGCCAGGAGACGGTGGCCAAGGTGCACAACCTGGGGCATCCGCCGCGTCGGCTGGTGCTGCTGCACCTCGACGGCTCGGAGGGCGTGCTTGCTGAGGCAGGCGACGAGGTGCTGCTGGATGGCGCGGTGGTCGGCCGGGTGACCGCTGCCTCTCTGCACCACCAGCTCGGGCCGATCGCGCTCGCCGTGCTGAAGCGCTCTGCCGATCCGGCTGCGGCCCTGACCGTCCCCACGGCGACCGGCGTCGTTCTGGCCGCGGCGCAGCAGGTGATCGTGCCGCCGGATGCCGGGGCCGAGGCGAACGTTCCGCGGTTGCCGCGGATCGGCGGGGTGCGGCGCTAGCTGCTCGCGCACCTGACGCCGCGGCGTCGGAGCGGTTCAGCGGGGCGCGACGGCCGTCCAGTCCAGCGTGAGCTCGCCGAGGCGCCACCGGGAGCGGCCTCCTCGCACCGGCCAGCCGGCCTCGCGCAGCCCCTCGACGGTGGCGATCCAGCGCTGCGTCGGGCCGTAGACGGTCAGGGGCGCGTGCACCGCCCAGAGTCGATCGAGTTCTTCCAGCAACTCGTGCACGCGCTCGCCCGGCACGTTGCGGTGGATGAGGGCCTTGGGCAGGCGCTCCGCGACGATCGACGGCCGCTCGAGCGAGGCGAGCCGCAGCGAGACGGTGAAGGTCAGCGGCCCGGACGGCCCGAGAGCGACCCAGCTCGCGACGCGGCCGACCTCGTTGCAGGTGCCCTCGACGAGAAGGCCGCCGGGTTGCAGCCGCGCGGTCATCGTCGCCCAGGCGCCCGCGACCTCGCTCTCGTCGTACTGCCGCAGCACATTCAGCGCGCGGATGATCGCGGGCGGCCGCCCCTGGGGCGTCGGCGTCTCGAACCCGCCGAGCCGGAAGCTGACGCCGTCGCGCGCGGCCGCCGCGGCGATCCTGACCCGCTCGGGATCGATCTCGACGCCGATCACCTGCACGTCGGGTCTGACGGTCGCGAGGCGGTCCCGCAACTCGAGCGTCGTGGTGGCCGATGCGCCGTAACCGAGGTCGACCACCAGCGGATCCGGGGTCGAGCGAAGCACTGGCTGACTCGCGATCCAGCGGTCGACGCGCCGCAGGCGGTTGACCCCGGTCGTGCCCCGGGTGATGCGGCCCTGAGGCGATGCGCGGGGGAGGGATGCGCGGGCCATGACCCGATTCTCGCGCTCGATAGGCTGGCGGCATGACCCACACGCTGATCCTGTTGCGCCACGGCAACTCGGACTGGAACACCAAGAACCTCTTCACCGGATGGGTCGACGTCGACCTCAGCGACCAGGGTCGGGCCGAGGCCAAGCGCGCTGGTCAGCTGATCGCGCAGTCGGGGATCCTGCCCGACATCCAGTACACCTCGGTGCTCAAACGGGCCATCCACACGGCCGATATCGCACTCGCCGAGGCCGACCTCGACTGGATCGATGTGAAGCGCAGCTGGCGCCTCAACGAGCGCCACTACGGCGCGCTCCAGGGCAAGGACAAGGCGCAGACCCTCGCCGAGTTCGGCGAGCAGCAGTTCATGACCTGGCGCCGCAGCTTCGACGTGCCGCCCCCGCCGCTCGATGACGACAGCGAGTTCAGCCAGGCGCACGACCGCCGCTACGCGGGCCTCGGCGCCGACCTTCCGCGCACCGAGTCGCTCAAGCTGGTCATCGACCGGATGCTGCCCTACTGGCATTCCGACATCACCGTGGATCTCGGCGCCGGCAAGACCGTGCTGGTCACCGCCCACGGCAACTCGCTCCGCGCGCTCGTGAAGCACCTCGACAACATCTCGGACGATGCGATCGCCGAGCTCAACATCCCGACCGGCATCCCGTTGGTCTACGAGCTGGATGACGCGTTCATGCCGATCGGTGCGGGCCGCTACCTCGACCCCGAGGCTGCGGCCGCGGGTGCTGCGGCGGTCGCCAGCCAGGGCAAGAAGGCCTAACCGGTCAGCGTCGGCTCGAAGAACAGGGTGGTGCTGCAGCTCGGCTCGTAGTCCTCGAGGACGCTGGAGTACACGGCGACCGTCGAGTTCGCCTCCCGCTTGCCGATCAGGCATTCGCGCTCGTCCGGCGCTCCGACGGCGGCGAAAAGCCGGTCCTCGGTGGCGAAGGTGTCGATGCTCAGGCCTGGGCCCGGAAAGGCGGCATGCACCAGCGCATCGAGGGTGTCGGGTGTCGCCGTCGCGAGCGCCGTCTGGAGGAGGGCATCCGCGTTGGGCGGGAGTGCGGGCAGCGGGGCTGGATGCGGGGCGCGATCCGGGGACGCCGGGCACGGGATGCTCGCCACCCGCAGCGGGTCGTCACGCCTGAGGGCGAGCACGGTGAGCCGCCAGCACTCGATCGCGGATCCGGCGGTGTGCGCAAAGATCCCCTCCTCGGCGGGCGCCTCATCGACATCGACGATCAGCCGGACGTCGATCCGCGCCCCGCCTGCGCTCCCGGAATAGCCGGACCATCCGAGGATGCCCACGTGCGGGTGGGGCGGGGCGTCGTATCCCCAATCGGGCGTCAGCAATTGGGCCGCCAGGTAGTCGGCCTCGCGGGGGGCTGAGCCGCGGAACTCGATCCCGCTGCTGAGGACCTGGATCGCGCCCGAAGCCTCCTGCCGTGCGAGCGAATCCCCGTCGCCCGCGCAGCTCGCCACCAAGGGGGCCAGCATGACGAGAGCGCCCACCGTGCCCACCCGCAGGCTGAGCCTCGTGACGCGGGCGCGCCCCGGGTCGCGACGGCTCGGCATGCTGCCACGCTACGAGGCGAGCCAGGAGCTCCGGAACGCTCGGAAGGCGGATCCTTGTCGTCCGATCGGATGACACCGGAGCACACCGAAGCCGGTGGAGGCTAGGCGTCCTGCGGCACCCAGTCGCCGGTCGCCAGGTACTGCACCTTCTTCGCGATCGAGACCGCGTGGTCGGCGAAGCGCTCGTGGTAGCGCGAGGCGAGGGTGGCATCCACCGTGTCGATGGCGCCGCCCTTCCAGGTCTCACCCAGCACCTTGTCGAAGACGCTGAGGTGCAAGGCATCGACCTTGTCGTCCTCGTTGCGGATGTCTTCGGCGATCTGCACGTCTTCGGTGCGCAGCAGCTCTGTCAGCTTCTTGGCGATCTCGACGTCGAGAGCGCCCATGTCGCGGAAGGTGCTGCGGAGTCCCTTCGGCACGACCTTCTCGGGAAAGCGGTAGCGCGAGAGCTGCGCGATGTGCTCGGCCATGTCGCCCATGCGCTCGAGGGACGCACTGATCCGCAGCGCGCTCACCACGATGCGCAAGTCGCGCGCGACCGGATTCTGGCGGGCCAGGATCTGGATGGCGAGTTCATCGAGTTCGGCCGCGAGCGCGTCGATCTTCGGATCGTCGGCGATGACCGTCTCGGCCAGGGTCACGTTCGACTCGTTGAACGACTCGGTCGCGCGTTCGATCGAGTCGGCGACGAGGGTCGAGATCTCGACGAGGCGGTCTTGCACCTCTCGCAGCTCCTGCTGGAATACCTCGCGCAATGCCGGTCCTCTCACTGTCGGGCACGATGAATCGCCCCGGTCTCTGGCCACGTTGCCCCGATCAGGTGAACGGATGGTGGCCGAAGGCTGAACTTCATCCCAAGTCGCCGTCGATCGGCCTCTCGCCGGCCGGTCGGATCACTCGGTGCGCCCTAATCTAGTCGCATGGACCCGGCGCACTGGCTTGTGCCTGCTGCCCTCGCCTTCGGCCTTCTGGTCGGCGTGGGCGTTTCCGTCACGGTCATGGCTGCGCATCGGCGCGGCCGCAGTGCGGTCGCGGTCTTCACGTCCGTTCCGGATGGCGTCGAAGAGGTCATCGACTCCCTCGAGTCGGCAGGAATCGTCATCGACTCGTCGAACAATGTGCTCTCGGCGTCGACCGCTGCGCTGGCATACGGGCTGGTGTGGAATCAGTCGCTCGTGCATCCCGAGCTGGTCAGTCTGGTCGATCAGGTGCGGCGCGACGGCATCCCGGTGAGCCAGGAACTCAGCCTCGCCCGCACGCCATTCGGCGAGAGCCAGCTGCATCTGCAGGTGCGCGTCGCCCGGCTGGGCACGCGCTTCGTGCTGGTCATCGCCGAAGACCGCACAGAGTCCTACCGGCTCGACGAGGTTCGGCGCGACTTCGTCGCCAACATCAGTCACGAGCTCAAGACCCCGATCGGCGCGATCGGGCTGCTCGCCGAGGCGATCGAGGCGGCATCGGACGAGCCGGCCGAGGTGAAGCGCTTCGCCAAGCGGCTCACGATCGAGGCGGATCGGCTCGCCCACCTCACGCACGAGATCATCGAACTCAGCCGGCTGCAGGCCGCGGCGCCCCTGGCGTCTGCCGACAAGGTCGACATCGATTCGGTGGTCGCCCAGGCGCTCGACCGCAACCGCGTGGCCGCCGAGTCGCACCGGATCTCACTGGTCAGCGGTGGGGATGCCGGCGCCGAGGTCTACGGCAACGAGCAGCTGCTGGTCACGGCCGTTCACAACCTGATCGCCAATGCGATCCAGTACTCGCCGGACGGCTTCCGGGTCGGGATCGGCGTCACCAACTCGGACGGGGTGGTTGAGATCGCCGTCACCGATCAGGGGGTCGGCATTCCCGAGAACGAGCGCGATCGCGTGTTCGAGCGCTTCTTCCGCGTCGACAACGCGCGCAGCCGGCACACCGGCGGCACCGGCCTCGGGCTCAGCATCGTCAAGCACGCAGTGCAGAACCACGGCGGCGACGTGCGGGTGTGGTCGCAGCAGGGCAGCGGATCCACCTTCACCATCCGGCTCCCCGAAGCTCCCCGGGCGCCCGCGCCTGCCTCGACCGCCTCAGCCGCCACGCCCGTGACGGCTCCGCCCACCACACTCGGAGCGCCGACGTGACCCGCATCCTGATCGTCGAAGACGAGCCCTCGCTGAGCGAGCCGCTGTCGTTTCTGCTGCGTCGGGAGGGATACGACACCGAGATCGCGGCGGACGGCCGCGAGGCGCTCGCCGCCTTCGATCGCGACGGCGCCGACCTGGTGCTGCTCGACCTGATGCTGCCCGGCCTGCCGGGCACCGAGGTGTGCCGCGAGCTGCGCACCCGCTCATCCGTTCCGATCATCATGCTGACCGCCAAAGACAGCGAGGTCGACATCGTCGTCGGGCTCGAGCTGGGCGCCGACGACTATGTGACCAAGCCGTACTCGACCCGCGAGTTGCTCGCTCGGATCCGCGCGGTGCTGCGGCGCCGCCTCGAGGTGGACGACCTCGACGACGCGGTGCTCGAAGTCGGCGGAGTGCGGATGGATGTCGACCGCCACGCCGTCTCGGTCGCCGGCAAAGAGGTGGCCATGCCCCTCAAGGAGTTCGAGCTGCTCGAACTGCTGCTGCGCAACGCCGGACGCGTGCTGACCCGCGGACAGCTGATCGACCGGATCTGGGGCGCCGACTACTTCGGCGACACCAAGACGCTCGACGTGCACATCAAGCGGATCCGCTCGAAGATCGAGAGCGACCCCTCGCAGCCCGTGCTGCTGCTGACGGTGCGCGGACTGGGCTACCGCTTCGAGGCCTAGTGCGGCGTCGGCGTCGCGCTCGGGGTGAGCGTGGGCGTGGGCGTCGGAGTCGGCGTGGGGGTCGGCAGCAGGTTCTGGTACTGCGGCAGCGACCCGTCGAGCACGGGGACGGTGAGCTGGCTGCCCACCTCGTCGCCGTACTGGAAGTAGATGTGCGCGAGCGATCCCGGCTTCACGTCGATGCCGCTCAACAGGAACTGGCCCGTCTTGCCGTAGCCGAAGTTCGTGGTCGTATCGGGCAGCAGGGTCGCGTGGGCCGTCGTCCGGTCGGCGCTTGCGCCGTATTGCACGTTCAGGTCGATCCGCTCACCCGTTGGGTTGTACGCCGAGAACAGCAGGTTGCCGTCTGCGCCCGATTTGCTCAGGATGAGGGCGTTGAGCACCTTCACCTGACCGACCGTCGTGCTCACCCCGTCGCTCGGGTCGTAGTGCTTCAGCGACGCGATCGGGGCGCAGGCGGAAACACCCAGGATGACCAGCGCGGCGATGGCCGCCGCGGCCGCGGCACGTAGCTTCACCAGAAAACCTTCCGATCGCGAATCGACTCTCACAGCCTACCGGGGCTCGCGCGGCGCGGTTCTCACCACCCGCAGTACTCGCCGACCCAGTCGAGAAGCGCATTCTTGACCGCGATCGGGGTCGCGATCGAGAACAGTGCATTCCGGTACGGACCGGCATCCACGCGGAACGGGATCAGCGTTCCGATCTTGTCTTCAGCGACCCGGTGCTGCAGGCACCCCTCGGGAACGAAATCGAGGGTGATCGTGGTGGGCGCCGACGCCGCGGTGAAGGTCAGGTCGAAGGTGCGGAACGTCCCTTCGCGCTGGGCGAGCAGGGTCGTGTCTTCTGTGGTGCGAAGGGTCGCGGATCCCGTAGCGCCGGTGGGCGTGAAGGTCAGATCGAGAAGGGCGGCGCGCTTGCCGTCCGCGGCGACGGGTGGATCGAAGCGCAACTGGGACGCGACCGAGATCGCGACGACCTTCTCGAAGTCCTGCTGCGCGCAGTCCTGCCCGTGCACGACCGAGATGGAATCGAAGGGGATCGTGGGGGTGACGGTCGCCGTCCCGGTCGAGCCGTCCTTCTTCGTGTAGCGCAGGTGGACGACCGGAGCAGCTTTCGAGGCGCCGCAGCGGCCGGCGGCCAGCGCGATCTTGAAGTCGGTCGTGCTCTTCGTGAGCAGCTGGTTCGGCGTCGAGGTCGAGGTGACCGTCTTCGCGAACCAGGCGGACCCGAAGGCGGCCGAGGTGATCGTCAGGTCGCTCGTGCCGTGGTTGGTGATCTCGATCTGCGCCCCGCGGATCGCGTAGTCGGAGCGGAGTTGATAGACCGACACCGTGAGGTCGGCCGGCTTCTCGGCGAGCGAACTGCAGCCGCTGAGGGCGAGGCCGGCGGCCAGGGCGATGAGCGCTCCGACGATCGCCGGACTGGCGATCCGACGTCTCATGGGGGAAGTGTATGCGCAGGGAAGAAATCCCGGCGAGGGTGTCCTCCCCGGCCGGCATCGTTCGTCGATCGATCATCGACACAACCGACGAAAGGCGATGAACATGGAATTCCTGCTTCTGATCTGCACAGACTCCACGGCTCCCGAGTACCGCGCGGAGGAGGACAACATCGAGGAATGGTGGGACGAGGTGGTGAGGCGGGGCATGACCCTCGCCGGCGACCGACTGCGCCTGCCCGCCGATGCCACGACCGTTCGGGTGCGCAACGGGGCCGTCAGCGTGACCGATGGACCCTTCGTCGAGACGAAGGACTACATCGCGGGGTTCGACCTGCTGAAGTGCGCCGACCTGGATGACGCGATCGACATCGCATCCCGGCATCCGATGGCGCGGTTCGGGCAGATCGAGATCCGCCCGGTCTGGCCGCTCGGTCCGGAGGTCGCGGCGGGAGACGCGGCGGGAGACGCGGCGGGAGACGCAGCGGAGCCGGCGAAGGCGTGACGGCCGTCCGAGACGATGCGGTCGCGGTCGCCCTGCGCGAGGCGGCAGCGGAGGAGTCCGCACGCATCGTCTCGGCGGTGGTCCGCATCACCGGCGACTGGGACCTCGCAGAGGACTGCCTGCAAGACGCCTTCGCCCGAGCACTGGCGAGCTGGCCGGTCGACGGGGTTCCGAACAGTCCGGGCGCCTGGCTGACCACGGTCGCCAAGAACCGGGCGATCGACCAGCTGCGACGCGCGGCGGCCGAGCGACGGGCGGTGCGCGGCGCGGGCGTCGAACGCGAGTTGGAACTGCTGGCGGCGGAGGGAGAGCAGATGGATGAGGGGTCGCAGGCGCACGATCGGCTGGCGCTGCTGTTCACCTGCTGCCATCCCGCCCTTCCGCCCGACGCCCGGGTCGCCCTCGCGCTGCGGACGGTGGTCGGGATGACGGTCGCCGAGATCGCGCGCGCCTTCCTGGTCAGCGAATCCACCATGGACAAGCGGCTGGTGCGCGCTCGGGCGAAGATCAAGAACGCCGGCATCCCGTTCCGCGTTCCGCCCGTGGAGCGCTGGCCGGAGCGCATGCCCGCGGTGCTCGCCGTGCTGTACCTGCTGTTCGGCGAGGGCTACTCGTCGACGGAGTCCGAGCGGTTCATCCGCGAGCCGATCGCTCGGGAGGCGATCCGGCTGCAGAGGCTGCTGCTGTCTGCGAACGCGGATGCCTCGGCCGCGCCCGATCCCGAGATCGCCGGGCTGCTGGCGCTCATGCTCTTCCAGCATGCTCGACGGCTGGCGCGCGCGACCGGATCCGGCGACCTCGTCGTGCTCGAGGAGCAGGACCGAGATTTGTGGGATGCCGGCGAACTCGCCGAGGGGCAGCTCGCGCTGGATCGCGCAACCCACCTGCTCGTGGCCGCAGGCGAGCAGCCGGGGCCGTATTACCTGCACGCCGCGATCGCCTCGCGTCACGCCGTGGCGGCAAGCTACGCCGAGACCGACTTCGAGCGCATCGTGTCGCTGTACGACCTGCTGGCCGTCACGGCACCCTCGCCGATCGTCGACCTCAATCGCGCCGTCGCCATCGCGATGGCGCGGGGGCCGGCCGCGGGGCTCGAACTTGTCGATCGGCTGAGCGCCGGCGGCGAGCTCGACGCCTACTACCTGCTGCACGCGACGCGGGCGGATCTGCTGCGGCGGCTGGGTCGCGCATCGGACGCGCTGCCGCACTACGAGCGCGCGCACGACCTCGCTCCGTCACCCGCGGAGCGCCGCTACCTGAGGTCGCGGATGGCGCAGTTGCGCGACGAGATCAGGCAGCCGCCGGCGCCTCCCGCACCCTGATCCGACCAGGAATCGCGGGCATCCCCTGTGGTAAAATCGTTCTTCTCCGGAAGGATCCCCATGCTCTTCGAGGTCGGCGAAACGGTCGTGTATCCCCACCACGGCGCGGCAACCATCACCGAGGTCAAGAAGCGGATCGTCAAGGGCGAAGAGAAGCTCTATCTGAAGCTCAATGTCACCCAGGGCGACCTGACGATCGAGGTGCCTGCCGACAACGTCGACCTGGTCGGCGTTCGAGACGTGATCGGCAAAGACGGCCTCGACCAGGTGTTCGAGGTGCTGCGCGCGCCGTTCACCGAAGAGCCGACCAACTGGAGCCGCCGCTACAAGGCCAACCTCGAGAAGCTCGCATCCGGCGACGTGATCAAGGTCTCCGAGGTGGTGCGCGACCTCTGGCGCCGCGATCAGGACCGCGGGCTGTCGGCCGGTGAGAAGCGCATGCTGGCCAAGGCCCGGCAGATCCTCACCTCAGAGCTCGCGCTCGCCGAGAAGACCGACGAAGAGAAGGCGGCGACGCTGCTCGACGAGGTGCTCGCCTCCTAGCCGTCGTCCTACCGGGCGCGGCTACCCTGTCCTCCATGGGGCATCGTGTTGCGATCGTCGTCGTCGCTGCGGGCAGCGGCAGTCGGCTGGGCCATGCCGAGCCCAAGGCCTTCGTCGACCTGCGGGGCGCGACGCTTCTGGAACGCGCGCTGCGCGGGGTGTTCGAGTCATCAGAACCCGCACAGGTGATCGTCGTGGCCCCGCGCGCACGACTGACCGCCGCGCGCCGCATCGTCGAGATCGCGGGGGGCCTGGCATCCGGTGATGCCACGGTCGTGGCGGGGGGCGAGACCCGGCAGCAGTCGGTCGCGGCCGGTCTTGCGGTCCTCGACCCCGAGGTCGAGGTCGTGCTGGTGCACGATGCCGCTCGGGCGCTCACCCCTGCCGCCCTCTTCGATCGCGTGGCACGGGCCGTCGCGCCCGGCAGCGGGGTCATCCCGGCGCTGCCGGTGACCGACACCGTCAAGCGGATCGATACCCACGAGTTGGTGACCGAGACCGTCGACCGCAGCGATCTGGTGCACGTGCAGACGCCTCAGGGCTTCCCGCGGGCCGAGCTGGTGGCTGCCTATGCTGCGGCCGACCACGACTACACGGACGACGCGGCCCTCTTCAGCGCGGCCGGGCATGCGGTGACGGTCGTCGAGGGCGAGCCGCGCGGCTTCAAGATCACCACCCCCTGGGACCTGCACCGGGCCGAGAACCTCCTCGCGCACGCGAGCGGCCACGCCGCTGCACTGCGCACCGGGATCGGCCTCGACGTTCACGCCTACGACGAGGGCCGGCCGCTCTGGCTCGGCGGGCTGTACTGGGCAGATGAACCGGGGCTCGCCGGGCACAGCGATGGCGACGCCATCATCCACGCGGTGTGCGACGCGCTGCTGTCGGCGGCCGGCCTCGGCGACCTGGGCGCGCGATTCGGCACCGACGATGAACGATTCGCGGATGCCGCGAGCGAGGTGTTCCTGCACGAGACACTGTCGCTCGTGGTCGGCGCCGGGTTCGCGGTGGTGAATGTCGCCGTGCAGGTGGTCGCCAACCGACCGAGGCTGTCTGCGCGCCGGGACGAGATCGAGGCGAGGCTCGGCGAACTGGTCGGCGCCCCGGTGAGCGTCTCGGCAACCACCACCGATGGGCTGGGCTTCACCGGGCGGGGCGAGGGGGTCAGCGCACTCGCCACGGCCCTGCTGGCAAGTGATCGCTAAACTCGCTGAGTGACCGTCCGCCTGTACGACTCCCGCACGCAGCTGCTGCGCGAGCTGGAGCCGCTCGAGCCGGGCAAGGTCGGCATGTACGTCTGCGGGCCGACCGTGCAGTCGTCCCCGCACATCGGTCATCTGCGCAGCGCCCTCGTCTACGACCTGTGGCGGCGCTGGCTCTCGACGCGCGGCTATGACGTGACGTTCGTGCGCAACGTCACGGATATCGACGACAAGATCCTCGCCAACGCGCCCGCGAGCGGGAGCGAACCCTGGTGGGCCCTGGCCTACCGGGTCGAACTCGAATTCACGGCGGGCTACACGACCATCGGCATCCTTCCGCCCACCTACGAGCCGCGCGCGACGGCGAGCGTTCCGCAGATGCAGAGCCTGATCGAGCGGCTGATCGAGCGCGGTCACGCCTACGTCGCCGACGACGGCTCTGGCGACGTCTACTTCGACGTCGCGACCTGGCCCGCATACGGCGAGCTGACCAATCAGAAACTCGACGACATGGCCGACTCGCCCGACGCCGAGACCCGCGGCAAGCGCGATCCGCGCGACTTCGCGCTCTGGAAGGGCGCCAAGCCCGCCGAGCCCGAGTCGGCGTCGTGGGCGTCGCCGTGGGGCGCGGGGCGCCCTGGCTGGCACATCGAGTGCTCGGCCATGGCGAAGCGCTACCTCGGGCCTGCCTTCGACATCCACGGCGGCGGGCTCGACCTGCGCTTTCCGCATCACGAGAACGAGCTGGCCCAGTCGAGCGCGAACGGGGATGCCTTCGCGAGCTACTGGGTGCACAACGGCCTGGTCAACGTCGAGGGCCAGAAGATGTCGAAGTCGCTCGGCAACTCGGTGTATGCGTCCGAGCTGCTCGCGCTCGCGCGTCCGGTGGTGGTGCGGTACTACCTGGCGAGCGCCCACTACCGCTCGACCATGGACTACTCGCACGGCGCCCTGATCGAGGCCGAGACCGCGTTCGCGCGGATCGAATCATTTCTCGACAGGGCGAATCGTGCGCTGGAGGGCACGCGCTTCGCCAATGTCGGCGCGCCCATCATCCCCGAGGCGTTCGGTGCGGCCATGGATGACGACCTGGGGGTGCCGCAGGCGCTCGCCGTGCTGCACGACAGCGTCCGCGCCGGCAACACGGCGCTCGACGACGGAGCGCTCGAGACCGCGGCCCGACTGCGCGAAGAGGTGCTCGCCATGACCGAGGTGCTCGGCGTGAACCCGCACTCGCCGCAGTGGGCCGTGAAGACGGATGGCGCGGCGACCGCAGCCCTCGGAGCCCTCGTCGAGCGGCTCATCAGCGATCGAGCCGCCGCCCGATCGGGCAAGGATTTCGCGGCGGCAGACCGCATCCGCGACGAACTCACCGCAGCAGGCATCGTGCTGGAAGACGCGAGCGGCTCGACCCATTGGAGCATCGCATAATGGCCAAACCAGCGCGTCCCGGAGCAGCGGGCAAGCCCAAGAAGAAGGGCCCGAGCGTCGGCACCGGCGGGCACAACCGCCGCGCCCTCGAGGGCAAGGGCCCGACGCCCAAGGCCGAGGATCGCAGCTGGCATGTCGCAGGCAAGCGCAAGGCAGCCAACGAGCGGCTCGAGGCCGCGCGTGAGCGGCACGGCGGCGCGAGCGTCTCGAAGGGCGGCCGTACCGGAGCGGGGGGATCGGGCGCTCCGCGGCGGCCCCAGCGCCCGAAAGCCGACGACAGCGAGATCGTGACCGGACGCAACTCGGTCGTCGAGGCGCTGCGCGCGAAGATCCCCGCATCCACTCTCTACATCGCCTCCCGCATCGAGATGGATGACCGGGTCAAGGAGTCGCTGTCGCTCGCCACCAAGCGCGGCCTGAACGTGCTCGAGGTGATGCGCCCCGAGCTCGACCGGTTGAGCGGCCCCGACGCCGTGCACCAGGGGATCGCGCTCAAGGTGCCCGCCTATGAATACGCGCACCCGCTCGAGCTGCTCGACACGATCCTGGCGCGCGGCGAGAACCCGTTGCTGGTCGCCCTCGACGGCATCACCGACCCGCGCAACCTGGGCGCCATCGTGCGCTCGGCAGGCGCGTTCGGGGCGCAGGGCATCATCGTGCCGCAGCGCCGCACGGTCGGCATGACAGCCTCGGCGTGGAAGACCTCGGCAGGCGCCGCGGCGCGGATCCCGGTCGCGATGGCCGGCAACCTGACTCAGACGCTGAAAGACCTGAAGGCGCGCGGCGTCTTCGTGCTCGGACTCGACGGCGGCGGCAGCGTCTCACTGCCCGGCCTGCCGCTGGCGACGCAGCCGATCGTGCTCGTGGTCGGCAACGAGGGCAAGGGCCTGTCGCGTCTGGTCACCGAGACCTGCGACGAGGTGGTGTCGATCCCGATCGAGGCGGCCACCGAGTCGTTGAACGCGGGGATCGCGGTGAGCGTCGCGTTATACGAGATCGCGAAGCTCAGAGCCGAGAAGTAGCGCGCGGTTCTTGACAGCGGCAGATGCCGGATGCTTGACTCCGGTTAAGTAGCGCTGAACACCGGTGTGCAGTGTGGCCTCCTCTCCCTCGGACGGGTGGCGCCGCCCGGTGACGACCGGAGAGGACACCAGGCATGAGCCCGCGCACCATCGTCGTGGCCGGAGGAACCTCCGGAATCGGACTCGAACTCGCGAAAGACATCGTCGCCCGAGGCGACACGGTGGTGATCACCGGACGGGACGCCGCGCGAACGGCCGACATCGCGGCATCCATCGGCGACCGCGCCAGCGGAGTCGCGCTCGACATCTCGCAGCCCGAGACGGTTGCGGACAGCCTGAGCGGGATCGGCAAGGTCGACGGCCTGGTGCTGGCCGCGATCGAGCGCGACGCGAACTCGATCAGGGACTACGCGATCGATCGGGCGACGCGGCTGACCGTGCTCAAGCTGGTCGGCTACCCCGCCGTCGTTCATGCCCTGCTCGACCGGCTGACCCCGTCGGTCGACACCGGCATCGTGCTCTTCGGCGGGCGAGCGAAGGACATGCCGTACCCGGGGTCCACGACGGTCTCGACCATCAACGGAGGGGTCGAAGGGCTCGCCCGCACGCTCGCGCTCGAACTCACGCCGATCCGGGTGAACGCCTTGCATCCTGGCATCATCGGCGACAGCCCGTTCTGGGCGAGCAAGCCAGCCGCCCTGGAGGGCTACCGCGCGCGGACTCCCGGCGGCGAGTTGGCGACCATGGCCGACATCGTGGAGGCCGCGCAGTTCCTGCTGACCAACCGCGGCATCTCGGGTGAGAGCATCCACTTCGACCGCGGGTGGAACCTCACCTGAGCGACGGGGCTCACAGCCCCGCGAGTTCGCGCATCAGCCCCAGGTTGGCGGGCGAGGGGTCGAGCAGGCCGCGCTCGATGCGATGGGCGACCTCGACGACCGCCTCGTTGACCCGAGCGGAGAGGCCGAGTGCGCGGCCGGTGAGCACCACCTGACCGTTGAGGTCGTCGACCTCGCTGTGGCGCGACTTCGACCAGTCCTGCAGCACGGTGGTCGTGGTGTGGGGGGTCACGAAGACGCGGTAGAGCGCATCGAGCAGGGTGTCGACGACGGTGTCGGGATTCGCGACATCGTCGGGGGTCAGGCCGAAGATCGGCAGGATCGGGAAGCCCTGCGCGCGGCCGACGGCCAGAGCCTCGGTTCCGGATGCCACCATCAGCTCGCGCATGCCCGGCACCTCGATCGCCTCCGACATCGAGAGGCCGAGGTTCGCCGTCGTGACCAGCACCGTCGCGTTGCTGACCAGCTTCATCCACTTGGTCGCGCGGATGTCGTCGACGACGGCGACCGTTCCGGAGTGCCGCAGCAGGGCGGCGACCTCCTGCTCGCGGCCTGCGGTCGCGTCGCTCAGGCTGCCGAGGGCGAACCAGGATCGGTCCGGCCCCGAATGCCTGCGGACGATGCCCGGGTCTTCCATCGTCGATGAGATCTCGATGACGCAGCCCAGCGTGCGATGAGCGCCGACCACCTCCGAGATCACGTCGACCGTCATGCCGTTCTGAACACCGACCAGCAGGCCGTCATCGGCCAGGTACGGCTCGATCAGCTGCGCGGCCCAGCGCGAGTCGTATGCCTTCATGAGCATCAGCACGACATCGAACGGCTGTCGCAGAGTGGCCACCTCGCACAGGTGCATCGTGCGAACGGGGGTCTCGAGAACCGAGTCCGGCATCTCGATGCGCACCCCGCGCTCGCGCATGGCCTCCACGTGCGCCGGCCACTGCTCGATGAGGGTGACGTCGAGGCCGGCGACCGTCAGGTCGGCTCCGATCGAGGCGCCGTTCGCGCCCGCGCCGAGTACGGCGATCCTGGTACCGGGCATGGTGCTCCCATTCTTCATCGTGTTGGGGCGAAACCGGATCGTTGTGAAGTGAAAGAGAACATCTTCTTGACGAACTGGCCACTAATGGTCACTAATGTACAGTGCCAGTTAAATTCTCAATGAGGAGGATCCAGTGCCCGAAACCCCCCGCGCCGATCAGTTCGACGGAAAGCGCCCCGTCGTGTTCCGCAACGGGATCGTCATCACCGTCGATACCCCCGGCGTGCTGCGCGACGCCGATGTGCTGATCACCGGCGACACCATCACGGCCGTCGGCCCGAAGCTCGCGGTGCCCGAGGGCACGCTCGAGATCGACGCGAGCGGCGGCATCCTGATGCCGGGCATGATCGACACCCACCGCCACATGTGGCAGACCGCACTGCGCGGCTACGGCGGCGACTGGGCGCTCAGCCAGTACTTCGTCTTCTACTACCTGCAGCACGGCGAGGTCTTCCGGCCCGAGGACATCTACGCGGGCAACCTGCTGAGCGCGCTCGAATCGGTCGACACCGGCGTCACCACGACCCTGGACTGGTCGCATGCGCTGCGCACCCCCGACTACGCGGATGCCGCGGTGAAGGCCTTCGAAGAGATCCCCGGCCGCTTCGTGCTCGGCTACGGCAACTACCTCGGGGCGCCCTGGGAGTGGACGGCCGCCGCCGACTTCCGTGCCTGGGTCAAGAAGTTCTCGTCGACCGACATGCTCGGTCTCGAGATCGCCTTCGACGTGCCCGACTCGGAGCACTTCCCCGAGCTTGCGGCCTTCGAGTACGCGCGCGACAACGGCATCCGCGTGACGACCCACGCAGGGGTGTGGGGCGCGACGACCGACGTCGGCCTCGACAACATGTACAAGGCCGGCGTGATGACCGACCAGATCACCTACGTGCATGCTGCGTCCCTCTCGCCGGACAGCTACCAGAAGATCGCGGCGACCGGCGGGACCGTGTCGGTCTCCACGGAGAGCGAGCAGAGCGCCGGACAGGGATACCCGTCGACCTGGGAGCTGCGCAAGTACGGCATCCCGGCGTCGCTGTCGATGGACACCAGCGTGTGGTGGAGCGCCGACTACTTCTCGGCGATGCGCGCCACGCTGAGCGCCGACCGCTCCCGCGACCACCTCGAGGCGCACGCCAAGGGCGACACCATCGCCGTCAACAAGCTGCGCGCCGAGGACGTCATCTGGATGGCCACCATGGGCGGCGCGAAGTCGCTCGGCATGGAGGACAAGATCGGCTCCATCACCCCCGGCAAGAAGGCAGACCTGCTGCTCATCAAGAACGACCAGTCGCCGGCCATGACGCCGATCCTGAACCCGACCGTGCACGCGGTCTACCAGGCCGGTACCGCAGACGTGCACACGGTTGTCGTGAACGGCCGGGTCCTCAAGTACCAGGGTCAGCGCATCGGTCTCGATCTCGGCCCTGCGCGGGATGCCGTGGCGAAGTCGGTCGAGTACGTGCGCTCCCAGCTCGGCGAGCAGGAGTGGGAGGAGGGCATGCACCCGCCCCTCGAGCCCAACGAGGAGATCGAGAACCCGTACACCTACCGCGAGGACGAGTCGGCCTCGTGATCGTGCACCTCGCCTCCTTCGTCTGGAAGGACGGCACGACCCCGGAGCAGGTGGCCGGGGTCACCGCCGCCCTCTACGAGATGGCGAAGGGCGTGCCGGAGTTGCGGTTCTACCTCTGCGGTGAGAACCTGCGGCTCCGGCCGGGCGGAGCCGACTTCGGCGTGCTGGCGCTCGTCGACGACCAAGCAGGGCTTGACGCCTACCTCGACAGCGATGCGCACGCGGAGGTCTACCGGCAGTTCCTCTCGGTGATGATCGAGACCCGCCAGGCCGCGCAGTTGGAGACCGACGCCCTCGCGGCATCCGGCGACTGGACGGCCGGGCACTGAGCTCTGTTCAGTAGTTATAAACAAGTGATAAGTATCACTTGACAGCGGTTCGCCAGGACTTCTACCATCGGCGAAGTACACCCCACGCGACGGAGCGGCCCCGCTGCTCCGTGCGCACGAGCAGTCAACGAGGACTCCCATGAGCGAGCGAACTCTCATCCGCAAGGCGACCGTGATCACGTCGGCGGTGGCCGGCGAAGTGCTGGTGGACACCGACATCCTCATCGATGGCGGCCGGATCGCGGCCATCGGCACAGACCTTCCCGCCGGCGATGCCGAGGTGCTCGACTTCACCGGCCGCATCGTGATGCCCGGCTTCGTCGACACCCACCGCCACACCTGGCAGTCGGTCGTGCGCGACATCGCCTCGGACTGGTCGCTCACCGAGTACCTGGCCGGCCTGCACACCGGGCTGTCGAAGTACTACCGCCCGGAGGACACCTACGCGGGCAACTACCTCGGCGCGCTTGAGGCCCTCGACTCGGGCATCACCACCCTCGTGGACTGGTCGCACAACCTGGCGACTCCCGAGCACGCGGATGCCGCGATCAAGGCCCTGCAAGACACCGGGATGCGCGCCGTCTTCGCCCACGGCGGCGGCAACAAGCAGTGGGGCGCACCACTGCCCTCGCCGAACAACCACCCGGAAGACGCGCGGCGGATTCGCGAGCAGTACTTCTCGGACAACACCGGCCTGGTCACGATGGCGATGGCGCTGCGCGGCCCGCAGTTCACCACTCCCGAGGTGAACCGCCACGACTTCGCGCTCGCCAAGGACCTCGACCTGCGAGTGACCGTGCACGTCGGCGACGGCTACTGGGGCAAGAGCGGACCGATCTACAAACTCCGGGACGACGGCCTGCTGTCGGACCGCATCACCTATGTGCACTGCGACACCCTCGCCGACGAGGAGCTGGACATCATCGCGGCGTCCGGCGGGACGGCATCGGTCTCCCCGGACGTGGAGATGCAGATGGGGCACGGGTTCCCGGCGACCGGGCGCCTGCTCGAGCACGGCATCCGCCCGACCTTCTCGATCGATGTCTGCAGCAGCAACGGCGGCGACATGTTCGGCACGATGCGCACCGCGATCGGCATGCAGCGCGCGCTCGACAACGCCCCGGCCGTCGAGACCGGCGAGGTCATCGAGCGGATCGGCCTCACCTGCGCGGAGGTCGTGCGCTTCGCCACCATCGACGGGGCCAATGCCGCGGGTCTCGGCGACGTGACCGGCTCGATCGTGGTCGGCAAGGCGGCGGACATCATCGCCCTCGACGATCGCTCGTTCTCGATCACCCCGATGAACAACCCGTTCGGGGCGGTCGTGTACGCGGCCCATCCGGGCCTGGTGCGCGACGTGTTCGTGGCCGGCAAGCGGGTCAAGAAGGACGGCCAGCTGGTCGGTGTCGACTACGACAAGGTCAAGGCGCTCGCCCTGGCGGCGCGCGACCACGTCATGGGCGAGATGCCGGGCGCGAGCCTCGGCGGCGGATGGCACCCGGACCTCTGATGACGACTCCACTGACCCCGGTCGGCACAGCACCGGCGGAGCGGGCCGAGCCCGTCAATCGCCGCAGCCTGCCTGCGGTGGTGTTCTCGTGGCCAGGGACGCGCGCTCTGATCGCCGTCGTGGCGCTGTTCGCCGTGAGCCCGCTGTTCTCCCTCGGGACCATCAGCCACACGGCCATCGTGTCGATGCTCCCGTTCGCCGCACTCACGGCGGTCGTCGCGGTCGGCCAGACGCTGGTGATCCAGCAGGGCGGCCTCGACCTCTCGATCGCCGGGGCGGTGACCCTCGGGGCGGTCTTCGCGGCGAAACTCGGATCGGTCGGCGGGATGGATCCGATCGTCGCAGCCATCATCGCCGTTCTGGTCACCTCGATCTTCGGCGCGCTGAGCGGGATCGTCGTCGCCTTCCTCGATCTGCCGCCCCTGGTGGTCACCATCGCGAGCAACGCGCTCATGGTCGGCATGGTGCAGGCGGTGTCCGGCGGCTTCAGCTCACATGCGCCGAATCAGTTGAGCGACTTCGCGCTGAGCCGCTGGCTCGGCCTGCCGGTGCTGGCGTTCGGCGCGCTCGCCGTCGTGCTGATCGGCCAGGCCGTGCTGAAGCTCACCCGCGTCGGGCGGCGCTTCGAACTGGTCGGCGAGAACCGTCGAGCCGCCGAGTACATCGGTGTCTCGCCGAAGGCCTACATCATCTCGGCCTATTGGCTCTCAGCCCTTCTCGCGGCGGCCGCCGGGGTCATGCTCGCCGGCCTGCTCCGCATCCCGACCCTCACCGCAGGCGACGCATACCTCCTGCCCTCGATCGCCGCGGTCGTGCTCGGGGGCACCGCCCTCACCGGCGGCCGGGGCAGCATCGTCGGAACCGCGCTCGGCGCGCTGTTCCTCGCCCAACTCAGCCAGCTCGTGCAGACCTTCACCCAGTCCACGGCCGTGCAGAACATCGTCCAGGCGCTCATCATCGGCGTCGGGATCGTCGCCCAGCTCCAGTTGGGCGGATCGACGGCGAGGCTGAAGGGCCTTGTCAGCAGGAAGACCGCCACCACAGCTCCAAACCCATCCACCAAGACACCTCAAAGAGGAGTGTGAAGTGAACAACAACACAACAGCGCACCCGGTGCGCCTCGCGGCTCTGGCCGCGGTGGCGGCTGCTGCGCTCATCCTTGCCGGATGTTCGTCGACCAATTCGTCGACGTCCGGCAGCACGAACAACACCCTGCACGCGGACATCGCGTCGGGCAAGGTCGGAACCGTAGCCGACTTCACGAAGATCGGTGACGTCTGCGGCTCGAAGCCGGTGTCGGTGACGGTCGTCGACGGCTACGGCACCAACTCGTGGTCGAAGACGGTGAAGGCCGAGATCGACTCCGAGGCTGCCAAGTGCAAGTCGATCACGAGCGTCTCGTACACGGCGGGCGCCGGTGACCTCGCGGCCACCAACGCGGCCATCACCGGTGCCGCGGCCAAGGGCAGCAACATCCTGCTCGTGATCCCGGATGCCGGTCCCGGCCAGGCGCAGCTCGCCTCGGTGCGCAAGGCCACCAAGGCCGGAACGATCGTCGTGCCGTTCGCGTCGGACCCGACCGGCAAGGCCGGAACCGACTACCTCGACTACACCGACCAGATCCCGTCGTTCAGCGGCCAGGCCTGGGCGCAGTGGGTCGTCGACACGCTGGGCAGCAAGGGCGGCAACGTCGTGTTCCTCGGCGGCCCCGCCGGCGCCGCGGTGTCTGCGCAGGAGTTCATCGGCATCCAGAAGATCCTCGCGAAGAACCCGCAGATCAAGCTGCTGACCCCCGAGCCGGTCACCACCAACTGGGACCCGGCACAGGCGCAGCAGGCCATGGCCGGACTGCTCAGCCAGTTCCCGAAGATCGACGCCGTGATCGCCGACTACGGCGCAGTGGCGAACGGCGTCATCCGCGCCTACCAGGCCGCGGGAGTCAGCCTTCCCCTGCTGACGTCGACCGACGACAACTCGCTCAGCTGCGGGTTCGACGCCCTCAAGGCCACGAACCCTGGCTACGAGCTGGCGACGAACTCGTCGCGCACCTGGATCGGCCGCGTCGCGCTCCGCAAGGCGCTTGCCGCGTTCTACGGCAAGGCGGACCACGAGCCGTCGATGTACAACCTCGGGCTCGTCGAGGACTCGACGGGTAAGACCGCCGGGACCAAGAAGCCGGCCGAGGCCTGCCTGACCGACGCCCCGACCGACGCATCGCCGTCGTCGCTGCTCACCTCCGACGAGTTCAAGAAGATCTTCGGCTGATGAGCACACCGATCAGTTCGACCCCCGGTCTGGTGCTCACCGAGATCACCAAGACCTATCCGGGCGTGCGCGCGCTGGATGGCGTGAGTGTCACCGTGGAGCGCGGCCGTGTGCACGCGATCCTCGGTGAGAACGGCGCGGGCAAGTCGACACTGGTCGGAATCGCCGCGGGGTCGGTCGTGCCGGATTCCGGCACGATCGGCCTCGCCGGCGAGCAGTTCGCGCGGCTCCAACCGCGCGAGGCCCGCGAGAAGGGCCTGGCCATCGTGTACCAGACCCCGGCGCTCGCTCCCTCTCTCTCGGTCGTCGACTCCGTGCTGCTCCTGCTTCCCGAGTCGCGACGCCCCGCTCGCCGCGGCGCGGCGGCCTGGCTGTCCGCGCACTTCACCAGCCTCGGCTTGGAGATCGACCCGAATGCGCTGGTCGGCTCGCTGTCACTGCGCGAAGCGCATCTGATCGAGATCGCCACGGCGCTCGCGTCCGACCCCTCTGTGCTCGTCCTCGACGAGCCGACCGAGGCCCTCGGCAACGACGAGACGCGCTGGCTGTTCGAGCGCATCGCAGAGCTCGTGGCACGCGACGTCGCGGTCGTCTACATCACCCACCGCATCCCCGAGGTCATCGAGATCGCGACCGACCTCACGGTGCTGCGCGACGGCCGGGTGGTGGGCCGCGGCAAGGTCGCGGACTTCTCGCAGGACCAGATTGTCGAGCTGATCGTCGGTCGATCGCTCGAGACCACCTTTCCCGATAAGGCGGGCGCACCGGCAACTGCGGCAGCGACCCTCGACGTCAGCCACGCGTCGGGCACCGGCTTCCAGGATGTCTCGCTCACCGTGCAGGCCGGCACGATCATCGGCCTGGCCGGCGTCGAGGGCAACGGGCAGCGCGAGTTCCTGCGGGCCCTCTCTGGCAAGGGCCCGATGCTGGGCACGATCTCGGTCAACGGCCGGGAGCTGTCCCGTCGCTCGGCGAAAGGCGGATCACGGCTCGGCATCGCCTACCTGCCGGGGGACCGCATCGGCGAGGCCATGTTCGGCAAGATGTCGGTGCGCGAGAACGTGGTCGCCCCCTCGATCGACGTGGTGATGCCGACCGGATTCCTCGACCGCCCGCGCGAGTACCGCCTGACCCGCGAGGGCATCGCCGGTCTCGCGCTCAAGTCGCCGACCCTCGAGACGCCGGTGACGGCCCTCTCGGGCGGAAGTCAGCAGAAGGTGCTGCTCGCGCGGTCGCGGCTGGGCGATCCGAAGGTGCTCCTCGTCGAGGATCCGACTCAGGGAGTCGACGCCGGCGCCCGCGTCGAGATCTACGCGTTCCTGCGCCGCATGGCCGAATCCGGGGTGGCGGTCGTCGTTCTCTCGACCGACGCGGTCGAGCTCGAGGGTCTCTGCGATCAGGTGCTGGTGTTCTCCCGTGGTCGCGTGATGGCGCGCCTCGACGGCGATGACGTCACCGAGCGGGCCATCACGGGCGCCGCCGTGCTGTCGCAGCATGAACGGGACACGCCCGCTGTAGTCAGCGCGGTGCCGGCCGAGACGCGCCGCCGGTGGTGGCGCGGCGAGGGACAGGCGGGGGTGCTCCTGGGCCTCGCGATCGCGCTCGCCACGGTCACGACGCTCCTGCTGCCTGCCTTCTTGAACCCTCTCAACGTCGGACAGACGCTCGCCGCCGCGGCGACCCTCATTCTTGTGGGTCTCGCTCAGCTGCTGGTCGTGATGACCGGCGGCATCGACCTGAGCGTCGGCTCGGTGGTCGCGCTCTCGGGAGTCATCGTCTCGTTCTTCGCCAACGGCGACATGCTGCTGTTCATCGCAGGGGTCGCTCTTTCGATCGTGGTGGGCCTGGTCGTCGGGGTGATCAATGGCCTGCTCGTGACCCGGCTGAACATCCCGCCCGTCATCGCGACGCTCGTGACCTCGATCGCGATCGTCGGCCTCGCTCAAGTGCTGCGCCCGCAGCCGAGCAACACGGCGACCGACGCGATCATGACTGCGATCGGGACGACGGTCGCCGGCATCCCCCTCATCCTGATCGTCTCGCTGCTGATCGCGGTCGCGCTCTGGTTCGTCATCGGGCGCACGCGGCTCGGCCGCGGCCTTCGCGCGGCCGGCTCCGACCCGGTGAAGGCCAATCGCATGGGAGTCAGTGTTCGCGGCATGCGGATGTTCGCGGCCGTCGCCGCCGGCGGTCTCTCGGCCGTCGCCGGGTTCGCGCTCTACACGACGACGGGCATCGGTGACGCGAACACAGGTCAGACCCTGACCCTGACCTCGGTGACGGCGATCGTGATCGCCGGGGCCAGCATCTTCGGAGGGTCCGGCTCGGCGATCGCGGTCGCCGTCGCCGGATTCCTGCTCGAGACCATCACCAGCGCCCTGACCTTCCTCTCGCTCAGCCTGAGCTGGCAGTACTGGGTGCAGGGCGCGTTCGTGCTCGTGGCGGCGGTCATCCCGCTCGTCGTGAAGCTCGCCCGATCGCGCGCCGAGGCGACGAGAACGTCGTCCGGTGCTCGGCCGGGCCCTGTCGAAGGCGTTGCCGCATGAGCGCGCTTCTCCCATCCGATCCCACCTGGAGGACTCGATGATCAGCACCGCAACGACCGGAACAAACGCGGTCGACTGGGAGCAACGGATCGACTTCGACCGCTTGCGCACCGAGCGGCTCGCCCGCCTGAAGGCGGAGCTCGAGCGATCAGAGCTGGGGGCGGTGCTCGCGTTCGACTTCGCGAACATCCGCTACATGTCTGCGACCCACATCGGCACCTGGGCGATCGACAAGCTGATCCGCTTCTCACTGCTCACCCGCAACACCGACCCGATCGTCTGGGACTTCGGCTCGGCGGCGAAGCATCATGCCCTGCACAACCCGTGGCTGAACACGACGACCGCCGAGATGGATGCCGACCCGCACGCGCCGCACCACGGCGCCGTCCGGCCGCGGCTCGAGCCGGGTTCGCGCGCGGGGATCTCCACCCTCCGCGGCGCATTCAACCCGGCAGCGGGGATCGCCGACGACGTCGCGGCGAAGATCAAGCGCGAGCTCGAGAAGTTCGGCGTCGCCGACCAGCCGCTCGGGGTCGACGTGATCGAGCCGCCTGTGCTCTTCGCGCTGCAGAGGGCGGGCATCGACGTGGTCGACGGGCAGCAGCTGTTCCTGACGGCGCGCTCGATCAAGACCCAGGACGAGATCGGCCTGCTCGTCGAGGCTGCGTCGATGGTCGATGCCGCCTACGACAAGCTCTACGAGTTCCTGCGGCCAGGCGTCCGCGAGAACGAGGCGGTCGGGCTGGTTTCGAAGACGCTGTACGACCTCGGTTCCGAGTACGTCGAAGGGGTGAACGCGATCTCGGGCGAGCGGTGCTCGCCGCATCCGCACGTCTACTCGGATCGCATCATCCGGCCGGGGGATCCGGCGTTCTTCGACATCCTGCACAGCTACAACGGGTACCGCACCTGCTACTACCGCACCTTCGCGGTCGGCTCGGCGAGCTCCGCCCAGAACGACGCGTACAAGCGCGCGCGGGAGTACATGGATCGGGCGATCGCGCTGGTGAAGCCCGGCGCCACCACGGCCGACATCGTCAAGGTGTGGCCGAAGGCCGAGGAGTTCGGGTTCCCCGACGAGGAGGCCGCCTTCGCTCTGCAGTACGGGCACGGAGTCGGACTGTCGATCTGGGAGAAGCCGATCTTCTCGCGGCTGGTGTCGCTCGACCACCCCGAGGAGCTGAAGGAGGGCATGTTCTTCGCCCTCGAGACCTATTGGCCGTCTGCTGACGGGATCGGCGCCGCGCGCATCGAGGAGGAGATGGTCGTCACCGCGACCGGCTGCGAGGTCGTCACGAAGTTCCCGGCCGAGGATCTGCTGATCGCCGGGCAGCGCTTCTACACGGTCAACGGGCCGCTTCCCGACCTGCGCAGCTCGCAGTCGCACCTCAACACGGCCGCCGGCCGGGGCGAGCCCGGCGCCTAGGCGCCGGGCGGGGGTGGTGAGATGAGGGCAGCGGTCTACTACGGGGATCACGATGTGCGCATCGAGGAGCGCCCGACCCCGGCGCGCGGGCAGGGCGAGGCGCTGATCCGGGTGCTGCGCAGCGGCATCTGCGGCACGGACGCCACCGAATGGCGGTCGGGGCCGCACCTCTTTCCCGTCGACGGGACGCCGCATCCGCTGACCGGCCACTCCGGCCCCCTCATCCTGGGGCACGAGTTCATCGGCGAGGTCGTCGAGGTCGGCGCGCAGAGCGGCTTCGCCGTCGGCGATCGGGTCGCGGCCGGCGCGGGGGTCTGGTGCGGTGAGTGCCCGCGCTGCCTCGAGGGCGGCACCAACCTGTGCTGGAGTTACACGACCTTCGGGCTCAACGTCGACGGCGGGATGGCGGAGTACGTCTCGGCGCCCGAGAAGATGCTGGCTCCGATCCCCGCGGGCATGTCGCTCGACGCGGCGGGACTCGCTCAGCCGCTCGCGGTCGGATTCCACGCTGCTCGCCGTTCCGGCGCCGGGCCGGGTGACCGCGTCGTGCTGATCAGTGCGGGCGCCATCGGCACCTTCGTGCTCGCGGCGCTGCTGTCGTTCGGCGACATCGAGGTGACGGTCGTCGACTTCGCGGGCCCCAAGCTCGATCGGGCGCTCCGGCTCGGCGCGACCCGGATCATCCCGGCAGGCGACGGCATCGTGGCCGAGGTGCTCGCGGCGGTTCACCCGCGCGGTGCCGACGTCGTCATCGAGGCGAGCGGCGCTCCCGGTCAACTGGCCAACGCGATCCGGATGGTGCGCGCGGGCGGAACGATCCTGCAGCTCGGGCTGCCGGCGCATGCGCCAGAGGTCGACCTCCCGGCGATCGTGCTGCGCGAGGTGACTCTGCGGACCACGAACGCCCATGTCTTCTCGGAGGACCTCGGGCCCGCCCTCCGGCTGCTCGCCAGCAGCGGTCTCGCCGACGAGCTTCTCGACTCGGTGCACCCGCTTGCCGACATCGCGGATCAGCTCGAGCGGCTCGCGACCGGTCGCCTCGAGGGCAAGGTGCTCTTCGATCCGACCATGGGCTGACCGTGTCGTGCCGGGCGCCCGGGTATATTTGTCGACGCCCACTGTACGGGCGGGCCGACCGTGAAGTGTGACTCGACGGCGCGTGCTCGGCTGTCGCGCGGCAAGCAGTCGCGATGACCGACGACGCAGAGGAACTCATGGACAACTTGGGCACCCGCCTGAAAGACGTACGCCAGAAGGCGGGGCTGACCCTGCGCGAGCTGGCGCGTCAGGCGGACGTCTCGCCCTCGTTCGTCTCGCAGATCGAGAACGGCAAGTCGCAGCCGTCGGTCGCCACCCTCTACACCTTCTCGCGCCTGCTGGGCATCTCGATCGACGAGTTGTTCGACGACGCGCCGCCCGCCGAGCCGCTCGTCGAGGGCTGGGGCCCGGATGGCGACAAGAATCCGACCAACGCCTGGCACCCCTCCGAATACGCGAACCGGGTCTCGGTGGTGCACCCGTCGCACCGACCGCACCTCGACATGGCAGAGGGCGTTGTCTGGGAGCGGCTCGCGGCGACGCCCGAGCAGGGCGTCAACTTCATGAAGATCGTCTACGCCCCGGGAGCGACCTCCACGGCGGGCGGCGATCTGGTCAGCCACGAGGGGTACGAGTACGGCTACGTGCTGCAGGGCGTCGTCGAGGTGACTGTCGGCAATGAGGTGTTCACCCTGCGGGAGGGAGAGTCGCTCGGATTCGACTCGACCATCCCCCATGTGCACAAGAACGTGGGCACCACCACCTTCGAGGGCCTGTGGTTCGTGCACAGCCGCCGGCACTGAGGCGAGGGCACTGAGCCGTCAGCCCGGGTAGTCCTCGCCGCTCGACAGCCAGACGCCGCGGGCCGTGACGGAACCCTCGTTGATGTACCGGTGGGGCCGGCTGGAATCGAACGAGAGCGAATCGCCTGCGTGCACGACGTGCCGCTCGCCGTCGAGAACGAGCGTCAGCTCCCCGACGATCAGCACGGCGTGCTCGTGGCCGGTGTGGACGGTCGCGTCGTCGGTGTCCGAGCTCGAGGCGCCGGGTTCGTAGCTGACGAGCACGGCATCGACCGACCCGCCGACGCGCGAGATCGCGACCTCCCAGCTGACGCCGTTGGCGATCCGCAGCACGGGGTGCTCGCCGGCCGGTGTCACGGGCTGGTCGGCCTCGAGCGCCGCAGGGGGCGTCGCGCGGCGGTCGACCTCGTCGAGGCCGACCAGCCAGTCGAGCGAGACGCCGAGGTGCTCGACCAGGGCGTAGAGCGTGCTGACCGACGGCTGGGTTCTGCCGGTCTCGATCTGCGAGATCAACGCGCCCGAGACTCCGACCTCGGCGGCCAGGCCGCGCACGCTCAGGCCGCGCTCCCGGCGGGCCTGGAGCAGTCGGGCCCCGATCTCGACGGCGATGGCATCCTCCTGGTCGTCCCCCATGATAAGCCTGGCTGAACATCGTCCCTTCCCTCCTCCGGGCTCGCACTGTAAAGTGTGGCTATACACGCCAGTGTCGGCGCTCGAGCGCCGACGTCGTCCGACGGGAGCAGAAGGAACATGAGCGCACGCATCGCGGTACTGGGAAGCGGGGCGCAGGGCGCAGGCATCGGAGCGGATCTGACCCGGGCCGGCCTGGACGTGACCTTCATCGAGCAGTGGCCGGCCCACGTCGAGGCGATGCGGGCGAACGGCGTGCGGGTGAACTTCCCGGACGAGAGCATCGTCACCCCGGTGCGCGCCATGCACCTCTGCGAGGTCGCAACCCTGCGGCAGAAGTTCGACATGGTCTTCACGCTCGTCAAGGCGTACGACACCCGATGGTCGGTCGAGCTGATCAAGCCGTACCTCGCCGACGACGGTCTCGTCATCGGGCTGCAGAACGGCATGACCATCGACGTCGTCGCCGACGTGGTCGGGCCGCATCGCACGATCGGCAGCGTCATCGAGATGGCCTCGAACATGTACGAGCCAGGGGTCGTCAACCGGCAGACCACGATCGAGAGATCATGGTTCGCCCTGGGCGGGCTCGACGCCGCGTCGCGAGGCCGCGCCGAGGAGGTCGCCGACGTGTTGCGCGCCTCGGGCACCGTGCAGGTGACCGACGACATCCGATCGTCGAAGTGGATGAAGCTCGTGGTCAACGCCGGTGAGCTGGTGCCGTCTGCGATCCTCAACCTCCCACTGTCGGAGGCGGTGCGGGTGCCGGGGATGCACGAGTTCATGCTCGAGGCCTGCCGCGAGGCGGTGCACACTGCGCTGGCGACCGGCAACCGGATGGTGCCCATCTTCGGCAATGACGAGCTCGATCTCAGCGACCCCGACCGTTTCGTGACGCAGCTGCTCGACGACGTGCTCACCCAGTTCTCGCGGCCGGACACGCGCACCACGGTGCTGCAGGACTGGGACAAGGGCCGTCACAGCGAGGTCAACGAGGTCAACGGGCTCGTGGTCGACGAGCAGGCGAGGCTCGGCGGATCCGCGCCGTACAACGCGCTGACCGTCGACATCGCGCATCGCATCGAGAGCGGCGAGCTCGAGGCGAGGCCCGAGAACGTGGGACTCCTGGTTGGCGCGGTGGCGCGATGAGCAAGCTGCTGATCGAGAACGCGGCGGTCGTGACAGTCGACCCGGACCTCGGCGACTTCGAGCGGGCGAGCATCCTCATCGAGGATGGCGCCATCGTGGCGGTCGGGCCCGATCTCGACGCCGATGCCGAGCGGATCGACGCCTCCGGGATGATCGC
>Ga0068855_100001409_pt1 | contig 29850 bp, 25 predicted proteins | sample KBSCornC52_FD_66592 | JGI IMG/M metagenome (GOLD analysis project Ga0068855, IMG submission 66592) | Corn rhizosphere microbial communities from Kellogg Biological Station, Michigan, USA - KBS Corn C5-2 | ecosystem: Host-associated > Plants > Roots > Rhizosphere > Soil ... | reverse complement strand
CGGATCCGAGCAGCATGACGCCCACCACAATCCAAGCCCACCAAGCCATTGCAGCTCTCCGCTTGAGTCAAATCGTGCTGCGGCAGTAGCGATCGATCTTGGCGATTCGATCGCTAGTCGCGACTCTGCCTATAACAGCGTCGAGGAGCTTAGCAGTCGGGCGCAGGGCCGTCGATGAATTGGACTCGGCGCCGTACTCACGCCGATCTTCGCTGGGAGTGTCAGGCTTCGCCGAGACGAGGACGTTCCAAATGAACTCTGCGCAAATCATGGCTCATGCGAATCGCATCTTCCGTGCCGTTGTAATAGCCGGCGACCTGGCCCACTTCCCGGTAGCCGAGCGTTCGATAGAACTGTCTGGCAGTGGTGTTGTTCGCTCTGACTTCGAGGCCCACGTCGAAGGTTCCCGCCACGACGGCGGATTGCTCGAGCCACTCGATGAGTGCGCGACCAATCCCCTTGCGCTGACGATCGTGATCCACACAGAGCAGATTGAGATGGGCGGCGTCCTCACCGAAATGCATGATCGCGAACCCGATGCCACGGCGCTGAACGTAGGCAGTCAAGACAACACAATCGCGATGGGCGATGTGACGCGCAATGCGTCCCGGTGTCCACGCCCAGGGCAGCCCCGTTTCCACCAAACGGCGTGACATGTTCGCCATCCACACGTTGTCGCTGGCGCGGGCGAGCTTGATCGTGAACTGCGACACTGAGCTATTTCTCATCCACTCGACGAGCAGTGACTCGATTGTGAGGTGACGCACCCCGCTTTCGTCAACAGTACATATCACACTGACCGTCCGAATGCATGATCGCCGACATCAATAACGCATGCGCTCTCTTTCGCTCGCCAAACGAGCACTCATTACACCTTGCACCTGTCGATAGGCGGCCGTGACATCGGCAAAGCTTTGCTGGAGATGCTCGCTCTGTTCTGTGTGCCCTGCGCTCGTCAAACCGTCGTGCAGTTCCCGATAGTGCTCTGTTACGCGCCTATATTGGTCCTCTAAGTCGTCACGAGAGTCGCCGTCCCGCAATGCTCGATCGAAACCTTCCGCCGCTTTCGAGAGGCTTTCCGCATAGCGGCTGATCCTGCCGCGATATATGTCCTCGCCTTTGTACTGCGCCTGCACTGAGAGATGGTTGCTGGCGACGTTGAGCTGATGGGCTGAGCCACGAAGATTGGCCGAGCCCATACCGACGCACCCTGCAAGCGACGTGAGAACACAGATCACAAGCACGGAGAGTGGTCGTTGGTGGAAGCGATGCTTCATGTGGAAACCTCATCAATGGGCGTTGTCTGCGATGCAGCTGTCCTCAACACGTGCTCTGTCCGACACGGTTTATCTTCCAGCCACGAGGACTCAATAGCGCTGCCGGCTCTAGGTTCCGATGATTCCATTGCAAGCGAGTGAATTTGCCGACAGCGGGCCGCGGAACTCGTTCGCCGACACGGCGTTGTTCGATGAAACTTCCAACCCAGCGGAGATCATTCCATGAATACGCGTCGAGTCGAGTCCCTCACCGAAGATTTGCGCGAGAACTTGCGCAGCATCGCCCGCGACGCTGAAGCGCTTTGGAATGCAACCGCAGATATCACAGAAGAGGGTGTGCAGGATGCCAGGCAACGGGCCGAAGCCACGCTGCGCCAGGCACGCAACGTCCTGGACGATCGCAAGCTTCGCAAACAAGCGACCGAATGGGCCCGCAACACGGGCGACTATGTACGCGAACACCCTTGGGGCGTCCTTAGTGCGGCAGCGGGTGCGGCCATCATCCTCATGTTGGCGAATCGACGCCGCTCGGATTCGGACGACTCCGATCGAGTGCACTAACAGTCGCTCATAACCGTCCAACAGGGACCCGCAACCATCCGGTCTAGGAACTTGCCTGCAAGAACGCGCAAGATCTCCTCCGGGATGGGATTCAAGCGAGGGTCCCTGTTTATGAGTGATACACGCATCGTTCACGCGACCGATCAAGATTTCGGTCAAACCGTGCTGCAGGCCCAAGGACCTGTACTGGTCGATTTTTGGGCACCGTGGTGCGGGCCGTGCAAAAGCATTGCGCCTTTGTTGGAAGAAGCCGCGACCGCCTATGAAGGGCGGCTCAAAGTCGTCAAGGTGAATGCCGATGAGAATCCGCAAACGCCGGCGCGACTCGGCATCCGCGGCTTACCGACGCTGCTGATCTTCAACAACGGCCAAGTCTCGGGCCAGAAAATAGGCTCGCTCGGCAAACCCGAACTGCAGCGTTTCGTCGAAGCCCATCTAAATTAAGTTGCGACCAGCCCTTATCCGCAAGCGTCGAGGCTTATCGTAGCCTCGACATGGGCAGGCGCGTGCCGCTGCCTTACGATTGCACCTTCATGTAAGCATCCTGCGATGGAGAGATACGCATGAAGAGAGCCGCTTGGATCGCAATCATTGCGACTTCGCTTACTGCTTGCACGGCCGTCCAAACGACGCAGCCGGGCGCGATCGGAGTCGATCGCAAACAGTACATGTTCGTCTCGGAAGCGGAAGTCGAAAAAGGTGCCGTGCAGGCTTACCAACAAGAATTGGATAAAGCCCGCAGCAAAGGCGCGCTCAATAGCGATGAGGCAGCGCTAAGCCGTATTCGCGCGATCTCGCAACGACTGATACCGCAAACCGTGGTGTTCCGTCCCGACGCCCAGCAATGGAACTGGGAAATCAATGTGCAGAAAACGGATGAACTGAATGCCTACTGCATGCCGGGCGGCAAGATCATGGTGTACACCGGGCTGATAGACAAACTCAAAGCCACCGATGCCGAGCTCGCGACCGTCATCGGTCATGAAATGGCGCATGCTCTACGCGAACACACTCGGGAAAGGGTATCGCGCAGTTACGCGCAGCAAGCGGGGCTCACAGTGCTAGGCGTCGCGGTAGGTGCGGGCGATTTAACGATGCAGGTAGCAAGTGCCATCAGCGACGTGACTTTCACACTACCCCACAGCCGCGAGCAGGAAGCAGAGGCAGATCGCATCGGATTAGAACTCATGGCACGCGCGGGCTACGATCCGCATTCGGCTGTCACCCTGTGGCAGAAGATGAATCGAGAGGCAGGCAGCGGCGGCGCCGAATTCCTGAGCACCCACCCATCGAGCGAATCGCGCATCCGGGATTTGGAGAATGCGATTCCGAAGGTGTTGCCGTTGTATGAGCAGGCGAGGAAGCCGGCGAGCTAGCGAACCAGGCAACCAGCAAACCAGGCAACCAGCAGACCAGTAGGAACTGAACGAACTCCAGCTTCTTACTGGTTGGCTGGTTTACTGGTTGGCTGGTTCGCTGCCGGAAACTTCTCAAACATCCTTCGCACCGCACTCGGCACTGCTTGCGCGCCCTCACGCGGCGAGGTCATCAACGCCTCAGCCGTGCCGCGCCACAAAATCCTGCCGGTTTGCCGATCGGTCACGAATACCATCAAGCTGGCGTTGGACTCCCTGACATCCGACGTCAGAGTTCCTCTGTCGCGCAGTTCCCGAAAGGGGTCGCCAGGTCCGACCGAGGCTTGAGGGCTCATGCCGACGTTCGGTACGTCGCGCTCGCTCAACGGAGCGCTAGTCACTGCCAGTTGAAAGCTCACCAGCATGTCGGCACTCTCGGCCGGTGCTTCCTGGTAGCCTTTGCGGCTCAATTCGCTTACCGCGGTTTGACGAACATCCGAGTTCACCTGTGCGGCCAGCGCTGGATCGGCTTGCGGGCCGGCGGTACCCCGGTCAACCCATGCGAAGCTCGCGCGTTCATGCAACCTGGCATCGTCCACTTCCATCGTGCTGACCTTCACCCCGCCGGCGCACGCCGCACAGAAAACAGTGAATGCGCACAGGGCGGCGCGGATTGCTTTTTGAGTTGTCATGATGGATGCCCCGAAACGATTGCTTACAACTTCAGCTCAGTCTCACTGTCACAGAGGATTGCGCAGAGCTGTGTGCAGCGCTTTACTCACGTAAGTTGATGAATAACTATTTCGCCGGTGTCCTGGTTTCCTCGAAGCGCATTGGCCGGCACCGTATGATCTACTGAAGACAGGTACTTTATTATGAAGAATTTCCGCATCGCCCTAGTGGAAGACGATCAGGCGCTTACGGACGGCCTTTCGCGGTTGTTGAGAGGCGCGCAGTTCCGGGTCGAGGGGTATGGCTCGGGCCAAGCAGCGGACGCAGCCCTGCAACACGAACACTTCGATCTCCTTCTGCTCGATATCGGCCTGCCCGATCTGAACGGCCTGGACGTATTGAGCCGCTTGCGATCACGTGGCAGCACGCTGCCTGTACTTCTGCTGACTGCACGCGACGAAGTCTCGGATCGCGTGCGTGGCCTCGATCTTGGTGCCGATGACTATCTGGTGAAACCATTCGCCATTCCCGAATTGCTGGCACGAATTCGCGCACTTCTGCGCCGCAACCACAATCTCGCAGGCCGGCTGGTGCACGGACCGCTGATCATGGATCTCAATGCGCAGCGCGCGTGGATCGGCGACGCGCCGCTGGAACTCTCTGCACGCGAATGGGCGGTCCTCGAGCAACTTCTCAAGAACGTCGACAAGGTCGTGAGCAAACAGCAAATCGTCGAACTCCTCACCAAATCCGACGCGACGCTCAGCTTCAATGCCGTCGAGGTCTACGTTTCCAGGGTGCGCGCGAAACTCGAGGAAGCAGGCGTCAACATCCGCACGGTCCGCGGCTTCGGTTACATGTTGCAATCGACTCTCGCCGCTTGAGGGCCCTTCTGAGTATTCGTTTACGCCTATTCGTCTGGCTCCTCCTGCCCTTGTTCGTGATCACCGCGCTCGGCGCGCTGATCACGTTCTGGCAAGCGTGGCTGCCGACGCGTGACGCGTACGACCTAGAACTGACCGACGCCGCCATTGCGCTCGCGGCAAGTTTGCAGCCGGGACCTGGGCCGGGTGAATTGATGCTTTCGGCGGAAGCAGAACGTGTGCTGCGCGCCGACTCCTTCGCGCAGATTTACTTCGCCGCCTATGACACCAAGGGCGCCTTACTCGTCGGCGACGCAGGTCTACCGCGGCCCGCCGCTGCGGTACGCATCGGCGGCAGCACTCACTACGACGGTGAATATCAAGAGAAGCCTCTGCGACTATCGGCGTCGCGTGAAGTCATCGAAGGACAACCCGTAGAGCTCGTCGTCGGCGAGACGTTGAACAAGCAGAACCGCGTTCAGCGCCGCATCTTCTCCGCGCTGCTCGCGACCAACGTCATGCTCATCGTCGCCACCATCGCGATCACACTGATCGCAGTCAATCAAGGCTTGCGTCCGTTGACCATTTTGGGCGAGGCCGTTGCGAAGCGCTCGCACAAGGACCTCACTCCGGTCGGCGGAGCGGACATTCCGAACGAGGTCAAACCGTTCGTGGATTCGATCAACGGACTGCTCAACCGCAGCGCTCTCGCTGCGAGCAATCAGCAGCAGTTCTTGACGGATGTCGCACATCAATTGCGCACGCCTCTTGCCGGGCTGATGACACAACTCTCCGTCCTGCAACAGTACGCGCTGCCCAACGAACTGCACCACATCGTCACGCAACTACAAAGCTCCGGCGATCGTGCAGCGCGACTCGTCAATCAGCTCTTGGCGCTCGCACGCGCCGAGCCAAGCCGTTTCGACGAAGCACGACTGCAGACGGTGCAGCTCGGCGACATCGTCGAACAAGCCGTTCAAACATGGCTCGCGAAAGCCGACGAAAAAAAGATCGACTTGGGCGCCGAGGTGCAATTCGTCCGTGTCACCGGCGATCCGTTTCTACTGCGCGAAATGCTGGACAACATGGTGGCCAACGCCGTGCAGTACACGCCGGAGGGCGGCACCGTCACGGTTGGATGTGCGATCCAACAGGGACAACCGACACTGTTCGTCGAAGACAACGGACCCGGCATACCGCCCGCGGAAAGAGATCGTGTGTTCGAACGCTTCTACCGTATCGACGGCGGCAGTAACGGCAGCGGCCTAGGGCTCGCAATCGTGCGCGACATCGCCAAGATCCACTCCGCCACTGTGCACATCGAAACGCCGCAGAACGGCAGTGGCACACGCGTGTGCGCCACGTTCGCCAATCAACCCGTCGGTCTCTAGAGACACATCGTCGAGCGTCGTTCTGCGTCCGTTCAGTTAGCGCCGTCTACTATGGAACCGTGATTGAACGTAGAGCGTACTTTCGCTGTGCGTTCGGGCGGAAAGTTTTCTATGCCGCGCTACGAAATCTTCCGCCGTCCGATGACCTCTTGAGTCATCGCCGGGAACACGGCAACTTGATCGCTCCCGGGACGTCGGGCATCGCGTAGGCCCAAGATGCCGAAGCAGGCGCGCGGAGCGGATCTCGAATGAGAACGCTCCGCGCGCCGGAAGGCAGTTCCTCACTTCCTCAATCCCTTCGGCACGATCCGCGTGCTAAGCGCAGCAAACACGCCGTCGACCCCCAACGCCAGCAACGCGGTCGGAATCGCTCCTTCGAGAATTTTCTGAGTGTCGCGCAATGCGATGCCCTGCAAGATCAAACTGCCGAGACCGCCTGCGCCGATGAATGCAGCGATGGTTGCAGTGCCGACGTTCACAACTGCGCTAGTGCGAACGCCCGCGAGAATCACAGGCGATGCCAGAGGCAACTCGATCCGCCACAAGCGCACGGCGCGGCGCAGACCGATAGCCGTCGCCGAATCGAGAAGCGGCTGTGGAATATTCAGTATTCCCGTATACGTGTTACGAACAATGGGTAAGAGGCTATAGAGAAACAGCGCAATCAGCGCAGGTGTCACGCCCACACCGAACACTGGAATCAAAAGGGCTAGCAACGCCAAAGACGGAATCGTCTGCACTATCGAGGACGCGCCGAGTAGAAAGGTGCCGATACGCTGCCAGCGACTCGCAGCGACCCCCATTGGTATTCCCAATATCACTGCGAGCAGCAGCGATATTGCAACCAACTGCAGATGCCGCACCGTCTGCGTTGCAATTTCTTCAGCGTGCCAACGCTCGCCGGGCGCAGTAGTCGCTGTCGCCGTCAACGTGCGCGCCGCTTCTTGCAGTGAGCGTCCGTGTTGCAGCGCTGCGTTGGCCAATCGCATCCGCTTCTGATCGATCGTACCCGTCAGACTTTCGATCAATGTCTGCGCTTTGGGAAAGCGCGATGGTAAATCGTGACGATATAACAGCACGGCGTCGTAGCGCGGAAAGAAATGCGCATCGTCGGTCAGCACGACAAGGTGCAGATCCTCTATTTGCGGATCGGTCGTATAGACATCGACAACATCGATCTGCTGCTGGTGTACGGCCTCATAGGCAAGCTCGTGCTGCATGGCGCGAGGTGTCACGCTTTGCAAAGCATAAACGTCACGCAATCGCGGCCAGCCGTCTGCGCGCCCCAAGAACTCGTAACTCAATGCCCAACGCACCGCAGAGCAGCGTGCGAGATCGGAAATCTTCTCGAGCCGGCAACGCTCAGCCAATGCAGCAGATACAGCAAGAGCGTAACTATTGTCGAATCCTAGCGGCGCCGACATCTCGATGCCCGCAGATCGCAACTGGGCACGCATTTCTGCCGCGCTCAAAGGTCGTGCGGCATGCAAAATGACTTCTTGGATCGTGCCGCTGTACTCGGGATAAATGTCGATATCGCCGGAATGCAAGGCCGCATACGCGATCTGCGTGCCGCCGAGATTGCGCTTGTGCTCGACGCGAAGACCGGCGTTTTGCAAAGTCATGGCTGTCGCTTCGCCGAGAATCCATGACTCGCCGAACGCTTTCGAGCCGACGATGATGTGATCGTCCTCGGCTAACACAGAGCGCGCTAGCAAAACAAAGATCAACATGGCGACGATGCGCATGGCTCAGCCTTGCAAAGGCACGCGCATCTGAGCGGCAACGAAGTCGCGCACGAAATGATTGCACGGCGCACGTTCGAGATCGCTCCACGAGCCGCGCTGCTCGATATGTCCCGCACGCAGCACGACGATCTCATGGGCCAGTAAGGCTGCTTGTTCCAGATCGTGAGTCACCAACACGACCGTTTTGTTGAGTTCGTCGAAAATTCGCCGCAGATCTTGCTCGAGCGAATGGCGAATCAAAGGATCGAGCGCACCCATCGGCTCGTCCATTAGCAGGAGCGGCGGATCGAGAAACAGCGCACGCATCATCGCCACACGCTGGCGTTCGCCGCCGCTCAACTGCAGCGGATAGCGCTCGAGAACGGCGCGATCGAGCTGCACAAGGTCGCGTAAATATTCCAGCCGTTGCGCAATGCGCGCCGCCGGCCATCCGAGGTGTCTTGCGACGAGTGTGACGTTGGCGTTCGCGTGCATGTGCGGAAAGAGTCCGCCCTCTTGAATCACGTAGCCCATTTGCAAACGCAAATCGATCGCACTTGCAGCAGTCAACGGCGTCGCAAACACTTTGATGACACCGTCGTCAGGTTCGATCAGCCCGACGATCAAGCGCAACACTGTGGATTTGCCGGACCCGCTCGGCCCAACCAGTGCAATGCGCGCACGCTCGGGAATAGATAAATCGATCGGTCCCACCGCGGAGGCACCGAAACGCTTACTCACACTCTGGAGCTCAATCATGGAACCTAGTCGCCATAGAGAGGTATTGGATTGCATATAATCACGCGCTTGGACGTTCCGACCACAACACGAGGTGCAATCCATGTCAGAGCAGAACAACGGCCACAACACGCGGCGTAACTTTTTGAAGATCGCCGCCGGCGCGGCAGTGACCGCTGCAACTCTTTCGAGAGTCGCACAAGCAGCCGATGCGCCGCACGTGGCGGAGAACGATCCGATGGCAACGGGCCTGGGTTACAAAGAAGACGCTTCCAAGGTCGACGCCGCCAAGTTCGCCATGTACAAGAAAGGCCAAGACTGCGGCAACTGCAAATTCTTCCAAGGACCGGCCAAAGGCGGCTACGCCCCCTGCCAGATCTTCTCAGGCAAAGCGGTGAACGAGAAAGGCTGGTGTTCGGCATATAACGCGAAGGGGTAAGGAGGGCTTCCCTAATTCTTCACCACCTGCGCAACGAAATCGCTCACCGCCATACTTTCGAGTCGAGCACGATCCGCAAACAATTGTTTGATGGCTTCGGTTTGTTTGAGACTGAAATGTTGCGCGACGCTCGACTCGAACTTTTGCTTCAACAAAGGAATGCCTTCGGCGCGACGTTTGCGGTGGCCGACGGGATAATCGACGGCGACGCGTTCGGTTGCCGTCCCATCCTCGAAGAACACCTGCACAGCGTTGCCGATATAACGTTTATCCGCAGCGTAATACTCCGTCGTGAACTTCGGATTCTCCCGTACCATCATCTTGTCGCGTAGAGCATCGATGCGAGGATCGGCGGCGATCGCATCTTCGTAATCGGCGGCGGTCAGTCGGCCGAAGATCAGTGCGATGGCGACCATGTACTGAATACAGTGATCGCGATCGGCAGGATTCGTGAGCGGACCTGTCTTATCGATGATGCGCGCGCCGGATTCCTGTGTCTCGATCACGACTTTGGCGATGGCATCGAGCTTGCCGATCACTTGGCCGTGCAACTGCAAGGCGGCTTCGACGGCCGTTTGGCCATGGAATTCGGCCGGAAAGGCAATCTTGAAAAGTACGTTCTCCATAACGTAGCTGCCGAACGCTTGCGGCAAGGTGAACGGGCGGCCTTTGAAAAGTACATCGTAGAAGCCCCACGTTGCGGCGGTGAGCGCCGTGGGATATCCCATTTCACCTTTCAACGCGAAGAGCGCATGACGCACGGCGCGACTCGTCGCATCGCCCGCGGCCCAACTCTTTCGCGAGCCGGTATTGGGTGCTTGGCGATAGGTACGCAGGGCACCGCCGTCGATCCAAGCGTTCGAGAGCGCGTTGACGACTTGTTCCTGCGTCCCTCCCAACATCGCAGTCGTGACTGCGGTCGATGCGACGCGTACGAGCAATACGTGATCGAGACCAACGCGGTTGAAGCTATTTTCGAGCGCGATCACGCCTTGAATTTCGTGCGCTTTGATCATAGCGGTGAGCACGTCGCGCACCGTCAGTGAACCCCTGCCTTGAGCAGCAGCGAGTCGCGACAGGTAGTCGGCGACGGCCAGAATGCCGCCCAGATTGTCGGAAGGATGCGTCCACTCCGCCGCAAGCCAAGTGTCGTTGAAGTCGAGCCAGCGAATCATGCAGCCGATATCGAACGCTGCTTTGACGGGATCGAGTTCATACGACGTGCCCGGCACGCGCGCGCCACCCGGCATGGTTGCACCCGGCACGACAGGTCCCAATAGCTTGGTGCACGCGGGATATTGCAGCGCTTGAAAGCTACAGGCCAGCGAATCCATCAGGCAGTAGTACGCCGTCTCATAGGCGGTTTCACTCTCGATGCGAGAGTCGAGCACGTAATTCGCGATCCCAACGAGTAGAGCATCCGGTGCGGGTCCAGCAGCAAACTTTGCATCGTGAATAGACATGACATCGGCCTTGACGAGCTAAGCAACGGGACAAAACGCAATGTGTAGCGGATCTGTGAAAGAGTCGCCATAGGCACAATCTGTGAAATCGACTGCCGCTTGCATGGTCAATTAAGAACTACGTCTTAGTCCACCGCCGGACAGCTTCGCTATTCTCCCACGGACATAGCAACACCTGCCCAGCCTCGCACCCGATACCCATGTCTGCGTTAATCGATGCTTTACCCGACATGGTCGCGCTGGTGCGGCGTGACGGACGGATAGTCATGCACGTCGGCGGCCAAGGCGTTTCCGAATTGCGCCGTGCAGACGGAGAAATGCAGTGGTCCGACAGCACGGCCATGCTCGTCAAGCAGCTCGTACGTCGCGCTATCGCTCAGCGCACGCCAGTCGAGCGGCGCTTCAGCGAACAGCAGCGCGAATACGACGTGCGTGTCACACCGCAAGGACCCGACCGTGCCATCATGGTGATCAGAGCCGTTTTGCCGGGCGCATCTGCGGACAGTGATGAAAGCAGCGGCATACGACCGCGGCCCCATCTCGATCGACGCGGCTTCTTGCGCCGCCTTGCCGATTCCATAGCCCTCGCGGGATTGCGCGAACAGCCCTTGTCGCTCGCCGTCGTTCATCTCGACGGCATTACCGATATCGCGCACGTCATCGGCATGCGTGTCTCGGAGCAGATATTGAACGCGGTCATCGTGCGCCTATGGTCCCTGCTCAATAGCGGCAGTGATGCTCGAGAACAGCCGGGCTGGTATTTGGGTCAGCTGAGCGAAAACGTACTCGCACTCGTGATGCACACATCGGATCGCGACACCATCGATGCGCAAGTCACACAACTTTGCAGCAGCTTGCACGAGCCCGTCGCCGTCGATAGCGCCGAATACAGACTCACTGTGCATGCAGGCGTCGCCATCCTAGACTCGACTATTACCTCACCACGAGCCTTGCTTGAACACGCTCGCGCAGCGGCTAGCGAAGCACGGCGCGCGGCTGCGGGCAGCATCTCTTTCTATAGCGACACGGTGCGATTGCGTTCGCTAGCACGACTCGATTTCGCCAGGGAACTACGCGAAGCCATGGAGAACGGCGACATTCGTTGTCGCTACGTCGGTCGCTACGATCTCGCCACCGGCCGATTGGTAGCTTGGGTGGGCTACGTGCGTTGGGAGCATACACTGCGTGGCATAGTTCGCCCGGCCGAGTTTCTGCGTGTCGCCGCCAGCACCGGGCTGGCCGTCGAACTCTCACAATCGATCCTTGCATCGTTGGCGCGAGATTTCACGGCATTCGGTAAAGACTATGCGCCCGACGTGCGCATCTCTTTCGGCGGACTGCGCGATCACTTGTTTCAAGAGCATTTCGTTTCGGACGTCGAGCGCATGCTCGCAAGCGGCGAGTTGCCGGCCGAACGTCTCGAGTTGCGAATTGCCGAAAAAACGTTCATCACGCGCGAACCGCAAGGATTGCGCTCGCTGCAAACACGCGGCGTGCAAATCGTTGCCGATGAAGTCGGCCGTGGTATGAGTTCGCTCATCGCACTCGCGCGTGCGCCGCTTGCAGGACTACAGCTCGATCGTAGCTTGATCACTGCGGTCCACAACGATGCAGTGGCGCGTAGAGTGTGTGCAGCCGGTTTGGCTATCGCAGCATCACTTGGTGTCTCATCGAGCGCGCTAGGAATCGACGATCACAAAACGCGCGACACTTTGCTCGAAATGGGCTGCCGCTTTGGCAGCGGCGATCTATATCCAGACCGTCCATCGAACATAACCGCCGCTGCGCCCGCCGTTGCAGTGATTTCATAGCGACGACTTCTGTTCACTGCCCAATTTGACAGCCGCGTTATGCGGATTGCGTCTCACTGGGCCGGAAAACTGCCGTGACTACCGCAATGCGACGGCCGCGCTCGTCGTAGTGAAATGCGCTCGCAGGATGTCTGCACACAGCGACGAGAACGTGTTATGCGAGCCACTCAAATCGGTAGTTTGTTAATCGCGATGGCGGCGGCGATGCCCGTCATGAGCATCGCGGCCGCAGAGCCCGCGCCGGCGGTTCAGTCAGTATCGTTGTATATCGTGCAAGCTCGCAGCACCGATTCGGCCGTGTCGAACGTACGCAAGGCAGGGGCAGATGTACAAAAGAAATTGGATGTCATTCATGCCGTCTCGGCGTATTTGACGCCAACCCAACTGGCGGCGTTGCGTAATGCCGATGGTGTGCGTGTATTCTCGGATCGGCGATTGAACACCCGCGGGTCACTCTTCGACACGCTGAAGTCAACGACCAACAATCTGAATTCGACGCTCGCGCAAACCGCAGTTGTAGGCGTCGCGAGCTCCGCAGTCACTCCGCTCTATTCGACCGTTGTCACGACTCCGCTCGTGAGTAGTCTGACCTCGCCGGTCGTGACCACGCTGAGCAAAGGGACGACGACGCAAGACGGTAAGGGCGTTGCAGCCCTCCCGCTGCTCTATGAAACCAATTACCCGGCATTGATCGGTGCGGATTCACTGCAAAAATCGGGCGTTACCGGCAAAGGCGTGACGATCGCAATGCTCGACACGGGACTTTGGCAAGATGCTACGCAAAACTACGGCGCACGCATTCTGGCAACGATCGATGTCGTGAACGGCGGCAAGGGGCCAGTCAAAGGCGATCCCTACGGTCACGGCACGCACATCACTTCGATCGCAGCGAGCGGTGCGCAAAATCTCGCCGGTCAGTATCAAGGCATCGCGCCCGGCGCCAATCTCGTCATCGTGCGCGCCTTCGATGGCGAAGGCGGCGGCAGCTATGCAGACGTGATCGCGGGCCTCAACTGGATCGTCGCCAATCGCGCGAAATACAAAATCCGCGTATTGAATCTTTCCTTCGGTGCTCCGCCTCAGTCTTATTACTGGGACGATCCGCTCAATCAAGCCGTCATGGCCGCGTGGCGCGCCGGCATCGTCGTGGTGGTTTCATCCGGCAACGAAGGCCCGAGCCCGATGACTATCGACGTGCCCGGCAATTTGCCCTACGTCATTACAGTGGGCGCACTCACCGACAACATGACGCCCTACGACGGATCGGACGATCGTCTTGCATCGTTCTCGTCCACCGGACCTACCTACGAAGGCTTCGTGAAACCGGAAATGGTGGCGCCGGGCGGTCACATCGCCGCATCGATGTCGAGCAGCAGTTATCTCGCCAATATCGATCCGGATTCGATGCAGCTCGCGCAGCAGCTTTTCACCATGTCGGGTACATCGCAAGCTGCAGCGGTCACTTCGGGTGTCATCGCGTTGATGTTGCAATCCAATCCGCAGCTCTCGCCCGACGATGTGAAATGCCGTTTGATGGCATCCGCTCGACCGGCCGTCACTTCACAAGGACAGCTCGCATACAGCGTCTTCCAACAAGGCGCCGGTTTGATCAATGCGCTCGCAGCCGTACATAGCGGCGTAAGCGGCTGCGCCAATGGCGGCCTCGACATCGATGCAGACATCGCAGGCACTGCGCACTTCGGCGGCCCTGCCAACATGGACGATAACGGCAACTATTACGTGATGGACATGACCGCTGGCGCGTGGGGCAATGCGCTCGACGCCGATGGCTACACGTGGTCGAAGGGCTACACCTGGAGCAAGGGCTACGCGTGGAGCGACGGGTATACCTGGAGCAAGGGTTACACCTGGTCCAAAGGGTATACGTGGAGCAAAGGGTATACGTGGTCGAAGGGTTACACCTGGAGTAAGGGCTATACCTGGAGCAAGAACGTGTCGTGGTGGACCAAGCCCGGCACCACCACTGCTGCAAGCCCCGCATCGATTGTTAACTGGGTTCAGAACCAGTAACCCCATCAGTGCAAGCGTGAGCTCCGGAGTCGCTCCGGAGCTCACTCCTATCGCACGTTGATTCGTACGTACGAACTGTGACGGGCTTCTCTTTGCAGCCGTGTACGTCTTTTCGATTCAGGAAGTAGGTCAACGCCGTATATCTCAGTGCACAGCATCATTATGTTCGTGCGCGGGATTTCATGGGCGGGTGCGGGACGCATCGCGCTTCTACTATCCATTGGATGTTCAGCGATTTCCTCGTCGGCGGAAGCCACCGACGCGCCTCCGCTCGTCCTCGAACATTTGACCACTGCCGAGGGCTTACCGCAGGCCACGGTGATGACCACCTTGCAAGACCCGCAAGGCTTCGTATGGATCGGCACCGAAGATGGGCTCGTGCGCTTCGACGGTCGCGAGCTGTATCGCTACGCTCACTCGCGCACACAACGCAATTCCCTCTCAGGCAACTTCATCTGGGAAATCGCCGAAGACGGCGCGCGCGATTTATGGATCGCCATCAAAGACGGCGGCATTGCCCATTGGAACCGCGCGACGGATCGGTTCGAGTCCTATCGGCACGATGCGAAGAGACCCGACTCGCTGGCGAGTGACAGCGTCCGCACTCTAGTTGTCGACCACAACGGACTGGTATGGATCGGCACGAGCGACGCGGGGCTCGATGTGCTCGACCCCAAGTCAGGCAAGGTTCGCCATCTGCATCATGATCCGAGCGATGCTGCTTCTTTGAGCAGCGACAATGTGTTCACGCTCTCACTCGCGCGCAACGGCGATGTGTGGGTAGGGACCAACGCAGGACTCGACCGCTGGCTCAACGCCGGCCGCTCGCTCACTCATTTCGGTCCGCCTGCACACGCACCTGGTTCGTTGCGCGGTAAGCAGATTTCCAAAGTCGTGGAAGACGATCACGGCTCGATTTGGGTGGGTACTTACGACGCAGGTCTTGTGCATCTCGATCGCGACGGCCGGCTGTTGGAAAGCTTCACGCATGACAGCACTCGCCCTGATTCCCTGAGCACCAACGACGTGCGCGCGCTGCTCGAAGACCAGGCAGGTCGCTTGTGGATCGGCACGACGGACGGCCTGAATTTGTTGGAACGCCCGAGCGGCGGCTTCACACACTTTCGACACGAAGAGAGCAACGCCGACTCGCTGCGCGACTCGTACATCATGTCGCTCTACGAGGATCAAGCGGGACTCGTGTGGATCGGTACGCGCACCGGCGGCGTCAGCCGTTGGAATCCGCGCAGCTGGGAATTCGGCGGACACCGGCCTACCTGGCTCGGCAGCGGCGCCGTCATGGCTTTTGCCGACGCACCGGACGACCGAGTGTGGATCGCGTCGTTCGAAGCGGGGCTCGCACAATTCAATCCGCGGACGAACGAACTCGTACCTATCGACACACTGCTCGGACAACGCAATACATTGGGCAACGCACGCGTGATGTCGTTGCGCCAAGATCATTCCGGCAATCTCTGGATCGGCACGATGACGAGCGGGCTCATGAAGCTCGGCAGCCGCGGACTGGAGAAACTCGCAGTCGGCGCCGATGCTCATGCGACGAGCGCAGCAGGCATCATGAGTATCACCGAAAGCCGCGACGGCCGGCTCTGGATCGGTACCTTCGGCGGCGGCGCCAATGTGCTCGACCCTGCGACCGGACGCGTTCGTCAGTTGCCCTTCGGCGATGCGCAAGGCGCAATCAGCGCTGCAAACGTCACTTCGATTGCCGAAGATGCACACGGCAATCTCTGGATCGGCACCGAGGGCGGCGGACTCAATCTAGCCAACGCAGACGGCACGGTCCGCAAAGTGTTTCGACATGATCCGCGCGACGCCACATCGTTTCCTGCCAACACTATCTACGCGCTCGTCGTCGATGCCGAAGATCATGTGTGGGCGGGCACAGACGGTGGCGGCCTCGTGCGTATCGTGGGCTCCGCCACCGCTCCGGACTCGTTGCGTTTCGAGGTGCTGACGCGTAACGACGGTTTGTCCAGCGACACGCTCTACGGCATCGTGCCCGACGCCGCAGGAAATTTATGGTTGAGCGGTACCGCGGGACTGATGCGCTTCAATCCCAAAACACACGCGATCAAAACCTTTCACCGCGAACACGGCTTGCAAGGCGAAGAATTTTCTTTCGGCGCCTATTACCGACTGGGCGACGGCATGCTCTGCTTCGGCGGTCCCGGCGGTTTCAACATCTTCGATCCCACACGGCTCACCGAAAACCGACAGCCGCCGCGACTCGCGCTCACCAACATCGAAGTCTTGGGCATCAAGGCCAAAACACCGCACCCCTATTGGCGCACCGATCATGTCGCGCTCGACTATCGCGGCAGCATCGTGTCGTTCGATTTCGGCGTGCTCGATTTCAATTCGCCGCAATACAACCGGCTGGCCTACCGCATGACCGATCTCACCGACCGGTGGATCGATCTCGGCGCGCAACGCCGTATCACGCTGACGAATCTCGCGTCGGGCGATCATGTCCTCGAAGTGCGTGCAGCAACGTCCGATTCGGCCTGGAGCACGGAACCGCTCAGGATCATCGTCCATCGCGATCCTGCACCTTGGGCATCGCGCTGGGCGTATGCGACTTACGCGCTCGTTGCACTCGGGCTGTTGTTCTATCGCATGCAACGGCAGCGGCGAAAATATCGCGAGATGGCCGCGGCACGCGCACGACTCGAATCCGAAGTGGCGCTGCGAACTCGCGAACTGCGGGAAAGCAACGAGCAACTGGCTGAAGCCGCGCGCGCGAAGGGCGACTTCCTCGATCGCATGAGTCACGAATTGCGCACGCCCATGAACGGCGTGGTCGGCATGACCGAACTGCTCTCGCGCACGTCGCTGTCTGCGACTCAAACTCATCTCACCAGGACGATTCGTTCGTCTGCGCAGATCCTGCTGCAAATCGTCAACGACTTGCTCGATCTCTCCAAGATTCGCGCCGGCAAAGTCGCGCTCGAATCATTGCCAGTCGATCTGGGACAAGTGCTGGAGGAATGCACCAGTTTGTTTGCAGGTGCCGCGCAGAGCAAAGGCATCGAACTCGTCGTCTGTCCGCCGCCGCGCCTCGAGCACACGTTGCTCGGCGATCCCCTTCGTGTACGGCAAATCGTCATGAATCTGGTAGGCAACGCCGTCAAGTTCACTGCGCAAGGCGAAGTCGCGGTGCGAGCCGACATTGCAAGTATCGAAGGAGACGATGTGATCGTCAGTATCGCGGTGGCCGATACCGGCATGGGCATGGATGCGGCTGCGATGAATCGCATCTTCGAACCGTTCTCACAGGCCGATGAGACCACGACTCGCAAGTTCGGCGGCACCGGCCTCGGCTTGACCATCTGTCGCGAACTCGCCGACATCATGCACGGCAGGATCACCGTACAAAGTCAGCCGCAGATCGGTTCGACTTTCACGTTGTCGCTACCGATGAAGAAAGGTGTTGCAAGCACTGTCGACGATGTGGCTGTATCGCCGATGCGTCTGCGTATCCTCACGCGTCGATCTTCGCTCTACGAAGCGCTGTCGCGTCATGCTGCTTCACTCGGCTTTACAACAGTTGAAGAAACGGCAAGCGACGTCGCGATTCTAGATGTGAGCACTCAACGCGAGGAGTTACAAACTCTATTGGCAGGCGCTAGGGTGCCCGCCACGCTCGTGGTCATCGCTACAGCGGCGGAAGTCGAATCGCTCGATCTGCGGATCGCCCTCGATGAGTCGAGAATCGTACTCAAACCCGTGCATCGCATCGCCTTGCAAGATGCGCTCGCCGCAGCGACCGGACGGCCGCAGACAACGACGCTGCGCGGTTCAAGTCCAGCACAGCCGCGTTTCCAGGGCCACGTGCTCTTGGTGGAAGACGAGCCCGTCAATGCCGCCGTTGCAGAAGGTTATCTACAAGCACTGGGATGCACGTCGGTATGGGTGGCGAACAGCGCCGACGCCGTGGCCCGTTGCCAGACCGAGCGCTTCGATCTCATCTTCATGGATCTCAATATGCCGGATAAGGATGGGTTTGCCACTACCGCCCTCATCCGTCGCAGCGAACACCCGGAACGGCGCGTGCCGATCATTGCGCTCACTGCACACGAAGCTAGCAGTTTTCGCGATCGCTGCCGCAACGCCGACATGGACGACATTCTGAGCAAACCCTACTCGCTCGATGACTGTGCGCGGATGTTGCAACGGTGGCTTACACCCGCTGCTGCCTCGATGCCATCAACACCGCCGGTTGCGAAACTCTCGCCTGCCGCATCGCTCACTAGCATCGACGATGGAGCTGTGCAGGCGCTGCGCAATTTACGAGGTCAACAGAACACCGATCTCTATTCGCGGTTGGTAACGTTGTATCAGTCGGGTTCGGCCGACTCGCTCGCGAAATTACGCGCCGCTGTGACTGCAGAGAATTGGGCCGAAGCGGCGGCCGTTTGCCACAAATTCGCTGCTGCCGCCGCCAACGTAGGCGCGCTCGAATACGCGAAAGAAGTGCGGCGTCTGGAACAGCTGTGTCGCGCCGGCGATCGCTCGAGCGCCATCGAACTACACGAGACCCTACAAGCAGCGCATGCCGCGCTGCTTGATGCACTATCGCTGCTTACTATGAAGGCAAGCGCATGAGTAACGAAACCCTGACCTCGATGCCGCTCGCCATCATTGCCGATGACGAGGAGCTGGGCCGCGTATTGCTCGCTGAATCCGCCGCAGCGGTGGGCCTGACGGCACAAGCCTTCGACAATGGCCTCGATGCCTTGCAAGCAGCTCTGCAACGCGATGTCGCTATCGTGTTATTGGATGTGGATATGCCCGGCATGGACGGCTATGAAGTCTGTCGACGCCTGCGGCTGCAGTCTCGCTACGCGACAGTACCCATTATCATGGTGACCGGCCGCGAAGACGCGGCGGGAATCGCACGTGCATTCGATGCTGGCGCAACGGACTTCATTTCGAAGCCCGTGAACTGGGCACTGCTGCCGCATAGGCTGGAATACATTCTGCGCAATGCCGCGACCGCCGCGCGCATCGAACACCTCGCCTATTTCGATACGCTCACGCAGCTTCCCAATCGCCAGCGATGTCTCGCTCTCTCGACCGAAATGCTTGCGCAAGCTACCGAACAGGCCGAACGAGTCGCCGTAGTTTGGCTGGATCTCAGCAGCTTGAAGCGCGTCAACGATTCTTTCGGACATGCGATGGGAGACGCGGTCCTGAGCAAGTTTGCTGAGCGCCTCAAGGAAACGGCCGCGGGATTCGCCGTACCGGAGGACAAGCTCGTCGTGGCACGCTTCGGCGGCGATGAATTCGTGATCGTGTTGCGTGATCGCGATGCGCGTGCGCTCGCCACTCGTATCGGCGAAGCGTGTTGCGAGACATTCAAACAACCCATCGTACAAGACGCGTTGGAGTTCTATTCATCGCCCAACGTCGGTCTGGCGGTATTTCCGGACGACGGCGCCGACGTGGCAACCCTGTTCAAACACGCCGACACGGCTATGTATCACGCCAAGGCGGTCGGTAACGGCATGGTCGCGGCGTACACCCCGGCGATGAGCAGTCGTTTGCGTGACTGGCTCGAGCTGGAAAGCAGGCTGCGGCGCGCCGTTCACGACGATCTACTGAACCTGGTCTATCAACCGAAGTTTCGCTTGAGTGATCGCAAATTGGTCGGGGTCGAGGCGTTGCTGCGATGGTGCGACGCCGAGTACGGCGATATCTCGCCCGGCCGCTTCGTAGAAATTGCCGAAGACAGCGGACTCATTCTCGATTTGAGTCACTGGGTGGTACGCGCCGCATGCCGCCAATTACGCAAGTGGCTCGACCGCGGCATTGCGGTGCCCGTAGCGATCAATTGTTCCGGCAAAGAGCTGTTGCATGGTGACCCCGCACGCTTGGTCGAAATGGAAGCGGCTGCGGCAAACGTGCCGACATCGCTCATTGAAATCGAAATTACCGAATCGCTCTTGGTGAAAGATTCTTCGACGGTACAAACCACTCTGCAACGATTGCGCAACTTGGGTTGCCGCATCGCGCTCGATGATTTCGGTACCGGCTATTCGTCGCTCGCGTACATCACGCGATTTCCACCCGACCGCATCAAGATCGACAAGGCGTTCGTGCGTGATGTCGATCGCTCCAACCCCGATGCCGCGGTCGCAAACGCCATTTTGTCGCTTGCGCACAGTCTGAATATGGTCGTCACGGCGGAAGGCGTCGAGCGTCACGAGCAGTTGGAGTGGCTGCGCGCACGCGGCTGTCATGAAGTGCAAGGATTCCTGCTGTCCAGGCCGCTTTCCGCCGCGGATCTCGAAGCGCGTTTTCTCGATGTGACGGGGAAGGGTATTGGGTGTTTGGGTATTGGACAGAATTCAAAAGGAATTTCCCTCTGACCAACGCCCAACTACCCAATGCCCTCTCTGCGAGTCGTTCGTGCGACCACGTCGAGCGGATCGCGGCCTTTCAGCTCCACCAACAGAAAATCGACCAGCGCACGAACTTTGGCGGGCAGTATTTTCTTACGCGCGTATTGGATGATGATTTCGCTGTGCATCTGTCCTCGCCCCAATACTAGATAATCCTCTAGCACGCGAACGAGCCGGCCTTCGCGCAGTGAACTCAGCACGTTCTCTGCGGACGACACGGTCAAGCCGAGTCCGGCTTCGGCGGCATTCGCCACCGCATCGAGTTCATCCATGACGACGAGACGTCCTTTCGGAGTAATGGTGACGCGGTCGCGACTGCGCTTGGCCGCCTGGCGCGACACGAAGGTCCAATGCGCGTGGCTCCCGTTGGAGAGCGCGACATTGATGCAGTCATGCGTGCGTAAGTCTTCGGGCTTTCGCGGCGTGCCGCAGCGCGCGAGATAGTCCGGGCTCGCAACCAGCGCGAGCGGCATCTCACACAACGTTTGCGACACTTTGTCCCGTTCGCGTTCCTCTCCCCAATTGAGGCGCACATCAAACGCCTGTCGCGTGAGCCCGCGGCCGCCGTCGTGAAAACTCATCACGAGATCGATGCGCGGATAGCGTTCGAAGAAGCGCGGCAACAACGGCAATACGCAATGCTTGCCGTAAGCCGTAACGGTCGACAGTCGCACCGTACCTTCGGGCTCGGTGCTGATCTCCTGAACTTGGGCGTAGGACGCTTCGATGGCGCCGAATGCATCAGTGATCGTTTCGAGCAGCACCCTGCCTTCGCCCGTGAGATGCAAAGCGCGCGAAGTGCGTACGAACAGCTGCACGTTCATTTGCCGTTCGAGGCGCGCGATGTTCTTGCTCAACGCGGCGGTGCTGAGCGAAAGGCTCTCGGCCGCAGCAGTGAAGCTTCCCGCTTTGGCGACTTGCACGAAATACCAGAGATTGCGCAGCTCCCGCATGACGCGCTCGCTTTAACTTTTGGTTAAGGTCCGGCTCAACTTCTCTATGCTACCGAGCTTGCGCGTTTGGGGGTACAAGTTCTAACGATGAATGCACTCGATAGTGCATCGCATCATGAACGTTCATGACATCGGCCCCACTACCATGAGCACTCCCATGAACCACGACAACGTAGTCATCTCGATGGACGGACACACCGAAGCCTTCCTCGACCTCAAACCTTGGATGCCGACCCGACTGCATGCCGCGTTCGACGACGCCATGGCGGAAGGACGCCGCACGTTTGCCGGCGCGAATCGTTTTTGGGCCGACCTCGTGTGTTCGGGCACGGAGTTCGCGTGGGAGTCGGCCAACGAGCTCGTGCAAATCGATCAGGATAAATATCACCAGGTGATGACGTGCGAACAGCGCCTCGCCAACATCGATGCGGACGGTGTGACGGCCGAGATGCTGATCGACGGCTTCGGCCCTATCACTACGGATGCCGCGCTCCAGCACGAGATTGCGCAAGGCTTCATTCGCTGGTTCAAGGACTACACGTCACCCGCGCCGCATCGCTACACCGCTGCGCTCGTGGTCAGTCTGGCCGCCGGCCAAGACACCGTAGTGCGAGAAATCACAGCTGCATACGAAAATGGAATCCGCTGCATCCATCTGCCACCGGCACCATACGTAGCTGCGCCTCATTTGCCGCCCTACAGCCATTCGCTCTACGAACCCATGTGGCGCGCGCTCGACGAACGGGGCATGGCCGCAATTTGGCATGCATCGGTAGGACGAGAGAAGCCGACGTGGCGTTGGAGCGGCACGGAGCGCGGCTGGGAAGCGCTTCTCATGCTCGACATCGAGACGCTGCATCACTCGACTTTGAAACATCTGCTGCTCGCAGGCGTGCCCGAACGTCATCCGAATATGAAGTTCGGTTACATCGAAAGCGGCTCGGAGTGGGTCACCCCTATTTTGAAGACCATCGACCGCTACTTCACCGCGCCGACGTCTCGGCCCGAGCACAAGCTCAAAATGAAGCCGAGCGAACAATGGGCGCGGCAAGGATTCTGCGCGGGCCCGCTCGATTCGCGCGAAATCGCTCATCGCCACGAAGTCGGCGTGAACAACTTGATGTTCGGCTCCGACTACATTCACACGGAAGGCACGTTTCCGAACACGCGCCCGCATCTGGCAAAGATCCTGTCGGGCGTCCCGCGCGATGAGGCGTGGGCCATCGTTGCAGGCAATGCAGCGCGGCTCTTCGGTTTCGATCTCGATAAATTGGCCAAAACGGCTGCAGCAAGCCGCAATTGGCGCGATGCTGCGGTGAGGGCTGCATGATGGTCGCCGAACTCACTGTGCAACTGGGTGTCTCGCACGAACACGCGCAGACTTTTGCTCGCGACGGCGCAGTGTGCGTACGCGGTCTGTTGGACGGCCTCTGGTTGAAAGAGCTGGCCGTGCGCTTCGACGAGTTGAAGGCGCAAGGTATCGACTTGAGCTCGTACTACGGCGATGCAGATTCCGGCAATCCAGGCGCAGGCCGCGGCCAAACGGTTGTGTGCGACGACTGCTGGCGGTTGAACCCTGTGTTTCTGCGTTTTCTGCAGGAGTCGCCGCTCGCGGCCGCAGCAGCAGCGTTGCTGCAAAGCTCACGCGTTCAGTTGTATGAAGATCTGTTGATCTATAAATCGCCCGGCGCCGAACAGCCGACGCCTTGGCATCAAGACGAACCGCAATGGCCTGTGTCCGGACGAAAGATGGTCAGCGGCTGGTTTTGTCTCGATCCCGTGACGATCCGCACAGGCGCGCTGCGATTCGCAACGGGCACGCATCGCGGTCCTCTGTATCGGCCGACGGTTCCACCGGAGCGCCAAGCCGACGTTGCAGCGGACGACTGCTATTTCGACGGCGACCTGCCGGACGTCGATGCAGATCCCGAACGTTTCGTCGTTTCGTCATTCGACGCCAATCCGGGTGATGTGGTCTTCTTTCATCCGCGTGTATTGCATGCTGCACTGGGAAGCGCACCCGCGCATCCAAGGCGCACTTTCAGCGTGCGCTTCCTGGGCGACGACGTGCGTTGGCTGCCGAAGCGGAGTGTGTTTCACGACTGGCTGAAGGAAATTCCGCTCGAGAAAGGAGCCCTCATGCGCAACGAGCGTTTCCCGCAACTCTGGCCGCGAACTGCTTAGCATGAGCGCCGCGCCGCGCATTCGCGACTACGAAGACAGGAACTTCGACGCATTCAAGACTTTCGATGTGGCGCAGGGATTCGGCGAAGTGGACGATCCCTTTCCGATCATCCACACATTGCATACAACAGCCAGAGTGCAACGCGGCGACTTGCGCGAGAAGTTCGAGCTAGCACCCTTCGCGCTCTGGGCCGACCTGCCGAGCGTGATGGTGATGGGGCATGAGTTGGTCGAGCGCGTCTTCGGCGACGGCGCGCTGTTCTCGAACGGCATCATGCAACGCCTGTATAACAACTCGTTCGGCGAATCGATCAACGGCATGGATGCGCCGGACCATCCGCGTTATCGCCGTCTGTTTCAAAAAGCGTTTCTACCGCAGACCGTGGCCCAATGGGGCAATGAACTCGTGCCGCGCATCGTGAACGGCATCATCGATCTATTCGCGCAGCGCGGGCGTGCCGAGTTGGTGAGCGAGTTCACCGTCAAATATCCGTTCCACGTGATCTATGGACAGCTCGAGTTGCCGCCTGGAGAACTCGAGATATTTCATCGCCTCGCCGTGGGACTCATGTGCATCACGGTGGACTATCCGCATGCGGCCGAAGCGTCCGAGAAAATGGGCGATTACTTTCGCATCTTGCTGGCAGAGCGGCGCGAGCATGCGGCGAACGATTTGATCAGCATGCTGGCCCATGCCGAAGTCGACGGTGAGCGCCTGCCGGAAGAGATCACTGTTTCCTTCCTGCGCCAGCTCATGAATGCGGCCGGCGACACGACGTATCGCAGCACCGGAGCGCTCATGGTCGGACTGCTCACACATCCGGAACAACTCGCTGCGGTTTACAACGATCGAACTCTCGTACCGCGGGCGGTCGAAGAAGCGCTGCGCTGGGATGGACCGCTCACCGTGCTGACGCGACAAGCGCTGCGAGACACGACGATCGATGACGTGGCAATCGCAGCAGGCACGAAGATAGATGTCGTGACCGGGTCCGCCAATCGCGATCCCGCGCGGTTTGCCGATCCCGATCGTTTCGATATTTTCCGCGCGCAGGGGCGGCATATGGCTTTCGCCTACGGGCCGCATGTTTGCATCGGACAACATCTAGCACGCTTGGAAATGTCGCGCGCGCTCAACGCGCTATTGGACCGGTTGCCGAATCTCCGGCTCGATCCGGACTTCCCTCCGCCGCGCGTGGTGGGCTTTAATTCGCGTGCACCCCAAGCCATTCACGTTCTATTCGATCCCGCTTCCTAGAAGGCATCATTCATGAAATCGCTACCGCAATACGCCGAGCGCTATCGCAACATCCGTTTCGAACGCCGCGACGGCATCCTGCAAGTCACCGTGCACACCGACGGCGGCCCGATGCGCTGGGGTGCGGACCCCGGTGCAGTTCACGAACAACTCGGCCAAGCGTTTTATGACATCGGCCGAGATCGCGACAACAAGGTAGTCATTTTTACCGGCACGGGCGATGCGTTCTGCAAGGACCGCAACGATGCGGAATACAGCGAGGCGTATAGCGCGGACTATTGGTATCGCATCTCGCGCGAAGGCCGCGACATGTTGATGAACCTGCTCGAAATCGACGTGCCCGTCGTCTCCGCCATCAATGGACCGGCGTTGATTCATTCGGAGCTGCCGATCTTGGCCGACATCGTGATCGCTTCCGACACGGCTGCCTTTCGCGATACGCACATGGGCATCGGTGTAGTGCCCGGCGACGGTTGCCACTCGGTATGGAATTTATTGCTCGGACACAGCCGCGGCCATTACTACCTGCTCACATCCGAAACACTTTCGGTGCAGGACGCGCATCGCCTCGGCGTCGTGCATGAGATTCTGCCGCGGGAAAAAGTGTTGCCGCGTGCTTGGGAAGTTGCAACCAAGCTGGCCAGTAAGCCGATCAATACGCTGCGCTACTCGCGGCTGCTGTTCACGCAGCCCATCAAGGAAGCGTTCCAGCGGGATTTGGCCTTCGGCCTCGCGCTCGAAGGGTTGTCGGTGGGCGCATTGAGTTCCATGCCCGTCAAATCTTCGGGCTCACGCTAGTCGGCACCGCAGAAAAAGCACTTCACCGCCGCACCCTGCGGCGGTTTCATTTCATCTGCATCGAAAAAGCCGGCACGTGAGCCGGCCTGTCTGGAGAAATACTATGGCCAAATGGCTGCAATCGACCGAACACCTGCACTTCGAAGTCCGCGACCGCATCGCCACCCTCACGCTCAACCGGCCGGAGAAGCGCAACGCCATCAGCCAAATCATGTTGCGTGAACTGCATCAGGCGCTTCTCGAAGCGGATGATCTGGTGGACGTGAGCGTCATCGTTTTGCAGGGTGCGGGTAAGGACTTCTGCGCGGGCTTCGATCTAACAGGCGTGTATGCAGGCAGAGCGGAAGACGCGGCGCGCGGCGACGAAAAGAAATATCGCAGCATCAGTGCGAACTTCGATGACGATTGCTGGTACATGGAACGCCAACAGGACAAGCTGCTCACGTCATGGATCGTCCATAAACCCATCATTGCGAAAATCCACGGCAACTGTTTGGCGGGCGGCACCGACATCGCGTTCTCGTGCGACCTCGTGGTCGCGGCCAACGATGCACGCATCGGCTTCCCGGCCGTGCGTGCAAACGGAATGCCTCTCAGCAATATGTGGCTCTATCACCTCGGGCCGCAGTGGGCGAAGCGCCTCATGTTCACGGGCGATTGTTTGTCAGGCAGCGATGCCGCGCGCGTGGGACTCGTTCTCGACGCCTATCCGGCAGCGGAACTCGATGCACAAGTGAGCGAGCTAGCGCGTCGCATCGCTTGCGTGGACAACGAACTGCTCGCCGCGCATAAACGCACGATCAATTTGGGATTGGAAATGATGGGCGCGCTGACCTTGCAACGCTTGGATGCCGAAATGGACGCACGCGCGCATCTATCGACCGGGCCGCGCCGCTCGCGCTTCAAAGCCGACATGGCTGCGCAGGGCCTAAAGACTGCACTGAAGAACCGCGACGAGCCGTTCGGCGACGGCATGGTGAGAGTGTCGCGAGAGGGATGAGAACGCTAGCAGACCGGCCAACCAGACAACCAGCCAGAAATCTTCGCGCTTTTCTCTGGCTGGTTATCTGGTTGTCTGGTTGGCCGGTTAGCTGGATCGGCTCTCTCTAGCCTTCCGCGGCCTTACGCAACATCACTGCCCGGTTGCCTTCCGAAACGACGATCAGCCGCATGCCGGGTTTGGTGATGTTCGCGAAGTCTTCGAATTTCTCGCGCACCCCGGGGCTGCGCACGCGGATGAAACATTCCTTGTCGACGTTGAACGTTTTTTCGCCTCGTTCGTCGATTTGCACCGTGATCGAGTTCGGTGTCACCGACTTCACTGTCGCGGCAACCGCGCTCGGATTTTTCGCCGATTGCACGCGGGTATCGAAAGACACGCGGAAACGATTGGAGCCGTTGGGCATGCCAGTGTGCGGCGTGTATGGGTGAACGATGAGCGCGTCGCCAGCACGGTAATCGGTCGTGGCCCAGCTGTCCGCAGGAATAGCGTCGCGCGGAATGCTGAAGGTCGGGGGCTTCGCCAGATTGTGGAAATAGCCGCGCTTGTTCTGTCCCACCGCGAGCGCGAGGCCGCCCATTTTCCGGTCGCAGTCCGTGAGTGTGATCCACACCGGCTTATAGTCTTGGATGCCGGGACTATAGAAACCATCCTGGTGGACTCGGCCGAATGCACTGCCGGGCGCATACGCACGATATTGCACGTTAGGCACCATGCAAGCGGGCTCGCCCAGAATTTTCTCCATGAGCTTGAGGTTGGCCGGGTCCTCGACCAGGCGCTTGGAGATGCCGCTGAATTCCGCACTTTCCTCCATGTCGCCGGGAAAAGGTTTTCCCGTCCAGACGCCCTGAGTGTCGCCGGGCGCTATGGCTCCGTGCCGCTCCAGCACGGCAAACATTTCCTGGCGCGCGCGGGCGATGGAGGCCGGGCTCAATACATTACGTAACAAGATGTAGCCGTTCTCATCGTAAAAACGCATGAGCGCGGCATGATCATCGAGCAGGTGGTTGACGGACTCGAGCTCTCGGAGCGGATGAATATCGCTGATCTCGAGGTCGGGGGCGTTCGGAATGCTCAAAGCTTGCGCAGACATAACAGTACCCTTTGGATTCACGCTGTTGGGTGACTATACCCTACCAAACCTGAGCGTGTGCACAGTAAGAGGACCAGCCCTTAAAAGCTAGCGGATTGTCACAGTCGACGCAGCATCAGGCGCACTCCACGGAGACGGGACGCGCAGGTAACGCCCGAGCCGCAAACCAAAAGTGGATCGCCGACCAGACCTGCGTCACCACGATGAACAGCATCGCGTAACGCAGCGACTGCGTCCCCATGAGCGGTTCGAAGTAATCGCTCAATGCGCCTACGACCAGCGGCCCGAGCGATAGTCCGATCATCCCCATGCCGAAATAGATCGCAGCGGAAGACTGGGCGCGCATGTGGGAGGGAACCATGGAATGAATGAGCGCGAAGGTCGGAGCCATATAGAGCAGATATGTAAACTTCGGCGCCGCCATGCACACCAGACTGAGCCCGCTCGATGGCGCCAGAAACGCTGCCACAGTGCACGGTGCGGCAATCAACAGCGCTACGCAGGCCAACCACAATCTCCAACGCCTGTCTTTCGCGACTACCCTATCGCCCAACCATCCGCCGGCAAGCGCACCGCTGACACCGGCAATGCCATGTAACAAGCCGAGCGACCAGCCTGCGCTCTGCGAATTCATTCCAAACGTGCGCATGAGAAAGGGCGGCGCAAACGAAATGAGTGCGTAAGCGCCCATGTTCAACATGGCGACGGCGCAGAACACTTGCACGAACCAGCGCTGCGACAGGAAATAGCGAGCTGCTTCGAGCAACGAAGTTTGCGTCGCAACGGCAGCTCGCTCGCGCGGCTCACGAATCACCCACACCGCACTCAACGCCAAGATCAATCCCGGCGCTGCGATGACGGTGAACGCGAGGCGCCACGATGCAACGTGAGCGATCCAACCGCCGAGACCCAATCCCAACATCGACCCGAACGAAATTCCAAACGCGAACAATCCCATGGGCAACGCGCGCCGCTGCGGCGGAAAGTAATTCGAGATAACTGCATGCGCCGCAGGTGTCGCACCCGCTTCGCCGAATGCAACACCGACGCGCGTGACGGCAAGCTGCCAGAAGGATTGCGCCAAGCCGCCGAGCGACGTCATGACGCTCCAAAAGAAAATGCATCCCGACAGGACCCACCGGCTGCCCCATCGATCGGCGGCACGCGCGAGCGGTATAGCCATGGTCGCGTAAACGACGGAAAACGCCGCGCCGTTCAGTACACCGAGTTGCGTATCCGATAGCCCGAGATCGCGCTTGATGGATTCGCCCAGAATGTAAGGGAGCTGGCGATCGATGAAGTTGAAGACGTTCGCCAGCACCAGCACCAACAGCACCGCATAGGGATAACTGCTACGTTCGCTGCTAGATACAGCGCTGACGTCGCGGACTTCGTCCTCGACTGTTGTCGAGGACGAGCGTAACGGTGCGCTCATGCGCGAACGCACTCATATGGAACGACGGATGTAGTGTTCTCGATCACTTGAAATCCACGTCCTGCGACTACCGATCGCGAGCGTACGATGCCTTAGGCGTAGACGACAATGGAAACGACACAAGTCAATCGAGCGCCACTGCGTCAAACATCGGCGGGGCCTTCTCGGAGAGGGCTTTCCAAGGCCTCAAAAACAGGGAACTAAACGCCCCATGCGTCGAAGAATTTGAGATCCGCCGCGGCGATACTCAGGCGCGTCACCAGCGCCTTGCAATTCTCTTCGGCTTGGAAGTGGACTGGGTTCGAGATCCAGATATGCAGTCCATATGCGATGTAGCGACGGTATTGCAACCACGCTTCGTCGAAAGAAGGCG
>Ga0068855_100001408_pt1 | contig 29850 bp, 21 predicted proteins | sample KBSCornC52_FD_66592 | JGI IMG/M metagenome (GOLD analysis project Ga0068855, IMG submission 66592) | Corn rhizosphere microbial communities from Kellogg Biological Station, Michigan, USA - KBS Corn C5-2 | ecosystem: Host-associated > Plants > Roots > Rhizosphere > Soil ... | reverse complement strand
GACGGCGCGGCCCAAGAATCTCATTGCATTGCCCGTGTTGTACGAAGGCCAGGTCAAAGCAGTGATCGAACTCGCTTCGATGTATGAGTTCACGCCATCGCAGCTTGCCTTCCTCGAACAATTGACGGGCAGTATCGGCGTGGTGCTCAACACCATCGAAACGACGATGCGTACCGAAGGTCTGCTCAAACAATCACAGCAGTTGGCCGGCGAGTTGCAAGCGCAACAGAAAGAGTTGCAACAGACCAATGCCGAGCTGGCCAACAAGGCGCAGCTCCTCGCCGAGCAGAACGCCGAAGTGGAGCGCAAGAATCAGGAAATCGAGCTTGCGCGACGCGCTCTCGAAGACAAGGCGGCGGAGTTGGCGCTCACCTCGCGTTATAAATCCGAGTTCCTCGCCAACATGTCGCACGAGCTGCGCACGCCGCTCAACAGCATTCTCATTCTTGGTCAGCAGCTGGCGGAGAATCCGGACGGCAATCTAAGTCTGCGCCAAGTGGAATACGGCAAGACCATTCATGCCGCCGGCACCGATCTACTCAATCTCATCAGCGACATTCTCGATTTGTCCAAGATCGAGTCCGGCACGGTCACCGTCGATGCGGAAGATCTGCAATTTACGCATTTGCGTGAAATGATCGACCGCAACTTCCGTCACGAAGCCGAGGCGCGCAAGCTCACGTTCACGGCGGATTTCGATCCAACCATCGGACGGTTCATCAACACGGATACCAAGCGCCTGTTGCAGGTGCTCAAGAATCTGTTGTCGAACGCATTCAAGTTCACCGAGCGCGGCGGCGTGCACTTGCGTGTGGGGTTGGCGACGGGCGGTTGGTCAAGCGATCACCCCGTGCTCAGCAAAGCGCACTCCGTAGTCGAATTCTCGGTGAGCGACACCGGCATCGGCATTCCGCTCGAAAAACAGAGAATTATTTTCGAAGCCTTCCAACAGGCCGACGCGGGTACGTCGCGAAAATATGGCGGCACGGGTCTGGGTCTCGCCATCAGCCGCGAACTCGCGCATCTCTTGGGCGGCGAGATTCGTCTCACCAGCGTACCGGGCAGCGGCAGCACGTTCACCTTGTACTTGCCGTTGTCGTATGTCGGAGCGGCCTATGGCAAAGCATCGGCGCCGGTTTCTGAACCCATCGCTGCGGCCGCTCTGGCCTACAAGCCCATGGTGGTCGCGACGACGCACGCCGAAGACTTGGTCGATGATCGGGATCAGATCGAAGCCGGCGACTCTGTGCTCCTCATCTGCGAAGACGATCCGCACTATGCGAAGGTGTTGCTGAATCTGTCGCGCGATCATGGTTTCAAGACCATCGTCGCGAAGACCGGCGGCGAGGCGTTGGCATTGGCGCGCGAATACAAGCCGAATGCCGTGTCGCTCGATGTTTTCTTGCCCGACATGCTCGGATGGACCGTGCTCAATCAATTGAAGCGCGATCCGGAGACACGGCACATTCCAGTCCAGATCCTCACGGTGGAGGAGGAGCGGCAATACGGCTTGGAGCGCGGCGCGTTCTCGTTCATGAACAAACCGCTCACCACCGATGGTCTGGAAGCGGCGCTCGACAAGATCAAGAGCTTTGCCGCGCCTCGCAAGAAACGCTTGCTGGTCGTCGAGGACGATCCGGCCGAGCAGCTCAGCATCACCGAGCTCATCGGCCATCACGACGTCGAGATCGAAGTTGCAGGCACGGGCACTGCAGCCATCGAGGCCATGTGCGAGCGTCCCTTCGATTGCGTGGTGCTCGATCTATTGCTGCCCGACATTTCCGGGTTCGAGCTCTTGAGCAAGATTCAACAGGACGAGCGGCTCAAGGAAACGCCGGTGGTGGTCTTCACGGGCCGCGATCTTTCGGAGGCGGAGTCCACCGAACTCAAGAAGCGCGCCAAGAGCATCGTGCTCAAAGACGTGCGGTCGCCCGAACGGTTGCTCGACGAAACGGCGCTGTTCCTGCATCGCGTGATCGCGCAGTTGCCGCAAGCCAAGCAAGACATGATCGAGAAACTGCATCGCAGTGACGAGCCATTACACGGCCGCAAAGTGCTGGTGGTCGACGACGACGTGCGCAACATCTTCGTTCTCAACAGCTTGTTGGAACGTCACGGCATGCAGGTCATCAGCGCGACGAACGGCAAGGACGCGATCAACATCGTCGAGGACAGCAACGATCTCTCCTTGTTGCTCATGGATATCATGATGCCGGAGATGGATGGCTACGAAACCATTCGGCGCATCCGCGCGAATCCGAAATTCAGGCTGTTGCCCATCATCGCGTTGACCGCCAAGGCGATGAAGGGCGACCGCGAGAAATGTCTGGAAGCCGGAGCGTCCGACTACGTGGCGAAACCGGTGAACACGGACCAGCTCTTGTCGCTGGTGCGCATGTGGCTGCATCCCTAATATCGATGAAAATGAAAATGAGCGGCGACGTTTTCCGGAGGGCTCGTGGCGCGCACTGAACCGGTGAACATCTTGCTCGTGGACGATCAGCCCGCGCGGCTCATGTCCTATGTGTCCATTCTGGAAGAGCTCGGCCAAAACCTGATCACCGCGCGTTCGGGCGTCGAAGCGCTCGAACAGTTGATGAAGAACGACTTCGCCGTCGTCCTGCTCGACGTCAGCATGCCGGGGATGGACGGTTTCGAAACGGCTGGGTTGGTGCGGCAGCATCCGCGTTTCGAGAAGACACCCATCATTTTCGTGACCGGTGTGCACCTGAGCGAAATGGATCAACTCAAGGCGTACAAGCTAGGCGCGGTCGACTACGTTTACATTCCCATCATCCCCGAGATCTTGCGCGGCAAAGTGAGCGTGCTGGTCGATCTCTATTGCAAGGGCGCCGAATTGCAGCGCCTCAACCATACGTTGGCCGAAGCAAATGCACGTTTGGAAGAAGCGAACACGACGTTGCAAGCCGAGCGCAATCGCGAGCTCGAAGCACTCAATCGCACCTTGAGCAAGGCGAACGTGGAACTTGCGACGTCCAACCAAGCGCTACAGCAAGAAGTCGTCGAACGTGCCCGGGCCGAGGGCGCGCTCAAAGATGCGGATCGTCAGAAGAACGAATTTCTCGCCATCCTCGCGCACGAGTTGCGCAACCCGTTGGCGCCCATCCGCAATGCCGTGCAGATCATGAATCGCCGTCAACTGACGGACCCCGAGGTGGTCTGGGCGCGCGATGTCATAGAGCGGCAACTGTTGCATCTAGCTCGCTTGGTGGACGATTTGCTCGATGTCTCGCGCATCACGAACGGCACCATCAATCTCGTCAAAGAGTCTGTTTCGCTTGCCACCGTCATCACGCGGGCGATCGAAACGGCGCAGCCGCTGATCGAGCAACAAGGCCATGAACTCGTCATCGACGTGCCGCACGACGTGCCGGAGGTGGAGGCCGACGTGATTCGCCTCATTCAGGCCATCAGCAATCTCATCAACAATGCCGCGAAATACACCAACGCGGGCGGCCGCATTACCGTCAGAGCCGAGATCAAAGAGGACACGGTCGAAATTTGCGTCGCAGACAATGGCATCGGCATCGCGCCCGAGATGTTGCCGAGTATTTTCAATCTGTTCACGCGGCTCGACGAGCACGAAGACGGGGTGCAGAGCGGATTGGGCGTTGGTCTCGCACTAGCGCGTCGCTTGGTGGAAATGCACGGAGGCACGCTGAGTGCGAAGAGCGAGGGCGTCGATGCCGGTAGCGAATTCCGGGTCGTCCTGCCGCTCACTGGGACGCAAGCGACGACGATTGTCTCCTCGACTCAAACGCCGGTCCGTCCGGCAGTATTCAAGCGCCGCATTCTGATTGCCGACGACAATGCCGATGCGCTTGCGAGTCTCGCGCTCTTGTTGGAAAGCGATGGACATACGGTGTATCAAGCGGCGAACGGCTTGGACGCCGTCGCGCGTGCCGTCGAGCATCGCCCGGAAGTCGCGTTGCTGGACATCGGCATGCCGGGGATCGATGGCTATGAAGTAGGCCGGCGCATTCGCGAGCAGGCGTGGGGCAAGCAAGTCGTGCTGATCGCGATCACGGGCTGGGGCCAAGAAGAAGATCGGCGCCGTTCCATCGAGGCGGGTTTCGATTGTCATCTCACCAAGCCGGTGGATCTCGCCATTCTGTTCGACTTGCTCTGCCAGTTGTCGCCGACGGTGGTGGGCGCGGAAAGTGACTCGAGCGAGGCGGTCGCGGGTGCACGATGAGCGTACAGGGGACGTTCGCCATCGATTCACTTGCCGCAACCCCGAGTGCCTATTCCGCCAGCGATGAACACTCGAAGCCCGACCCGCACCTCAATTCTTCATTACCGCTCGTGCGATGGTTCGGCGTCCTGGCATGCATCATGGGATGCGCCATTTTCATCGGCTGGCGATTCAATCTCGCGTTGCTGAAAAGCGGCATCGAAGGCTTGCGCGCCGCGCAACCGCTCGACGCCGTGTGTTTGTGTCTCTGCGGCGTCGGCCTGATCGTAGGGACATCGTCCCTGCGCTTCAGAAATGTCCTCGTGTCGATATGTGCCGCGGCAGTCGCAACGCTGGCGTTGCTCACTGTTGTCGAAAACGGCTTGCACATCGATTTCGGTATCGATCGCGCATTGTTCTGGACTGCAGTTCAATATGAGCAAACCGGGCCGTTTCGCGAACCGGGCCGCATGGCCGGCGCGGTGGTGATTACGTTTTTGTTGGTTGCCGCGGCACTGCAGCTTGTTTATACGACGCGTCGTATCGGCGGCGCGCTGTTCGTCAGCGTAACGACCGGGGCATTGTTGATCCTCGGCGTCGTCCTCGTCGGATTTCTGTTCAATGTAGAAGAATTGTACGAAGTCGGCTTGTTCGCACAGCTGCCGCTGCTCAGCGCGCTCTCGCTGATCCCCATCGTGGTCGGCTTGTTGATGTGGCGGACCGATCTCGGTTGGATGCGTCACTTGTCGGGCGACTCGGCAGGTGCGAGTGCGATCCGTTCACTCGGGCTCGGCATCGTTCTGCTGCCGTTTGCGCTCAGCTTGTTGTTGCAATGGGGCGTGCTCCTTGGATGGTACGACCGCGATGTGCGTTCTGCGCTCATGGCCATCGCGAGCAGCGTATTGGCGTTCACCATCCTACTGTTGACGGCGGCACGATTGAATCGGCTCGACGCCGAACGCCGCGGCTCGGTAGCCAATCTGGCGCAAGCTCAACAGGCGCTAGCAGAAACAGAACGACGTGCGTATCAACAACTACGCGAGTCCAGCCGGCGCAAGGATGAATTCTTGGCCGTGCTCGGCCATGAACTGAGGAATCCGCTGGCGCCGATTCGCTATGCCGTCGCCTTGCTCAAGGGTGGAGTCGTGCCACAAAGATCGCAAGCCGCACATGCCATCATCGAACGCCAAGTGACGCATATGGCCAGGCTGATCGACGATCTGCTCGATGTCAGCCGCATCACGCGCAACGCGCTCGAGCTCAGGCTGGTTCGACTCGATATACGCGAAGTCGTTACCAACGCCGTAGAAACTGTACGGCCCCTCGTGAGCGCGGTCGGTCATCGTCTGGAATTGCAGGTGCCGGCGGAGCCCTTGCCCGTGATGGGCGATCCAGTGCGTCTCGCTCAAGTGCTCGGCAATCTGCTCAACAATGCAGCCAAGTACACCGACTCGGGCGGATACATCGCGGTGAGCGCCCGAAAATCGCCCACCGCGGTGGAAATTTCCGTGCGCGACAACGGCGTGGGTCTCGATCCGGAGCTTTCTACCAGAATTTTCGAATTCTTCGTACAAGGCGAACGCAGTCGCACGCGGGCGCCTGGCGGGTTGGGTATCGGTCTTGCGTTGGCGCAACGGCTGGTGCAAATGCATGGCGGGCAATTGAGCGCATCGAGTCCGGGACCGGGGCAGGGTAGTACGTTCACTGTGACATTGCCGCTGCTCATGGACGAGCTAAAAGCGGCTGCGCCTGCAATTCAGCGCGCACCTGTCACTACACATCGGCAGCAGCGAGTGCTAATCGTCGATGACAACGTGGATGCCGCCCAGAGTCTCGCAATCTTGTTGCAGATGTCAGGCTATGTGACGCATGTGGCGCACGATGGCTTGGCCGCCATCGAAATGGCCGACTTGCTCCGTCCCGAGGTCATCATTCTCGACATCGGTATGCCCAAGATGAACGGTCAAGAAGCCGCGCGCTGGATCCGTCAGCAACCTTGGGGCCACGAGACGTTGTTGGTCGCCGTGACGGGCTGGGGGCAGGAAGAAGATCGGCGTAACAACAAAGAGGCCGGTTTCGATCTGCATTTCACCAAGCCGGTGACGGAAGAGGAGCTGTTGAAGCACTTGGGAGAGTTGGGAAGCTACCCAGCCAACTAGCCAACCGGCTGAGAAGCCAGAGTTGTGTCGCAACCTTTTTCGTGTGCCGTGGTACTTACGTGCTCTCGTTCAAGGAGTTGCCATGAAAATCGTATGTTCGCTGCTAGGGTCGTTGAGTCTGCTGCTAGTTACTCAAGCTAGCGTGGCGTCCGGTGGGGGCTCCATGAGCGGCATGAGCTCGATGTCGAGCCCGGTTACGCCGCAAGAACGCGCCAAGCAAGATTACAACTCCGGCGTGCGCTACATCGCCAAAGCGAAGGATCTCGAAGACGATGCTGCGAAAGCAGCGACGCCGGAGAAAAAACAAAAGGTACTGAGCAAGGCCCAAAAACAGTACGGCAAGGCGGCCGATGAATTCAAAGAAGCGCTCGGCAACGATCCGAGTCTTTATCAGGCGTGGAGTTATTTGGGATTCGCGCTGCGCCACCAGGGCAACTACGATGCTGCGCTGGACGCGTATGCGCATGCGTTGCAGCTGAATCCGAACTACGGTGAGGCTGTCGAATATCGCGCCGAAGCGCTGCTCGGTTTGAATCGCACCGAAGAAGCCAAGGCGGCGTATATGACATTATTCGCAAGCTCACGGCCGCTGGCCGATGAATTGATGACGGCGATGAAACACTGGGTCGAGTCGCGTCAAGAAGATCCGAAAGGATTGAGCGCCGACGAGCTTGCCAACTTCTCGCAATGGGTCGACGAACGTTCCAACATTGCCCGCCAAACGGCCTCGTTGGCCACGGATACGTCCGGTGCAAGCTGGAAGTGAGCATGGTCCTTCCCTCCCCCGCAAGGCGGGGGAGGGTCAGGGTGGGGACCAGAGGAGCTAGAGCATGCGTCGCTCTGTGCATAGCTTTCGCACACACCGGAGCCCTAGCAGCAACGCCTTACGAATGGACTCTTCCGAAAGGATTTCCCCGTCCGTCGATACCGGCGGACAACCAGCAGTCGAAAGAAAAGGCCGCGCTCGGCGAGAAGCTGTTCAACGAAACCAAACTGTCGAGTACGGGACGCTACGCGTGCAGTAGCTGTCACCGGCGCGAGTTGGCATTTACCGACGGCAAAGCACAAGCGATCGGTGCGACGGGCGAACGCGTGCGACGTTCGACCATGAGCCTTGCGAATGTGGCTTACCAAGCGGCGTTCACATGGAGCGATGCGGAGGTGAGGACCTTGGAAGCACAAATGCAACGTCCCCTCTTCAACGAGCATCCCATAGAGATGGGACTGCAGGGGCGGGAACGCATCGTCGTGAACACGTTGCGCGAGGATGATGCTTATGGGCAGCTATTCTCCATTGCATTTCCGGATGAATCGTCGCCCGTTTCCGTTGCCAACATCGTGAAGGCGATCGCGAGTTACGAGCGGACGTTGATCTTCGGACATTCGGCCTTCGATCGTTACGTATTCGATGACGACCGGAATGCGCTCTCCGCGAGTGCCAAGCGCGGCATGAGTCTCTTTTACTCGACTCGTGTCGGCTGCGCGCAGTGTCATTTCGGCATCAACTTTTCAGGACCGCTCGTGTTCGCAGGTCATGAGAACGCGACCGCTGCATTCGCCAATACCGGCCTTTATAACATCGACGGTAAAGGCGCTTATCCGGAAACCGACCGCGGTCTCATCGAGACGACGCATCGCCCCGAAGACATGGGCAAATTCCGTGTGCCCACGTTACGAAACATCGCACTCACCGCACCGTATATGCACGACGGCAGCATGGCGACACTCAGCGAAGTCATCGACCACTACGCTCGCGGCGGCCGCGAGATCCGCGACGCTTCCAAACCGAACCCGCTCGTCGACAAGCGAATCCGGCCGTTTACGCTGACCGAGCAGGAGAAGGTGGATTTGATCGAATTTTTAGGGAGTTTGACGGAGGGGGAATAACTGGGAACTGGCCGTTAGCGGTTAGCGAGCGCTACTATTCCCCCATGCCTCGTCCCCTCGCTTCTTACGCCTCCAAACGGTCGTTCACGAAAACGCCCGAGCCTGCGCCCAAACTGGCCGCGGACAGGCGCGGGCCGCTGTTGTTTGTCATCCAAAAACACGCGGCAAGAGCGTTGCATTACGATTTCCGGCTCGAAGTCGACGGCGTGCTGAAATCTTGGGCGGTGCCCAAGGGATTGTCGCTGGATACGAAAGTCAAACACGTCGCGATCGAAACCGAAGATCACCCGTTCGATTACGGATCGTTCGAGGGCGTGATTCCGCCCAAACAATACGGCGCCGGCAACGTGATCGTATGGGATTGCGGTGTGTACTCGCCCGATGAGGATCAGCGGTATTCGTTCGGTGATCGCGAAGAGGCAGAGGCGCGAGTGCGAGCGGGGCTCGAGAAGGGCAAGCTCAGCATTTTTTTGCGCGGACACAAGCTCAAGGGTTCTTTTGCATTGGTGCGAATGAAGGACGACAAGCAATGGCTGGTCATCAAACACAAGGACCGCTTCGTATCGCAGGTAGACGTGTTGAACCAAGCGCAATCCGTGCTCAGCGGTCTCACCGTAACGGAGATGTCGGCGGACAAGACACCTCAGCGCATCGACGCCGCGATGCTGACTCCATATGGGCCACACGAACGCATGCCCAAGACACTCGAGCCCATGCTGGCGGAAGTGGGCGAAGAAGCTCGTAGCGATCCCAACGAACTGTATGAACCCAAGCTCGATGGCTATCGTTGTGTGGCCATCTTGAATCGCGGCGAGGTGCAACTCATTTCGCGCGGGGGGCTCGATCTCAGGCAACCGTTTCCGGAAGTGACCCGCGAGCTCGAGGATCAAGCGGTCGATACTATGATTTTGGACGGTGAAATCGTGGCGCTGAGCGCCTCGGGGCAGCACTCATTCAACGCTCTACAAAAACGAGCGCAACTCAAGACGGCACAAGAGATCGCAGCTGCGCAACGCGACACTCCGGTTGCATATATCACCTTCGATATTTTGCATTTTGCGGGTCTCGATTTGCGTGACGCTGTGTATGCGGATCGGCGCCGATATTTGGAGCAATGCTTACTGCCGTCGCCGCACGTTCAATTGGTGCACGTCTCGGATGTTGCCGAACAACTGTACGCGGTCGCGCTCGAACACGGCTTCGAAGGCATCATGGCCAAGCGCAAAAACAGCACGTATCAGCCGGGACGACGTTCTGGCGCCTGGCGCAAGATCAAAGCCGTGCACACGAGCGAATTCGTCATCGGGGGTTATACGCGCGGCAAAGGTGCTCGCGATGCGTTGGGCTCTTTGCTGTTGGGGGAGTGGCAAGGCGATGCCTTGCAATATGTCGGACATGCGGGCTCGGGGTTGAGCGATCAACTCGTGAAGGACTTGCGGAAGAAGTTTGTTGCACTCGAACGCAAGACCCCGCCGTTCGCAAGTAAGCCGCCGTTGCATCGACCGACGACTTGGCTCGCACCGGAACTCGTCGCCGAAGTGAGTTATTCGGTCCGCACGCCCTCCGGCTTCTTGCGCGATCCTCGCATCCTGAGACTGCGTGACGATGTCGCTTCCCAGGACGTCAAAGCAGTTGCTGTCGAGAGCGAGCACAGACCGAAGCCTCGCCGCGATGCTCACAATGAGATCGAAGACGTCGTCGCACAGTTGAATACGAAGGCGGCTCAGCTGGATCTGCGCGTCGCAGAAACCCGCATTCGTCTCACCAATCTAAATCGAGAATATTGGCCGGCCGACCCGCGTACCAAGACGCCGGCCATCACCAAGCGTGACTTGATTCGCTATTTAGCGCAGGTCTCTCCATTCATGCTGCCGCATCTCGAAGACAGACCGCTCACGATGATTCGCATGCCGGACGGCATCCACGGCGAACGCTTCTTTCAAAAGCGCTGGGAACAGGTGCTTCCCGAATTCGTCGATACCGTGCCTGTGTTTTCCGATCACAACGAACGAGCGGTCGATTGCCTATTGGCCAACAATCTACCGACGTTGCTGTGGCTCGGCCAAGTGGGCACGCTCGAATTCCATGTGTGGCATTCGCGTGCACATATCGATCCCGATGCATCGAGCAAGAGCACGGATTACGCGAGTTCTCTCGAGGCACTCGAGTCCTCGGTGTTGAATTATCCGGACTACGTCGTCTTCGATATCGACCCGTATATTTACTCGGGCAAGGAACCCAAAGGGGCGGAACCGGAGTTCAATAAGAAAGGCTTCGCGGTCGGCAAGAAGGTGGCGTTCTGGTTGCGCGCGCTGCTCGAAGACATGTCTCTCGATGCGGTGGTCAAAACGTCGGGCAAAACGGGCCTGCACATCTATCTACCCATCGAACGCACCCTCACGTTTACCGAAGCCCGGCATGTATGTGAGATGGTGGGACGACACCTCATGCAACAGCATCCGCGTGAGATCACGATGGAATGGGCTGTGGTAAAGCGCACCGGCAAGATCTTCATGGATTACAACATGAACGTGCGCGGCAAAACGCTGAACGCGGCCTATTCCCCGCGCGGGGTGCCCGGGGCGCCTATCTCCATGCCGCTCACGTGGGAAGAGCTGGAAAACGCCGATCCGTCACAGTTCACGCTGCATAACGCCCTGTCGCGCTTGGAAAAAAGCGGCGATCGGTGGCATGATGCGCTCGACCGAAAGTACAACCTGGCGCAAATATTCGCGAATTCCGCTCGCCCGGAAAGCTGATCCAAGCAAAAGAGGCATGTCATGGCCGCGCGTTCCATCGGTTCTCTCACCATTTCGTTCGGGCTCATTGCGATCCCGGTGAAGCTCTACAGTGCAACGCAGGCTGCGGGGTCGATTCACTTCAACCTGCTGCACAAGACCTGCGGCTCGCGTCTGAAACAACAGTATGTCTGTATCAAGGAAGGCGTCGTCGTCGATCGCGACGACATGGTGAAGGGTTACGAGTTCGCCAAAGATCAGTACGTGCAATTCACGCCTGAAGAAATCAAGGCGCTGGAGGAAGTAGGCACGCACTCGATCGAGATCGCCGAGTTCGTGTCCATCGCGGCCATCGATCCCGTGTACTACGACAAGAGCTATTACTTGGCGCCGGATAAAGGTGCGGCTAAGCCATACGCCTTACTCGCTCAAGCGCTGAAAGAAACGAATCGCTGCGCCATTGCCCGATGGGCTTCCCGCGGCAATGCAAATCTCGTGATGCTGCGGCCGGTCGATAACGTGCTGGTCATGCAGCAGTTGCACTTCGCAGCAGAAGTGCGGCCCGCCGTCGAAGTTGAAGTACCGCATCAGGAAGTGAAGACAGCTGAGCTCAACTTGGCAAAACAATTGGTCGAGCAACAGGCATCGGACGTCTTCGATGCCAGTGCTTACATGGACGAAGTCCGCGGCCGCTTGGACGCTGCGATTCAGCGCAAAGTGGAAGGCAAGGAAATTTCCATCGCCGAAGCGCCGGCCGAAACCGGCGGCGGAAAGGTCATCGATCTCATGGAAGCGTTACGTGCCAGCTTGGAAAAAACCGAGAAGGCGAAAACTTCGGTCTCCGATCTCGGGCCGCGCAAAGCGGCGAAGCGTGTCGAACAGCCGGCCAAGACCGCGCGTAAGAGTGGCAAGCGATAACCGCTGAGTCGCCGCAACGGCCTCGCGAAGATGCATACCTATAGCGTGCGGGACGTTGAACGAGTCCTGCGCCTGCCGCGCAGTACTTTGCGCGGGCTCGTCAGTGCCGGTTTCGTGACGCCGGATCGCGGGCCGCGACGCGAATATCGTTTTTCCTTTCAAGATCTCATCGTATTGCGCACGGCGCGCGCGCTCATGGACGCCAAGATCCCGCGCCGTCGCATCAATCGCGCACTCGAAGATTTGCGCCGTCACTTGCCCGAAGCCGTGCCGCTGTCGGGTCTGAGCATTTGTGCAGTCGGCGATCGTGTCGTCGTGCGCGACGGCAAAGCGCATTGGCAAGTGGACGATGGCCAGTACTTGCTCGGCCTGGATGTGAGCGTCGAAGGCGGCGTCTTGCGTGTCATCGATCGCAAAGACACTGCCGAAGTGACGGATACCACTGAGAGCGAGCAAGAAGATTGGTTAGTAAAGGCCATGGAACTGGAGCAAGCGCATCCTGAACAAGCGCTAAAAGCATATGAGCGCGCAGCGCACGCAACTCCCAAACAGATTGCCGTATGGCTCAATTGGGGCTACCTGCTACACGAGCGCAACAAGCTTCGCGCTGCCGAAGAAGTGTATCGACGCGGTATCGAGGAATATGGCCGTGACGCTGCGTTGTTCTTCAATCTCGGCGTGTTGCTCGAAGACTCACACCGCGTGAGCGATGCCATCGAGTCCTATCAGCACGCGATCGAAGAAGATCCTGCGCTCGCAGACGCACACTACAACTTAGCGCGTCTGTATGAATCTTCGGGCAAACCCCAGCATGCCATTCGGCATTTGGGAGAGTATCGGAGATTGGTGAAGAGGTAGGGGTTAGGAGATAGGGGTTAGGAGTTAGTCCAGAAGCGCTAGCGCTCTTCTCTTACTAACTCCTAACTCCTAACCGCTAACTCCTTCTGGTCCAGCTGCGTCTCCCTTCCACGACACTACCACTCACTGATCGCACTCATTCAAAGTTCGCGGTGTGCGCAATCGGCGCGCGTCGTTTGAACATATAACAAAAGATCGGTGGATATGATCGGCGCGCTCGGCCGAACGCAAGCATCATGATGTACGTCAGTTCGTTCAAAGCCTGGATGGGGGTTGTCAGCATCGTGTTGGGTCTCGTGGCAGTCGAGGCCCGTGGGCAAACGCAGACGGAGGAGATTTACAGCGATCGCGTCATCGTCAAATTACGGAGTGACAACGCGGCATTCGCAAAGCCGAGTATGACGACGAGCGCGGATGCTCGCGCACTCGCCGATCGCGTTGGCCTCATGATGACGCACACGCATGCGCTCGGCAGCGATCTGCATGTGTTACGCATCGCTGCGCCGATCACTGCGCACATGTTGGCGCAGATCAGACACGACGGCCGAGTGGAGTTTGCGGAAATCGATCGCAGACGGTTCGCTCATACGCTTGCGGACGATCCAGGGTTTGCGAATCAATGGTATCTACGCGCGGATGCGCTGACGCCGGCGGCGATCAACGCTGTCTCCGCATGGGATGCGACTTTGGGCAATTCGAATACCGTGGTCGCCGTCATCGATACCGGCGTGTTGTTCGATCACCCCGATCTAGGCCGCGCGAGTGCGGGCGGCAGGCTCTTGGACGGCTACGACTTCGTGTCGGCAGATTCGAGCGGTACCTTTGCAGCGGCGAACGACGGTAACGGGCGCGATGCCGATGCGTCGGATCCCGGCGATTGGATCACTCAATCGGATAAGCAGAATGCGCTGTTCAAAAATTGCGATGTGGCCAACAGCAGTTGGCACGGCACACGCGTTTCAGGAATCTTGGGTGCAATCACGGGCAATGCCCAGGGTGTGGCAGGCATCACCTGGAGCGGCCTGATTCTGCCGGTACGCGTACTCGGTAAATGCGGCGGTTACGATTCCGACATCATCGCAGGCATGCAATGGGCGGCGGGTATCGACGTACCGGGCGTGCCTTCGAATCCCACTCCCGCTGTCATCGAAAATCTCAGCTTGGGCGCGAGCGGCGCATGTTCGCAGAGCTATCGAACGGCGATTGGGCAAGTCACGGCGAGAAACGTATTGATTGTGGTCTCCGCGGGCAACGAAGGCGGTCCGGTGGACTCACCTGCGAATTGTGCGAGTGTCGTTGCAGTTGCCGGTGTGCGCCATGCAGGTACCAAGGTCGGCTACAGCAATTTGGGACCGGAAGTGACGCTGAGCGCGCCCGCTGGAAATTGCGGTACCAGCGGAGGGGCCTGTGCGTATTCGCTCGATACGACGACGAATGCCGGTGCGACTTCACCCGACCCGAACGGATATACCTACACCAACCTGATCTCACAAAATTTAGGCACGAGTTTTTCTGCGCCCATCGTCTCCGGCATCGCTGCGCTCATGCACGCGGTGAATGCAAACCTAACGCCTGCACAATTGCTGGCACGTCTGCAGGAGGGTGCGAAGCCATTCCCGACTCAATCTGCGGATACCGGTGTCACGCAGCAGTGTGCGCCCGAGCCGCAGGGAAGTACGAACGTGCAAAACACAGAGTGTGTTTGCACTACGAGTACGTGCGGAGCAGGGTTGGCGAATGCGGCAGGCGCCGTCGCTGCAGCGTTGCGTCCCATTGCAAGCATCGCCGTGACGTCTGCTGTCGTTGCGGGTAAAGATGTCACACTCGATGCAAGTCACAGCGCTGCGGCTTGCGGGCGAAGTATCGTCGCTTATCAGTGGCAAGCTGTACCAGCCACGAGTGCGACCGTGTCGAACGATACGCAAGCCATTGCGACAGTGACGGCACCGACGAGTGGCGCTATCACGTTGCATATCACAGTCACCGACGATCATGGTGCGAGCGATTCGGCGGATATCACAGTCTTTCCGACCTTCACCTCGACTCAAGCGCCGGCGGACGCGCGCTCGGTTTCTTGTCCTGTCGCATCGACCGGGTCGAGTCCCGGCAGCGGTACTAACGGCACGAGCCCGACTTCGACCAGTGCGCCCGCGGCGAGATCGGGCGGCGGCGGGGGAGCGCTCGGGGGGGATGAGTTGGTTTATTTGTTAGTACTGCTGTGGGTGAAGGGTAAGAAGCGGTTGTTTGCAAATGAGCGGGGCGATTCATTGACGTTATAGAACCTGCGTTAGTCAGTCGCTCGGGAAAAACGATACCAGTACTCGTACTCTTCCTCTACCGGGAGGACGAGCCATGCTACATCTGGCTGCCTCGTAAGCTCCTTGACGATGAGCGAACCGTCGGATCCGACAAAGAAGCAGAGCGACACCGATCGACCAGAGTCGCAGGAAGTGGCATTTTCCCGCCTTTTTGAGCGGCGCGCACAACGATCGTCGAGCAGAAGGGCCGTAGTGGTTTTTTCAGAGATGTAGAGTGGCTGAGCGTGAATCGCGCCAGAACTGAACCTCCATACCTGTACGTGCGATGCCGTTGACGGCGCGGATGTACTGCCCGATCGAATGAGACCCGATAGTGAAGCGTGTCTGAAGAGTTCCGAGCCGTGTTTCGGCTCAGCGACGACACCTTGGTCCAAGTAATCTCCTTGGAACTCTTTACATGCTTTGGTCGAGCTACTCTCCAATACCGGCCACTGCGGCGGATAGTCAGAGCTGTTCCGCTCGGAGCATCCCGCCACTGCCGCGCCGATGACGAGAAGCACCAGCTCGAATATCACGATCCGCATGGATATGACCCGCTAGATCTTGGGGAATGTTGTATGCGATGGGTTGGACGGACTGCTCGTCGTCATCAATCGCGGAGGGGTAGCACACTCTTAGCAGTTTTGCTGCGGCCAAAACACGGACTCGCTTGCCCCTTATACTGATCCCCGCAGCGGGGCTGATTCGGTAAGTTCAGCCGGGGCACGGGCAGAAAATCAAATAAGCGTGATCATCTGGAGCATTGGCCACTTGAAACTGGGACTTGCATTCAGCGCAGCACGGATACGAACCCGATCTTCGACGACTCGCGCGATCGCAGGGGAGAATCGATCGGCATCGAAATGGTCGAAGGGACTTGCGCAACGGAAAGGTATTCATTCCGGTGCAAGTGATGTCGTGATTTTCGGCGAGACGCTGCGCCGAATTCTGATCTGCAGACCCAATGCGCGGCTCGGAAATACTCTCCTTCTGACGCCGCTCGTACAGGAGATCGAGCGCTCATGTCCTTGGGCAGAAGTGGATATCTTGACCTCGTGTCCCGCGGCACCCGAAATATTTCGAGAGTCGCTGTCTGTCAGAAACATCTATCAAGCACCACATTACGCGGTGCGACATCCGGTAGCACACGTCGCTACGCTTTTGAACGCACACCGCACCTCCTATGATCTCGTGATCGATCCTTGCCCGCGTTCTTGGTCCTCCAGATTTGCGACACGGTTGATGAAGGCACGCATCAAGCTTGGATTTGCAAGCGCGCAGAAGCACGGCGGCGTGAATTTAGAAATCGCAGAAGCGGGTGCTCCCCTTCATATGGGGCTGTATCCCGTATATCTCTTTCGTTCCGCTATTCGATTTTCCCTTGCCGTCGTAGAGCATGCGCCTATGCCTGTGCCTACGATTGCTTTGACGAGCATCGAAAAGTCTCGTGGGCGCAACAAGCTGAAACAAATAATGAAGGAGAGGAAATCCACGCTCACTCTTGCAGTCGCTTTGAACGCCACAGGCGACAAGCGCATTGAACCTGAATGGTGGCGCGAACTACTCGAAAATATTGCGGCGCAAGTAAACGTTCGAGTCATTGAAATTCTGCCGGCGTCCGGTGTGGCGTTTCTACCGGAATATCCCGGTTACTTTTCGACTAGCATTCGCCGCATCGCCGCGGTTATCCAAGCGGCTGATTGTTTCGTGAGCGCGGATTCAGGTCTCATGCATTTGGGCGCCGCCACCACTACGCCGACCATAGGTCTATTTAAACGAGCGAATGCAGCCGTCTACGCCCCGTACTCTCATGGAGGCTGCGGTCTTTGTCTCGACTCGCATTCGACGCAATCCATTGCCAAGGAAGTTGTGCGTCGATTGAGTGCTCATGAGACTTTGCAACCCCTTGCGGTGAAAGCAACCTCGTCGCCAGACGAACAAAAATAATCGCAGTGCATGTCGGATCTGCTATCCCCTGGTTCGTCTAGTGGAAGACAACGCACAAAATTGTCGCGCTTAAACGAACTCGAGAAACCGCCATGTCCAAAATGATTTTCGTAAGCCTACCTGTCACCGACCTCCAAGCGTCGATGACCTTCTATAAATCGATCGGTTTCGTAAACAACCCTCACTTTACGGACGATACGGCTGCCTGCATGGTATGGAGCGAGGCAATCAACGTCATGCTGCTCACCCACGCAAAGTGGCGAACCTTTACAAGCCGTCCAATCCCCCCGGCAACATCGAGCGAAGTGGCGCTGACTTTGTCTTGCGACAATCGCGAATCGGTCGATGCTATGAACGACGCAGCAGCGGCAAACGGCGGAACGGCTGACATCAATCCGGTACAGGATCACGGCTTTATGTACGGCCGGGACATGATGGACCCCGACGGCCATGTGTGGGGTGCGATGTGGATGGACCCCGCAGCGGCTAATCCAACGGCCACGGCGCCGATGTCGGCAACGTGACTTCACCCTTCGTATCCTGCGGGGGTTTGATCGTGACTGTGTCAACCTCCCGCCACCAAGGTTTAACGGAGTCTGCATGCGCCGGCTCCACGGGTTGACCAAGTAGTGGCATGAGCAATTGCGCATCGAATTGCGGCGCGAGTTCCAGCAACCGTTCTGCCGGTTGATCCCAAGCGTGCATCGCCAAGGCAAACGTACCCCAGTGAACCGGCATGAATACACCGCCAAGCATGGCGTGCGCTCTGAGCGCATTGTCGGGGCCCAAGTGAATATCGCCCCACGCCGGATAAAACGCACCGACTTCCAACATCACGATGTCGAATGGACCGAGCCGTTCGCGAATCAGCTCATACTCGGTCGTGAGTCCGGTATCGCCGCTGAAGAACACCGAGTGCTTGGGCGAGCGAATCGCGAAGGATGACCATAGCGTTGCGTTGCGATCTTTCAATCCGCGCCCAGAGAAATGCTGCGAAGGCGCCGCCGTCAGGATCACACCGGTGTTCGGCAATCGATACGACTCCCACCAATCGAGCTCGGTGATACGTTCTGTTTGTACACCCCAATATTCGAGATGGGCACCCACACCGAGGGACGTGACGAACGGTACGTCGGTTTTGGCGAGCGCGCGAATCGTTGGGTAATCGAGATGATCGTAATGATCGTGCGAGATAATCACGACATCGACGGGCGGCATGTCGCGCAGCGACACCGGCACTGGTTGGAAACGCTTGGGCCCGACAAGCGCGGACGGCGAAGCACGCGGTCCCCACACCGGATCGGTGAGAATGCGTGCGCCATCGATCTCGATCAACATTGTGGAGTGGCCGAGCCACGTAACTCGCAAGCCGCTTTGCGGTTTTTGGACCCACGTGCCAAGCGGGTTCATCGATGGCAACGGTCGTTGCGGCACCCGCCGTTCGCCGCCGCATATAAAATCTTTGATCGACGGCATGGGCACCGTCGGATCGCGCAGATTCGGTAGCGCCGGATGCACATTTTGAAAACGATCGCTCGCCCACAAAGGCGATGCTTGCATGCGCTCAAGCCGCGCGCCGGCGGCGCGTGTACCTGTAGATTTCATGGCGGCAGTATAGACGTCACGTGAACATCCGGTGGCCGAAGCGTTCGCAAAATCCGGCATAAAACTCGTGCCCGACATTATTGTTGGCGGAGGGTGAGCAGCGGCACATTGGTCGATGTGATATTGGCTAATCTGATCCGAGATCAGAACGGTAAGCCACGGTCAGCTGCGTAACGCGCAGCAAGGTGTTGTTTGCGGAAAAGGTACCTGCTCGCGGCGAGCAGGTACCATTCTGACCAATGGACGTAGTCCTGCCCAAGGCTGCACCGGATGATAAGTGCATCTCGGTAGAGGCCCGGCGCGGCGATACGCGCTTCGGAATATGCTCGACCACTTTTCTTGAGGAAGCGTTTCGAACCGACTACTACCGCATCGATATCACTTTCAACGATGACGACAGCTGGACATATGTGACACGCACGGATTTAGCGGTCCACGGCAACACGCCGCATTTCGATCATCGTGATACAAATACTTTGCGACGCATCGGCCCACCGGCGCCGAACCCCCTCGTTAGTTTGTTGAAGAAAGACAAGAGATCTTAGACCGGCGCGCGCATCTCTCATCAGATGCGCTATGAGTTCTGCCTGGTAGGGGCAGACGGCGCGAGCCTCGTCTGGCGTAAGAGGTATCTCTTAACAACTCGAGGCATCTCAAAGATGCGACTGTTCACTCGTTGGCTCGTGGTGGGAGCGTTAGCGCTCTCGTCGGTTGCTCATGCTACGAGCATCAACTTAGATTCTGCGACGATCGCCGATTTGAATGCCGCCTTCAAAGCGGGCACGTTGACATCGGAACAGCTTGTTCAGATGTGTCTCGCGCGCATCGAGGCATACGACGATCACGGCCCCAAGTTGAACGCTGTCATCACTTTGAATACGAAAGCGTTGGCAACGGCTCGTGCGCTGGACGCCGAACGCAAAAAGAAAGGCGCGCGTTCGCCGTTGCATGGCATTCCGATCGTGTTGAAGGACAACTACGATACATTCGATTTGCCGACCACCGGCGGTTCGATTCTTCTCGAAGGTTCGATTCCAAAACAAGACGCATTCGTCGTCAAAAAACTGCGAGAGGCCGGCGCTATTATTTTGGCAAAGGTGAATCTCTCTGAGTTCGCATCGGGGGGTGCTCATAGCTCGCTAGGTGGGCAATCACTGAATCCACATGATTTAACTCGTACACCGGCCGGCTCATCGGGTGGCACCGGCGTTGCTATTGCTGCCGCGTACGCGCCGCTTGGACTGGGCACGGATACAGGTGGGTCGATTCGCGGTCCATCGACAGCGAACGGCATCGTGGGCCTAAAGCCGACGCACGGATTGTTGAGTCGCAATGGCATCATCCCGCTGGCATTGAGTTTCGATACCGGCGGTCCGATGGCGCGTAGCGTCTATGACATCGCCGTGGCGCTTGGAATCATGACAGGCGTAGACGCGGCCGATTCTGCTACCCAGAAGAGCAAGGGTAAGTTCGACACCGACTATACGAAGTTCTTGAAGGCGGGCGCGCTCAAAGGTGCACGTATTGGTGTAGCGCGGGACTTCATGGGCGCAGATCCTGAAGTCGATTGGGTGATCGAAGCTGCTCTTGATGCCATGAAACGCGCTGGCGCAACACTCGTGGACGTGCGTTATCCAAAGTGGCTGTTGGATGCGAAAGGAGAGTTCTACAACGCAGTGCGCTACCCTGAATTTGCGGCGCAGATTGCCGACTACCTGGCAACGCTGAAGCCGGGCTACCCAAAGAACATCGACGAGATGATCGCAAAGGCGAATCAGTTTACGGCGTTGCGTTCCGACGGCGCCGGGCCGAATCCTAGCCGTTGGAATCTGTTCAAGCGTGAGGCGGCCAGCGGCAAGCTGGACGACTATCGTTACATCACTGTGCGTGACTTTGGATTGCCTATGGTGCGGGCCACTGTCGAGGGGATCATCGCAACGAACAAGCTCGACGCGATCGTCTATCCCACATCGCCGCGCAGGCCCGCGCAAATTGCAGCACCGCCCGCGCCAGCAGGTGAGGCCGCAGGAACGGGCTCTGCCACGAACATTGCAAATCTCTCTGGCTTTCCTGATCTAATCGTCCCCGCAGGCTTTACCGGCGATGATTTGCCCGTCGGGATTTCGTTCTTCGGACCCGCATTCAGCGAGCCGAAGTTGCTAGCGCTAGGCTATGATTTCGAGCAACACACACATGCACGAAGATTGCCAGTGCACGCGCCAGTGTTGGCGAATGAGGGCATCGATGTACCGTGAGACTCTTACTCTAACCCTGCGCAGGAACCGCACACCGCAGCCACTACCTACCAATCCCCGTCCACTGCTCACTCGCGACCCACAGCTCCTTCTGCAGATCCACGTCGTACGCGATTTCAGCCGCCCGCTGCTCGCATTTCGATCACGAACCGCCGGCGACGGGCTTGAATCGTAGGCGCGATCTTTCACGCGCCTTAGCAGCTTCGACTTCACGATCGCGGGGCGGGATGGCGGTTTGCAGCGAATTCAGCAGCTCGCGTGCGATGTCGGCGACATCTTCGACCGCCTTGTCGAAGGCTGCTTGGTTGGCCTTGGAGGGCGCATTGAAACCGCTGAGCTTGCGCACAAATTGCAGCGCTGCAGCGCGGATTTCATCTTCGGTTGCGGGCGGTTCGAAATTGAACAGAGTTCTGATGTTGCGGCACATGAGTACACCATGCGGGGATTGGCTGGAACCCTCGTTGAGGGTAAGGGCTTACATGATCTGTACAGCACTGTCGAGGGCGAGCACTTGGGCGCCAAAGATACAGAATTCCATAGGCGGCGCGACAACTTGAATTTGCGACATGTCGCCAGCATGGCAAGCGATACGGGAAGTGCAAACGTGTCTCGCGAAACCGCTGCGCAAGCAGCTCTGAAATGGCGCTTGCAGCACGTACTCGAAGCCCTCGAAAGGGAGACCGAGCTGACGCGGGCGTTGCAAGAAAAAGTCGAGCGCCGCAGCGCCGAATTGAACGAAGCCAATGCCGAATTGCAGGAGTTCGCGAACACGATTGCACACGACTTGCGGGCCCCGCTTCGCGGCATCAGCGGCTTTGCGACGGCATTGCTCGAGGACGAGGGTGCAAGGCTGAGCGACCTCGGTCGTCATCATGCGGAACGGATCGCATCGGCTGCTCACAAAATGGACGGCCTCATCCAGGATTTGCTGATGTACAACCGGATTGCACGCTCCGAAGCGGTGCTTGCGCCGACGTCGATCAACTCGGTGCTGGCACTCGTATTGCAAGATTTGGATGCCGAAATACGTTTTCGTGGCGCGCGCATCAGCGTTCAACCGGCAATGCCGAAAGTACTTGCCGTGCGGCCTCTGTTGCAACAGGTTCTGAGGCAACTGCTCGACAACGCGCTTAAATTCGTCGCACTCGCTGTTGTTCCTGAAATCAGTATCACCGGCGAAGAACACGCCTCTCGCTTGCGCGTGATCGTTGCCGACAACGGCATCGGCATTGCCGCTAAATACCACGAACGTATCTTTCGTCCCTTCGAGCGCTTGCACGGGGAGGATGCTTATCGAGGCAACGGTATCGGGCTCGCGGTCGTGCGGCGTGCACTGAATCGCATGGGCGGTCGCGTGGGTGTAGAAAGCACTCGTCGGGGCGGTTCGCGATTTTGGTTCGAGCTTGCACAGGCACAATCGGATGCGTAAATCCACACTGGGACCTGATGTTTGGTGCAGCGGATAATCCTGCCATGTCCAGTCCGCCGCCCTCACGCGAAGCCTTGTTCGAGCAGCCGGCGACGATCTTGTTGATCGACGATAGTCCACAAGATCGGGAACTCATCGAGCGTGAGTTGCGGCGACACTTCAAACAATTGACGTGCAAGCACGTCGGCGATCCTGCAGAGCTCGATCGTGCTCTGGCGGAGAATCCGCCCGACCTTGCAATTACCGATTATCGTTTGCAATGGTCCGATGGCCTCGCGGTGTTGCGCTTGTTGAAAAGACACGCACCGCAGACGCCGGTGATCATGTTCACCGGCAGCGGCAGCGAAGAAGTGGCGGTCGCGGCGATGAAAGAAGGTGCCGACGATTACGTGACCAAGTTGCAAAGGAACTATGCACGGTTGCCGTATAGCGTGGCGGTCGGTTTGGAACGCAGTTGGCACCGGCGTCAGTTGGATCAAACGCTGACCGCGTTGCGAGAGGGTGAAGTAAGATTTCGAATCATGGCCGAAGCTATGCCGCAAATGGTCTGCACGGTGACTCCCGAAGGACACGCCACGTATGTTAACGAACGTTTTTGCGCGTACGTGGGTGCGACGCTCGAAACGAAAGCCGATCTGGCACGGTTTACCCATCCCGATGACCTTGAGACCCTGACACAAGCGTGGAACGATGCTGGAAGGCGTGTGCAGCAGCTCGAGGTCGAAGGTCGCTGGCGATCCAAAGACGGGAGTTATCGTTGGTTCTTGTCGCGCGCTGTACCGCTCACCAACGAGCAGGGCGAAATCACCGAATGGGTGGCGACGCTGACGGACATTCACGATCAGAAGCGTGCCGCCGAGGCATTGCGAGACGCAGATCGCCGCAAAGACGAGTTCATCGCGACGCTCGCTCACGAGCTGCGCAACCCGCTGGCGCCCATCCGTAGCGCTTTACAATTCTTGCAGCTCACCGCGCGAGACGATGCAGAGACACAGTACGCACGCGATATCATCGAACGCCAGTTGGTACACATGATTCACTTGGTGGACGATTTGCTCGAGGTGTCGCGCATCAACACTGGCAAGATCAATCTGCGCAAGCAGCCGGCAAATGTCTATCAGTTGGTACTCGCTGCCGTCGAGTCCGTGAAGCCTCTCGTCGAAGCATCGGCTCATACGTTGACGATCACCAGTCCGTCGGAGCCGGTGACTGCCAACGTCGATCCTACGCGCCTCACTCAGGTATTCGGCAATGTCCTGAGCAACGCCGCTAAATACACGGCTGTCGGCGGGCGCATCGACATCCATTTGACGCGGGAAGGAGATTGGATAGTCACCTCCATTCGCGACACAGGATATGGAGTGCCTCAAGAAATGCTCGGACGCATCTTCGATTTATTCGCGCAGTTGCATCCCGATCACACCGATCAAGGAGGGCTCGGGATAGGACTCGCGCTCTCGAAACGGCTGGTGGAACTGCACGGCGGTACGATTGCGGCGTATAGCGATGGGGAAGGTTGCGGTACTGAAGTTGTCGTTAGATTGCCATCACTCGCTATGGAGGTTCAGTGCGTCGAGACAACTACGGCCTCTGAAGATCACAGTGAGCCGGCGATGCGTAAAGTATTGGTGGTCGACGACAATCGTGATGCAGCCGATAGTTTGGCCATGCTGTTGGAAGTCGCCGACTGCGACGTGCGCAAGTGCTACGACGGCGATACCGGTTTGGCGCTCGCCCGCGATTTCAAACCCGAACTGATGTTGCTCGATGTGGGCATGCCGGCGCCTGACGGGCTCGAAGTCTGTCGCCGTTTGCGGCAAGAGCCTTGGGGCAGAAACATCGTCGTGAGCGCGCTGACCGGCTGGGGACAAGACGAAGATCGTCGCCGCACGTCCGAAGCGGGATTCGATGAGCATCTGGTCAAGCCGGTGGATATGGATGTGATATTGCAGTTACTCGCGCGACATGGAGGAGCAGGGGAAGCGCAGGCCAGGGACTGAAGCGCCTTCGAGTCGCGTTGTCCCCAGCATTGTGGTCAGGGTCTTCCGCCGGGAGACCCTTGGGTGGCACTCGTTACGCGCAAGAATACAAACAAGGGATCGAGATTGTTGCTCTGCGACTCTGATGCTCTGCGCTCTTGTCCCCTCCTCCGCGCAGCGGGGGAGGGTCAGGGTGGGGGCAATGTGGGTGGGGCGATGTGATAGTGTTCAGTCTCTATCATGTCTTCAGCGCCCTGCGTGCATTCCTCTTCACTGCTTCGACTCTTGCAACTCGTGACACCGGCCTTGCCCGTCGGTGCGTTCAATTTTTCGCAAGGATTGGAATACGCGGTCCATGCGCAGTGGATAAAAGATGAAGCCTCTGCGCTCTCCTGGATTCGAGGCTTGGCGCGTTCTGTCGTGGGCACGCTCGATTTACCCGTTCTCTTGCGAATGTATCGCGGTTGGCGTGAGCGCGATGCCGTCGCGGTCGCGGGTTGGAGCGCCAAACTCATCGCTGCACGCGAATCCGCCGAAGCGCGTGCGGAGGATCGCCACATGGGCCAAGCGCTCGCGAAGATTTTGAGCGAGCTCGAAGTCGAAGCGGCGCGCGCCTGGATTGCAAACGACGCGGCCACATTCGCGACCCTGTTTTCTCTGGCCGCCCAGCATTGGGACATTCCTGCGGATGAGACGATGACGGGCTATCTATGGGCTTGGACGGAAAATCAGGTCATCGCCGCCGTGAAACTGATTCCGCTCGGCCAGACGGCAGGCCAGCGCATGCTCGATCAGCTCGTGCGTGAAATTCCAACCATCGTGGCCCATGCGTCGACTCTGACCGACGACGCTATCGGCATCGCGGCTCCTGCCCAAGGGATGGCGATCGCGTTGCATGAGAGTCAGTACAGTAGGTTGTTTAGAAGTTGAGCGTATCATCCCCCCATCTCTCTCTCGGAGTTCCCGCATGAGTGTTGCGTCTGAAGTGTTGCGCGTCGGTGTCGGCGGTCCGGTAGGTTCCGGCAAGACGGCGCTGGTGGATTCGTTGTGCAAGCGCTTGCGGGATCGTTTGAATATCGCTGTCGTCACCAACGATATCTATACGAAGGAGGATGCCGAGTTTCTGGTGCGCAGTCAGGCATTGCCGCCCGAACGCATTCGCGGCGTGGAAACTGGTGGCTGTCCGCATACTGCAATCCGCGAAGATGCTTCCATGAATTTGGCCGCGATCGACGGCCTCATGCGCGATTTCAGCGGACTCGATCTCATCATCGTCGAGAGCGGCGGCGACAATTTGGCGGCGACTTTCAGTCCCGAGCTCTCGGACTTGACGCTCTATGTCATCGATGTAGCCGCAGGCGACAAGATTCCGCGCAAAGGCGGTCCGGGCATCATGAAATCCGATCTGCTCATCATCAACAAAATCGATTTGGCGCCCCACGTCGGCGCATCGCTCGATGTCATGGATCGCGACGCCCGCAAAATGCGCGGCGACAAACCATTCTTGTTCACGAATATGAAAACGGGCCAGGGATTGGATCAGGTGATCGCGTTCATCATGAAAGAGGGCATGTTGGAATAGGTGCCCTCCAACCTTAACCTACCCTCGCCAAAATACGCACGGCTCGCGCCGCTGCCGCGGCGCGGTTCTCGACGCCGAGTTTCACGAAGATCTGCTCCAGATGTTTGTTCACCGTGCGCGGACTGATGTTGAGGATCTCGCCGATTTCACGATTGGCTTTACCGCGGCTGATCCAGAGCAGCACTTCAGCTTCGCGACCGGTTAGACCTAGTGCCTGTCGGAGTTGTTGTTCATCGGCAGCGACGCTTGCTTCAGTCAAACGGAACAACAGCTCGTCTGGACCGAGGGGGCTCAGCATCGAGATTTCCAAGCGGCGTTCGTTGACCTCCACGGTCGCAATCGCAGTTGCTCCATGGCTGTCCGCCCGCAGATGCAGCAAGCGCTCGAGCACCGGCGCAGGCAGCGCCGTTTCTTCGGCGTTCTGCGCCGGAAAGAGCTCGCCGAGTAATTGCTTGGCTTTTGGCGTACACCAGAGCAGGCGTCCTTGCCGATCCGTGGCCAGCAGAAATCTTCCTGCTGCATCGAGCGCGGCGTGCGTGCCGTTCGATACACGTGCGTTTGCAAGATGAACGCGTATACGCGCGAGCAGCTCATCGACGACGATGGGCTTGGTAACGTAGTCGACGCCGCCGGCAGCCAAACCTTCGACGACGTGTTCGGTTTGGCTCAAGCCCGTCATGAAAATCACGGGCAGATGAGTGAGGAGCTTTTCACGCTTCAGCCGGCGGCACGTCTCGAATCCGTCGATGCCCGGCATGCGCGCATCCATCAGCACCAAGTCCGGTGTGATCTGATCGACGAGATCGAGTGCGCTATCGCCGTCGGTCGCGATCAATACTGTGAAGCCGGCATTGTCGAGCGTGTCGGTGAGAAAGCCCAAGGTCTCGGGAGTGTCGTCGACGACGAGCAGCGTGTCTCGGCGTAAGGCCTGGCTAACCATTTTTTCTCATCCCCTCAAGAATGCTCATGTAGCGCTTCAAATCGAAATTCGACACCAGCGTTTGCAGGTGTGCTGTGAACGGCTTGTTTATAGGATCTTCCTGTTCCATGGCGCGGAGTTTCGATTGAATGCCGCGCACATGACCGATGCGGCCGAGTTGATAGAGATCGTCGATGTGATGTCGGGATTGGTCCGGCAGCATCGCAGGCGCGTCGCTCATCACTATCGGCTTCGCCGTCTCACGCGTCCAAATGAGATGGAGAGTGCCGCGCATCGCTTCGAGCAATGCGTCCAGATCGATGGGTTTGATCACGAACGCATCGTGAACATGCAATCCGCTGCCGCCCGGTGTGAATTCTTGCGCATTCGCCGACACCATGACGATTTTCGTGTGGGCAAGTTCCGCAGTGGCGCGTATCGCTTGCGCGAGTTGCCAACCCGTCATGTCGGGCATCGAAATATCGACCAAGGCAAGATCGGGCCGCCACTTGAGAGCGATCTCCATACCAACCCTGGCGTTTTCCGCGGTGAGCACTGTGAAATCTAGGGGCCGCAACAAGCCTTGAACCATTTCAAGATGCGACTCGTCATCGTCGATCAGCAAGATGGTTTTGCGTGGCCCGACGTAGCCGTTGATACGTGCCGGCGCAGCAGGTTGACTCGGATTGACGACTTCTGAGAGCAACACGCGCACGACGAACGTCGTACCTTCTCCTGGTTTGCTGCGCGCGAGAATGTCGCCGCCCATGATTTGCGTGAGCAGCTTCGTGATCGTGAGTCCGAGTCCCGTTCCCGGAATCGCGCGTACGGCCGGCGATTCACCACGCTCGAACGGCTGAAACACGCGTTCCAAATCTTCGGGGGGAATGCCCATGCCCGTGTCCGTGATTTCGAACTCTGCCACTTCGCTGCGGAAGCGCACGGTGAGGCTCGCGTGCCCGGTGTCGGTGTACTTGATCGCATTGGACAACAAATTGATGAGGATCTGACGCAGCCGTTTCTTGTCCGTGTGCACATATTCGGGCAGACGCGGCGGTGCGACGTAGTTGAACGCAATGCCTTTGGCGGCGGCTTGAATGCGGAACATGTCGACGATCTGATCGAGGAATTCAGGCAACTGCACCTCGTCGCGGTTGAGGCGCAGCAAGCCGTTCTCTATTTTGGAAATATCGAGTAGGCCGTCGATCAAATTGGATAAATGTTCGGCGCTGCGTTTGATGACGCGCACCGCATTGTCCGAAGGAATGGCACTGCCGCGTTCCATCAATTGCGCGTAGCCGAAAATGGAATTGAGCGGCGTGCGTATTTCGTGACTCAAGCCCACGATATAACGCGTCTTGGCGAGATTGGCGGACTCGGCAACTTCCTTGGCTTTTTGCAGCGCTGCGTCGGTGCGTTTGTGTGCCTCGATTTCATCCATGAGCATTGCCGTTTGCCGTGCGGATTCCGCTTCGGCGGCGCGGCGGCTTTCGTGCGCGAGCACGATGAGCCATGCGGCGACGCCGGAGAAGACGAGCAGGCTGAAGTACACCCGCAGCAGTGTCTTGGCGATGATCTCTTGTTCGTGCACCGGGCTGCCGCCGTACTGGTTGTAAATGAGCGCCAACAACAGAGCGATGACGATGTTGAAGACGAGCAGTAGTCCAAAAAAGTGACCCGCCCTGGTGTTGAGAGAGAGGGCTAGTTTCTTGGGTAACAAGCGTTCGAGGGCATTGCGCAATTGGTCTGGAAAACGGCTGTTCTCCTTGCACATGTCGCGGCAGCGCGCTTCGAGCGTACAGCAGAGCGAACAGATAGGGCCGGAATACGCCGGGCAGAGCGCGACGTCGTTGCGTTCGAACACGTTCTCGCAAATCGTGCAGCGCAGTTCTTTGGCCGAGGCGTCGAACGCTTCGGGTTTGCGTGCGAGATAGTATTTGCCTCGGGTGCCCCAAGCGATCAAGGGTGCCGTTACAAAGGCGGTAGATAGCGCAACGAAGGGCGCGAGGATCTGTATCACATGACCGAACACGCCGAGCAGCGCGAGGCTCGAGGTCGCGATCGAGAGGACGAGCGCGCCCACGCCCACGGGATTGATGTCATAGAGATATGCGCGCTTGAACTCAATATGCCGCGGACTGAGGCCGAGCGGCTTGTTGACGACGAGATCGGCGGTCAGCGCGCCGATCCAACCCGCGGCGAAGTTCGCATAAATCACTAGAATGCTTTCGATCGCGTGAATGATGCCGATCTCCATCAGGAGCAGCGCGACCAGTACGTTGAACACGAGCCACACCACGCGTCCCGGGTGGCTGTGAGTCAGGCGCGAAAAGAAATTCGACCATGCGATCGATCCGGCATAGGCATTCGTGACGTTGATCTTGAGTTGGCACACGATGACGAAAATGCCGGTCAAGACCAGAGCGAACGTCGGTGACTGGAAAGTTTCTCTGAACGCGAGCAAATACATTTGCGTGGGTTCGCTGGCCTTGGCCGCCGGAATGCCGTGGTTGAGCGCGAACACAGTCAAGAACGAGCCCACCAGCAACTTGAAGCCGCCGAGCAGAATCCAACCGGGTCCGGTCGCGAGCACTGCCACCCACCATCCCCAGCGATTGGTGCGTACGCGATTCGGTAAGAAGCGCAGATAGTCCACTTGCTCGCCGATTTGCGGCAACAGCGACAGCAAGATCGAGGCGGCCGTGCCGAACAACATGAAATTGAGCGTGCCGTCCGTATTGCCTTGTTGCCCCGAGTATCGGGTCCAGTGGTCGAATTCGCTCGGGTGTTTCCAAGCGATGTAGGCGATCGGAATGAATTGCAGGATGAGCCAGACTGGTTGCGTGAAGAGTTGTACGCGGCTGATGAGACTGACGCCGTAAATGGCGATGGGAATGACGACGAGCGAGCTGATCAAATGCGCGATCCAGATCGGGATATCGAACAGCAGGCTCAGCGCGCCCGACAAGATGCTCGCTTCGATGGCGAACAACAGAAACGTGAACGAGGCGTAAATCAGCGACGTCACCGTCGAGCCCATGTAGCCGAAGCCCGCGCCGCGCGTGAGCAAGTCGATATCGAC
>Ga0068855_100001405_pt1 | contig 29878 bp, 20 predicted proteins | sample KBSCornC52_FD_66592 | JGI IMG/M metagenome (GOLD analysis project Ga0068855, IMG submission 66592) | Corn rhizosphere microbial communities from Kellogg Biological Station, Michigan, USA - KBS Corn C5-2 | ecosystem: Host-associated > Plants > Roots > Rhizosphere > Soil ... | reverse complement strand
AATCTGCGGCTCGCCGGCGGCGTTCTGCTGCTCGTTGAACAGAAACACGGCGTCATAGGTGGGCAGGATGGCGCCGCCGCTATAGCCGAAAATGGCGGACACGCCCTCGTCGGCGAGCACTTGCATGATCATCCGCGCACCCGTCATCCGCTGGCCGGTAAGCGGATGTCCGGCAGGACGGGGCTGGATCACCGTGTCGCTCATTTGGGGGGTCGCTCTCGAAAAAGGGCTGGTAGCCCCCCGAGACTAGCAGCTCGCGTCCGCGGTGCAAAATGGCACCCGGAACGCCCGCGAAGCCGCGGGATTCGGTCATTGGAGCCAGACAGGACCTGCCCGTCAGCCCCAACGGGCTGGGCTGACGAGCCGTGCGGCCGCTGCCACAGCCCCCCGCCCGGCCGGGGAATCCTTTATCCTCGTGCCAGTAGTGAACTACTCAAGAGTCCATGCGTCATATCATTGCGATTCTGCTGCAGAACGAAGCGGGTGCCCTGACCCGCGTCGCCGGCCTGTTTTCCACTCGCGGCTACAACATCGAGTCCCTTTCGGTGGCGCCCACGGATGACCCGACGGTATCGCGCCTGACGCTGGTCACCAAAGGCTCCGAAGGGGTCATTCAGCAGATCGCCAATCAGCTCAACAAGCTGGTGGACGTCGTCAGCATCGAGGACATGACACGCGGCGAGCACCTCGAGCGTGAGCTCGTTCTGTTGAAGCTGAAAGTGCGGCCGGACAGGACGGACGCGGTCCGAGGTTATGTCGTACGCACCGGCGGCCGGGTGCTCGATCCGGCGCTCGACGGGTTCATCGTCGAGTTGACCGCGAGCGAGGCCGAAGTCAACGCATTCATCGCGGACCTGGCGCAGAACGGTGAGCTGTTGGAGGTCGTGCGCAGCGGGGCGCTGGGGATCGGACGCAACGCCAGGCAGCTGCGCGTCGTGCGCTGACGCTCAGCCCTGCAGCGCGGGCGCCGCCGGTGCCGTTGCCCGATCTCGCGCGGTACCCTTAAAATGCACGGCACAACAATACGGGTGGTCCATCGAGGTTGGCGGCCGAGAGCGCTCGGCGTCCGATCCAAACCCTGTTGAACGGAATGGACCTTTGTCAATGACCCGTGCCCAGATCCTCATCGTCGACGATTTGCCGGAAAAGCGGCTGGTGTACAGCAGCCTGCTGGAGGACATCGACGCGGACCTGGTCACCGCGAGCTCCGGCACCGAGGCCCTGAAGTGCGTGCTGCGTACCGAGTTCGCCGTCATCCTGCTCGATGTCAACATGCCGGACATCGACGGCCTGGAGACGGCGAGTCTGATCCGCAAGCACCGCAACGGCCGCAATACGCCGATCATCTTCATCACGGCCTACGCCGATGAGATGCAGACCGTCCGCGGCTACGAGCTGGGTGCCGTCGACTACATCCTCTCGCCGGTGATTGCCCCGGTACTGCGTACCAAAGTGCGTGTGTTCGTGGAGCTGTTTCGCGCGCACGCCGCCTTATCCCTCGCCAACCAGGAGCTCGAGTCGCGTGTCGCCGAGCGGACCCGCGAGCTGCAAAGCACCAACGAGCGCCTCGAAGCCGAGATCGTCCGGCGCCGCCGCGCGCAGGCCGAGCGCGAGGAGACGCTCGAGCGCGAAAAGGTGCTGCGGGTGGAAGCCGAGGGCCTCAGCCGGCTGAAGGACGAATTCCTGGCGACCATGTCGCACGAGCTGCGCACGCCCCTGAACGCGATCTTCGGTTGGATCACGCTGCTGCGGACGCGTCAGCTGGATGAGCCCACTCAGGCGCGGGCTCTGGAGACCATCGAGCGCAACGCGCGCAGCCAGAAGCGTTTGATCGAGGATCTGCTGGACGCCTCCCGTATCGTGACGGGCAAGGTCTCCCTGGAGCTGGTGAGCGTCGACCCGCGGCGCGTCGTCGAGGCTGCGCTGGATGCCATGCTGCCGGCCGCACAGACGAAGGGCCTGACTCTCGTGCCGCAGCTCGATACCCGGACCGGCCTGGTGCACGGAGACTTCGCTCGCCTGCAGCAAGTCGTGTGCAACCTGCTGTCCAACGCCATCAAGTTCACCGCTTCCGGCGGTCGAGTCGAAGTATCTCTGACGCGTACGGGCAAGATGGCGCAGATCAGCGTGCAGGACAGCGGTCAGGGCATCAAGGCAGAGTTCCTGCCGCATGTGTTCGATCGCTTCCGGCAGGAGGACGGCTCGATAAGCCGGCGCCACGGCGGCCTGGGTCTGGGCCTGGCGATCGTGCGCCACCTGGTCGAGCTGCACGCCGGGTCGGTCGAGGCGCACAGCGAGGGCGAAGGAGCCGGAGCGCGATTCGTGATCCATCTGCCCCTGCGCGCGACCTCGGCCGCCTCATCCATCGCTGTCGATGCCCCCATAGGGCGGGCGGTCGCGGCAACACTGGCGGGCGTGCGGATCCTGGTGGTCGATGACGAGATCGAGGCACGCGAGCTCATGAGTCGCATTCTCCAGGACTTCGGCGCGGAGGTGGCGCTTGCGGACAGCGGTCACTCGGCGCTGTCAATGCTGTTCGAGCGGCGTCCGCACGTGCTGTTGGCGGACCTTGGAATGCCGGGCATGGATGGCTTTGCCCTGATCGAGCAGGTGCGCGCCCTGGATCCGGAGTTCGGCGGCCTGACTCCCGCCGTGGCTGTCACGGGGTACACCTCGCCGCAGGATCGTCTGCGGGCACTTCAATCCGGCTACCAGAATCACATCGCCAAGCCGGTCGAGCCCGAAGAGCTCGCCATTGTGATCGCGAGCCTGGCCGGGCGCCTCGCTGTTGACCGGCGTGCGTGAGCCGGCGCAATGCACGTTGGGCTGCGGGTGAAGCGTGCCCCCGGGAGGACGCGTCGCGCGCCGGGCGCGCCCCGGGGAGGACGCGTCGCGCGCCGGGCGCGTCGCCAGGGAGGTGCTCTCCCGCGGACAGCACTGTAGCCCGCAGGCCTCAGGGCACGAGCAGCGTCGATCCCGTCGTCCTGCGGCCTTCGAGGTCCCGATGCGCTTCGGCCACCTCGGCCAGCGGATAGGTCTGGCCGATCCGGATGCGGACAGTCTTGTTCTTCACCACTCCGAACAACTCGCGTGCCGCGGCGTCCAGATCCGCGCGCCGGGTGATGTAATGGAACAAGGTAGGACGCGTGAGGTACAGGGAGCCTCGCTTGCCGAGCTCGAGCGGACTCACCGGCGGGGGCGGTCCGGAGGCGTTGCCATAGGAGACCAGCATTCCCCGTAGACGCAGGCAATCCAGTGACTCGAAGAACGTATCCTTGCCCACGGCGTCGTAAACCGCCGCGACACCCTCGCCCTTGGTGAGCTTTCGCACGCTCGGAACCAACTCGTCGCGCCCAAGGATCAGCACGTGCTTACAGCCGTGCTTGCGGGCAAGCTCTGCCTTCGCCTCACTACCGACGACTCCGATGACCTTGGCGCCGAGGGCCTTCGCCCACTGGCACAGCAGCAGCCCGACACCCCCGGCGGCGGCGTGGACGAGAATGCTCTCTCCCCGCTGGACCTTGTAAGTGCGGCGCAGCAGGTATTGAGCGGTCAACCCCTTCAGCATCAGGGCGGCCGCCTGTTCGTCGGAAATGCCCTTGGGTACTTTGACGAGCCGCTCGAGCGGGACGTTACGCAACTCACTGTACGCGCCCGGCTTCGGATGCACGTAGGCGACGCGGTCACCGACGCGGAACCCACGAACCTTGCGACCGACCGCCGTGATCACTCCCGCGGCCTCCCGACCCAGGCCGCTCGGCAACTCCCCGGGATACAGTCCGGTTCGGTCGTAGACGTCGATGTAATTGAGGCCTATCGCGGTGTGGCGGATCTGTACCTCGTCCGCCGCGGGCTTGCCGACTTCGATCTCCTCGAAGCGCAACACCTCGGGGCCGCCGTACTCGTGGAAGCGGATGGCTCTTGGCATGGCTGCATGATACGGACTTTAGGGCCCGCGCGTGGGAACGCGCGGACCCGGGGCCGGGCGGTGGGGTCCTCGGGAACCCCCGGCGAGGGGTGCCTCAGAGGGCGGCGTCGTCGGTTTCGCCCGTTCGAATACGGATCACGCGGTCGATGTCGGTGATGAAGATCTTGCCGTCACCGACCTTGCCCGTCTTGGCGGATTTGAGAATGGCCTCGACCACCTGGTCGGCGAGATCGCCCCGGACGGCGACTTCGATACGGGTCTTCGGGACGAAGTCCACGACGTATTCGGCGCCCCGGTAGAGCTCCGTGTGGCCCCTCTGCCGCCCGAATCCCTTGACCTCGGTGACGGTCATGCCCGAAACGCCGATATCGGACAGCGCAGCGCGCACGTCGTCGAGCTTGAATGGCTTGATGATCGCGGTGACCAGTTTCATGTGTGCGAACTCTCCGTCGGAGTTTCCAGGGCGTTATTTATATGACTGCGGCCAAAGACGGGTTTGCAGCTTTCATGCCACGCTCGACTTACCGGCAAATCACGAAGTTTGCGCGCAAAAGACGCACCGTACCTTCAGGACCGTGCACCATTCTAGCGCGGGCCGTCTGCGCGCCTTCCCATCGTGGTGCATCTCGCTGGTGCGCTATGCTCCGTCTGATGCGCGAGCAAATCGTGATCGTGGGGGCCGGCCAGGCAGCCGTCCAGGCCGTCGATACACTACGCCGCAAAGGCTTTACGGGGAAGCTGGTCGTCGTCGGCGACGAGCCCTACGTGGCCTACCAGCGCCCGCCCCTCTCGAAAAAGTATCTGGCAGGCGCACTCGAGCGTGAGCGGCTCTTGATTCGACCCGCCCACTTTTATACGGATCACGGAGTCGAGCTTCGCACCGGACGCCGCGTCGTGGAGATCTCGCGGCACGAGCATCGCGTCCGGGTCGACGACGGCTCCACGATTGCGTACGACGGGCTGTTGCTGGCAACCGGCAGCACTCCGCGGCGTCTGAGGGCCCCCGGAGCGGATCTGCAGGGGGTGCACTACCTGCGTACGCTCGAGGATGTCGACCGTATCCGTGCCGACATGGCCCCCGGTCGCCGCCTGGTCGTGGTGGGTGGAGGCTACATCGGCCTGGAGGTCGCTGCGACGGCCCGGGAGCTGGGCCTCGAGGCGACCGTCCTGGAGATGGCGGATCGCGTCATGAGCCGGGTGACGTGCTCGGAGATCTCGGCGTTCTTTACGGACCAGCACACCCGTCGCGGGGTCCGCATCCTGTGCAACGCCCGGGTGCGGGCGCTCACCGGGGACGCGGACGGTCGCGTGCGGTCGGTGATCACCGAGGACGGCACGGAGCATGCCGCCGACCTGGCGGTCATCGGTGTCGGAGTCGTCGCCGTCGATGAGCTCGCGGTTGCCTCGGGTCTGGAGTGCTCCAACGGTATCGTCGTGGACACTCACTGCCGCACATCCGATCCGGATATCTACGCCGCAGGCGACTGCACCAGCCATACCAATCTGCACTATGGCCTGCGCGTACGCCTGGAGTCAGTCGACAACGCGTTCGAGCAGGGCACCAGCGCCGCCTTGAATCTGATCGGCATTCCCACGGTCCACGACAAAGTCCCGTGGTTCTGGTCCGACCAGTTCGATCTGAAACTGGTGATCGTCGGCCTGTGCCAGGAGCACGACACCGTCATCACGCGCGGCGACCCTGCCGGCCGTAGCTTCAGCGCGTGCTACCTGCGCGCCGGTGAGCTGGTGGCGATCGACACGATCAACCATCCGAAGGACCAGATGGCCGCCCGCAAGCTCATCGCCGCGCGCGCCCACCCGCATCCCGACAAGCTGGCCGACCCCGCCATCGCGCTGAAGGATTCTGTCTAATCAAACTCGGCCCATCCATGGGACCGCGCATCGCGACGTGAGCAAGCTCACATCGGCACCCTGCCCCTGTGTGTCAGGATTCACACCAGCGGCCCAACTACAAACACGCCGCACCGTGCCCGGCAAGGGTGCGGGGATGGGGGTCAATGTCAAATCGGTCGCGCCACCCGCTGCTGGGTGTTGCCCTGCTCTTTTTGGCTTGCGTGTCGATGGCGAATGAGGCGCTCGCCGCTGCACCGTACAAGGTCCTCAACCACGAAGCGATTCAGATCGAGGCACGCACGCTCGGCGCAGGCCGGCAGCACCTGAGCCTCGCCGCCTTCGGCAAACAGTTCGAGCTCAGCCTGCGGCCGAACGCCAGCATCCAGGCCGCCGTTCCCGGCACGCGCCCGGACATCCAGCCGTTGGCGGGAACCCTCGATGGCCTGCCGGGCTCATGGGTGAGGATCACGCGTACGCGCGCGGGTTGGCGCGGCATGCTGTTCGATGGCCAGGAGCTCTACGCCATCGAGCCGGTCGGTGACGTCGGGGAGGCGTTGGTTCAACCGCACTCCGACTCGGCCACGGCGCCGGTGATGTATCGGCTCGCCGATACGCTCATGACGGTGGGCACCGGATTCTGCGCAACCGTCAACGCGGACGGCAGCCCCGCGGACGGCGGCAGCCCCCCGGCACCCGGCACTGCGACGACCGGCGCGACCGCCGACTCCCCCTCGTCGAAGCGCCTCTCCGCTGTCCAGGTATTCGAGGCCATCGCTGCGGACTTGAACGCCGCGGCTACGCAATACCCCAGCCGGCGGCTGATGACCGGAGTGGTCGCGGACTACGAATTCTCACAGGCCTTCGCCGATCCACAGGGCGCGATCATCGCGCGCATGAACATCGTCGACGGCATCTTCTCGAGCCAGGTCGGAGTGAAGATCGCGCTCGCCCCGGTGACGGTGATCAGCACACCGAATGAGCCGTTCACGAGCACCGTGCCGAACGATCTGCTGAGCCAACTTCGCACCTATCGGGGCAGCAACGCCTCGCAGAGCAGCCTCGGCGTCACTCACCTGATGACCGGTCGCAATCTGGACGGTGACATCGTGGGTATCTCGTACCAGGGAGCCCTCTGCAATGGCGCCACATCGGCAGGGCTCTCCGAGGGCTGGCACTCGACGACCATGTCCGCGCTGATCGCGGCGCACGAGCTGGGGCACAACTTCAACGCGCCGCACGACGGTGTACCGGGCCCCTGCGCGAGCACGCCGCAGACGTATCTGATGTCGCCCATGATCAATGGGAGCAATCAGTTCTCAAACTGCAGCCTGCAGCAGATTCAGGCACGCATCCAAAGCGCGCAGTGTCTCACCCGGTATTATCCGCCCGACGTGTCCGTGATGGCCGCGAACACGATGATAGGCGCAGGCATCAACTCGCCGTTCACCGTGACATTGTCAGTGAGCGCTCTGGGTGACGATGCCTCGACCGACGTGTCGACAACCGTCACGATCCCCGCCAATCTCACGCTGCAATCGGCGACGGTTGCGGGCAACGCCTGCACTCAGGCCGCCGGCACTCTCACTTGCTCCATCGGCTCGCTCCCACCAGGGGAAACGCGCGATATCGATCTGCAGTTGACGGCAACGTCGGCCGGGTCGGCCGCCGTTTCGTTTGCGGTGAGCTCCTCGAACGATTCCAACACCGCCAACGATTCGGGCACGGTCACCGCGAATATCACCGTCGCGGCTCCTGCCGTGTCCGCCCCCACAGCAGCGGCAACCAGCTCCGATGGTGGCGGTGGCGGCGGCGGGGGTCGGATCGACCTCGCGATGTTGGCTTTTTTGAGTGTGATCCTCGCGGTTGCCGCGCGGGCACGTGACGCCTACGCGAGAACGACGAGCAGGTCCTTGGCGTCCACCTGCTGACCCGGACGCGCGAGCACCTCAGCCACTTCGCCGTCGATTTCTGCGCGCACGGCCGTTTCCATCTTCATCGCTTCCAGGGTCGCGAGCACGTCGCCGCGCGCGACTTTTCGTCCCACGGCGGCGCTGATCGTAGCCACGGTCCCAGGCATCGGCGCACCCACGTGCTGCGGATTTCCGGGCTCGGCCTTGCGCTGCGGCGGGGACCGGGCCACCTGGCTGCGGTCCGCCACGCGCACTTCACGCGGCTGGCCGTTGAGCTCGAAGAATACTGTCTTGGTCCCATCCTCGTGGACGTCGCTCACGGCTATGAAACGGACGATCAGGGTCTTGCCCCGTTCCAGGTCGACGCTGATCTCCTGCCCCGTCTCCATGCCGTAGAAGAAGACCGGCGTGGGCAGCATGCCCACATCGCCGTACTGTTTGCGGTGTTGCGCGTAGTCGAGCCACACCTTCGGATACATCAGATAGGAAGCCAGGTCGTCGTCGGTCACCTGCCGCCAGGACGCGGCCTGCCGCATCTGCTCGCGCGCCGCCTCCAGGTCGGTCGGCGGCAGACGTGCCCCCGGGCGCTCGGTGAACGCTCGCTGGCCGTTGAGCACTTTGCGCTGCAGCTGCGCGGGGAATCCGCCATTGGGTTGGCCGAGATCTCCCCGAAACAACTGCACGACCGACTCCGGAAACGCCACGTCGGTGCGCGGATCGAGCACCTGCTGGGGCGTCAGCCCGCTCGTCACCATCATCAGGGCGAGGTCGCCCACAACTTTCGAGGTCGGGGTGACTTTGACGATGTCCCCGAACATGAGGTTGACGTCGGCGTACGCCTGCGCGACTTCGGGCCAGCGGGCATCTCCGATGCCCAGTGCGCGCGCCTGCTCTCGCAGGTTTGTGTACTGCCCACCGGGCATGCCGTGTACGTAGACCTCGGACGCACCCGAGCGGATGTCGCTCTCGAACGCCCCGTACAGCTTGCGCGTCTGCTCCCAATAAGCGGACAGCATACGCAGCTTCGCGGGATCGACCCCAGGATCGCGTGGCCCGAATCGCAGCGCCTCGACGATGGACCCCAGGTTCGGCTGCGACGTAAGGCCGCTCATCGCATCGATCGCGCCGTCAACTGCGTCGGCGCCCGCATCCACGGCCGCGAGCACACTCGCCGCCGCGATGCCGCTCGTGTCATGGGTGTGGAAGTGAATCGGCAGGCCCACTTCTTCCTTCAGGGCCTTCACCAGTGCGTAGGCCGCACGCGGGCGGCACAGTCCGGCCATGTCCTTGATGCCGAGGATGTGCGTTCCGGCTGCCTCGAGCTCTCGTGCCAGCTGCACGTAATAGTTCAGGGTGTACTTGTTCTCGTGCGGATCGCTCAGGTTGCCGGTGTAACAGATCGCAGCTTCGCACAGCTTGCCCGATTCCAATACGGCGTCGATGGCCACGCGCATGTTGTCGGTCCAGTTGAGCGAGTCGAAGATGCGGAACAGGTCGATGCCGCGCTCTGCCGCGCGAGCGACGAAGAACCGCACGACGTTGTCCGGATAGTTGGTGTAGCCGACGGCGTTTGCCGAGCGCAGCAGCATCTGCAGGAGCAGATTCGGCATCGCTTCGCGCAGCAGCGTGAGACGGTGCCATGGATCCTCGTGCAGAAACCGCATCGCCACGTCGAACGTCGCTCCGCCCCAGCACTCCATCGAGAAGAGCTCCGGGACCAGGGTCGAGTAGTACGGTGCAATCGCCGTGAGGTCGATCGACCGTACCCGTGTGGCCAGCAACGACTGATGCGCGTCCCGCATCGTGGTGTCGGTCAGCAGCACGCGCTGTTGCCGCGCCATCCAGCCAGCAAAGGCCTTCGGTCCGAGCTCATCGAGCTTCTGCCTGGTCCCGGCCGGCGGCGCGCCGGGGGCGGTGCCGGGAAGCTCCGGGAGGCTGAAGGTCCCGGGGCGGCTGCGGCCGCGAGTCTCGACATTGCCGTTCACGATGGTGTCGGCCAGGAAGGTGAGGATGCGCGTCGCGCGATCTCGCTTGCGCGGCCAACGGAAAAGCTCGGGAGTCTCGTCTATGAAGCGGGTGGTGTAATCTCCCCGAGCGAAGCGCGGATGCGTAATGAGCTGATCCAGAAATCGCAGATTGGTCACGACGCCGCGGATGCGGAACTCCCACAACGCGCGGTGCATGCGCGCGATGGTCTCCTCCGGCGTCGGCGACCACGAGGTCACTTTCACCAGCAGCGAGTCGTAGGAGCGGGTGATGAAGGCGCCTGCGTAGGCGGTGCCGGCGTCCAGGCGGATTCCGAACCCCGCAGGACTGCGGTAGGCGCTCATCCGGCCGTAGTCCGGGATGAAGTTGTTCTCCGGATCCTCCGTAGTGACCCTGCATTGCAGCGCGTGCGCACCGATGCGGATGTCAGCCTGAGGAGGAACGCCGCTCTCGGGGGTGCCGAGCTGCGCACCCTCGGCGATCCGGATCTGCGCCTTGACGAGATCGATGCCCGTGACGCACTCGGTGACCGTGTGCTCTACCTGGATGCGCGGATTGACCTCGATGAAGTAGAACTTGCCGGTGTCTGCATCCTGCAGGAACTCCACCGTACCCGCATTCACATAGCGGGCCGCACGTCCAATCTTCAGCGCAGCCGCGCACAGCTCGACCCGTTGCTGGTCGGACAGAAAGACAGCCGGCGCGCGCTCCACCACTTTCTGGTTACGCCGTTGCACCGTGCAGTCGCGTTCGAACAGGTGGACCAGCTCCCCATGACGGTCACCCAGGATCTGCACCTCGATGTGACGGGCGCGGCTGACGAGCTTCTCGAGGTAGACCTCGTCGTTGCCGAAGGCCGCCTGCGACTCGCGGCGCGCGACCGGCAGAAGCTCAGCGAGCTGCGCATCGCTGGCGACGATGCGCATGCCCCGGCCGCCTCCACCCCAGCTGGCCTTGAGCATCACCGGATAACCTATGCCGTGCGCGAGCCTCATGCATTGCCGGATATCCACCGGCAGGGGCGGAGTCGCGGGCATGACAGGCACGCCCGCGGCGATCGCCAGGTTCCGGGCGGCCACCTTGTTGCCCAGACTCTCCATGGTTTCGGGCGAGGGGCCGATGAAGAGAATGCCGGCGGCGGCGCAAGCTCGGGCGAACTGGGGGTTCTCGGCCAGGAATCCGTAGCCGGGGTGAATCGCATCGACGTGCGCCTCGCGTGCGATCCGCAGAATGTCCGGGATATCCAGATAGGCCTCGACCGGGCCACGATGGCGGCCGACGAGGTACGCTTCATCCGACTTGGTCCGGTGCAGCGAGAAGCGATCCTCCTGCGAGTAGATCGCCACCGTCGCCAGCCCCAGCTCGCTGGCCGCGCGCATGACTCGAATTGCGATTTCGCCGCGATTGGCCACCAGGAGTCGGTGTATCCGCCGTGCCATGGCCGATGAGTCCCAGGATCGTGAGAGACCCGATCATAACGGCAGTTGACGACCCGCGGTGGTACAGGTGGTGCAGGCCCTATTCAAGCCTGGCACGATGTTCCCTCTGATAACCGTAGGGGGTTCGCGCGAAGCGCGAATCCCCCTGAGTTGTTCGCGCGATGCGCGTAGAGAGGCCCCCCATGCATGCTTTGGCCATCCACGGCGGAGCCGGTCCGATTCCGGCACAGGCGCTGACCCCCGAGCGGGACAAACAATTCCGGGCAGCCCTGCAGCTGGCCCTGGATGCCGGGCATGAAGTGCTGGAGAGCGGCGGCGCGAGTCTCGATGCCGTCACGACTGCGGTACGCATCCTCGAGAACGACCCGCTGTTCAACGCAGGCCGCGGCGCGGCCTTGACGCGTGACGGTGCGGCCGAGCTGGATGCCGCGGTCATGGAAGGAAGCACGCAGCGCGCCGGCGCCGTGGCTTCGGTGCGTCATGTCAGAAACCCAGTGGACCTCGCCCGGCGAGTCATGGAGAAGTCGCGCCACGTGCTCCTGGTGGGTGCGGGGGCGGAGGAATTTGCCTTGGAGGAAGGGCTGGAGCTGGTGCCGAACTCCTACTTCCGTACGGCGGAAAGACTGCAACAGCTCGAGAGCGAGCAGCGCGGCGAGCGCGTGTCGGATCTGATCCCCTCGCACGGCACCGTTGGCGCCGTGGCCCTCGATGGCAAGGGCGATCTGGCCGCGGCGACCTCCACCGGCGGCATGACCAACAAGCGCCAGGGGCGCGTCGGCGACTCCCCTATCATCGGGGCGGGTACCTACGCGAAGAATGGTGTCTGCGCCGTCTCGGCCACCGGTCACGGCGAGTTCTTCATCCGGGCCGTAGCCGCCTACCATATCTGCGCGGCCGTCGAATACCGCGGGCTGAGCCTGGAGGAAGCGGCACGGGAAATGCTACACGGGATACTCCGCCGCCTGGGGGGCCAAGGTGGCATCATCGGAATCGACTCAGGGGGACACATCGTGATGGACTTCAGCACCCAGGGCATGTTTCGGGGCGCCCGGGATTCGCGTGGGCGCAATGAGCTGGCCATCCTCAAGGTTTCCTAGAGCGAGGCGCCGTGTCGGGGACGACCGAGCAGAAGAAGGCAGCGCAGGGGGACGAGCGTTGGCACTTCCAGCAGCTGATCTCGGGTGTGAGGGACTACGCCATCTTCACTCTCGATCGGACCGGCCACGTCACCAGCTGGAATGAGGGTGCGCAGAACATCAAGGGCTACCAGGCCCCCGAGATCCTCGGCCGACACTTCTCCTGCTTCTACGAGCCGCAAGCCATCGCCGCCGGCTGGCCCGACCAGGAGCTGAAGATCGCCGCGGGCCAGGGACGGCTCGAGGATGAAGGCTGGCGGCTGCGCAAGGATGGCAGCCGTTTCTGGGCAAGTGTCGTCATCACTGCCTTGCGCGATCCTTCCGGCGAGCTGCACGGCTTCCTCAAGATCACGCGCGACCTCACCGAGCGGCGCCGTCATGAGGAAAGTCTCCGCCTCAGCGAAGAGCGCTTCCGCCTCCTCGTGGAGGAAGTGAAGGACCACGCATTGTTCATGCTGGACCCGGAAGGTCTCGTGGCCAGTTGGAATCTCGGCGCCCAGCGTCTCGCGGGATACACCGCTGCGGAGATCATGGGGCGGCACTTCTCTTCCTTCTACCCCCCCGAGAGCGCCGACATCGGCCTGCCGCAACAGCACATGGCGCTGGCGACTCAGAACGGGAACGTCGAGACGGAAGGATGGCTGATTCGCAAGAACGGCACCCGCTTCTGGGCCGACATGACCCTCTCAGCACTCCATAACCGCGAGGGACGCCTGCGCGGCTTCGCCACGGTCACGCGCGACTTGACCGAACGCAATCGCGTTGCAGCGCTGGAACAGTCTCACGAGAGCGCTTACACCTTCCTCGCGATGCTGTCACACGAGCTGCGCAATCCGCTCGCTCCGTTGATGACTTCCGTCGACATTCTGCGTATGCGCAACACCAGCGATCCGGTGGTGCAGCAGACCAGCGACGTCATTGCCAGGCAGGTGCAGCATCTCACGCGACTCGTCGACGATCTGATGGATGTGGGTCGAATTACGTCCGGACGGATTGCGCTCTCGCATGCTCCGATGGATATCGCAGTCCCCGTGGCCCGAGCCCTGGAGCTGAGCCGACCGCTGATCGACACCCGGCAGCACTCTTTGCATCTGTCATTGCCCGAGCACCCTGTGATGGTCAGTGGGGACCTGACTCGGCTGACTCAGGTGATGGTCAACCTGCTGAACAATGCAGCGAAGTACACGCCGCAGGGTGGCCACATCGACGTCACGGTAAACGCCGAAAATGCCAGTGTAGTCATCCGGGTGCGTGACACCGGAAGCGGCATGCCACGCGAGCTGGTGCCGAGAGTGTTCGACCTGTTCACCCAGGGTCAACGCTCGCTGGACCGTGCCGAAGGCGGCCTCGGCGTCGGCTTGACGCTCGTGCAGAAGATTGTTGCGTTGCATGGCGGGACGGTCGCCGCCCATAGCGAAGGCATCGATCGCGGCAGCGAATTCGTCGTGCGCCTGCCGCGTGACTCGGCACTAAACGTAGCCGCACGCCCGTTGCAGGACCCTGACGGCAGCGAGGAGCCCAGGCAACGGTTGCGCGTCGTGGTCGTAGACGACAACAGGGACGCCGCAGAGAGCATGGCCATCCTCATGGAGCTGTGGGGCCACCAAGTCAAACGCGCCTTCGACGGACCCCGGGCGATCGAGGCCAGCCTCGATTACTGGCCACAGGTGATATTCCTGGACATCGGTCTTCCGGGCATGGACGGCTATGAGGTCGCCGGGCGACTGCGAGAGAGGCCCGAAACGGCGCGCGCCGTGCTGGTGGCCGTGACGGGCTACGGCCAGGAAGAGGACCGGCGGCGCTCTCGCAGAGCCGGATTCGATCACCACCTGGTCAAGCCGGTCGCTCCGGAGACGCTGCGTCTGCTGCTGTCCTCCCTGGAGCCCGGGCGCAGCAGCTCGCTCAAGCCTGAAGTGACCTGAAGAGGCTGGGCGGGCGTGACTCCCATCGTGCCCACACGCGGCGCAACTGCTGAGCCGAACGAAACCCCGCCTTGACGGCGACCCGCTCGATATCGAGCCGGCTCTGCGCCACCAGCTCCTTGGCCACCGCGAACCGGATCAGCTGCACGTAGTCGAGCGGTGAGCAACGGGCGTGCTCGGAGAACAACCGTGCCAGGTTGCGGGCACTGGTACAGGCGACCGCCGACAACTCCCGCGAAGTCCAGGACGCCGCGGGCCGCCGGTTGACGGCATCCTGAACTCGATGAACCGCCGGATGCAGATGGTTGCGATGCAGTACCCACGGAGAGAGCGCCGGATCCGCGCCCGAGCGGCGCATGTACACCACGAGGTCGCGCGCAACATCGGCCGCGACCCGCGGCCCAAGCTGACGGGCAATGACGTGCAGTGCGAGATCCAGTCCTGCGGTCACCCCTGCGCTGGTGAGCACGGTGCCGTCTTCGACGAAGATGCGGTTGTCGTGCACGCGCGCTTGCGGGGCAACCTCTTTCAACTCCTGCAGATGCGAATGATGGGTGGTGCATTCCCGCCCGGAGAGCAGGCCAGCCTTGCCTGCCAGGACGCTTCCGGCACACACGCAGACCAGGACCGCCCGGCCCACGGCACCTGACTGCAGCCAGCTCACCAGGCGTGCCGTGCAGGGCTCGGTCAGATCGACCGCCTTTCCGGCAACGCCTGTGAGCACGACGAGCGAGTCCGGATCGACGCTGCGCGGCAGGGGCTCGAGCGCGCCGACTTGCAGTCCGATGGCGGTCTGTACCGTGTCGACCGGCGCGACGAACCGGAGGCGATAGCTGCCTGGGACTTTGCGCTCGGCCACGCGAAAGGCCTCGGCGGGGCCCGCCAGATCCAGCAGCACCAGACCCGGCAACACCGCAAACAGCACGTCTTTCATGGCTGCACGCCTCCTGCCTCACCCCAGCGCTGCGGCGGTGCCGACGATGCGCGCAAAGCGTCCGTCCAGCACGAGCTCGGTACGCTCGCGCAACTCCGCCGTCGAGAACGAACGTCCCGACCTGGAGGTCATCGGGAAGGTCAGCGTCGCATCCGTCACGTAGCGAACACTGAATCCCGAGTCAGAAGCATGCCGGGCCGTCGTCTCGCAGCACTGCTCGGTGCGGATCCCCGTTATCAGGACCTCCTGAATCCCACGCTGGCGCAGCCATGCCTCGAGCGTCGTGCCGTCGGCCGCCTTGCCGAACAGCGCGGAGTGCACGTGCTTGTGGAACACCTCATCGGGCGCGAGCGACAGCCCGGTCAGGGTGCGAACGAATCCGGACTGTGCCGTGAACGGGTCCGCGGCGTCGGCGCTGAGCTCCTGATGGAAGATCTGCAGCACCGGCACGCCCCGGGCACGGCAGCGATCGATCAGGCCCTGGACGTTGGCGATGAAGGCGCCGACTTCACTCGCATTCCAGTACGGACGGTGACGAAAGGACTCCTGCACGTCGATGACCAGCAATGCCTGCTTCATGGGGGGCTCCGATGTGGCCTGGAACGGACACATCATGGCGCGGGCCCCCGGCCCGGCGCCAGCGGAGCCCCGGACGCCAGGCGGTCAAAAACGGACATCCGGAGGGAAGCCCCCCGAGCCGCCTGGCCCGGGGGGCCCGTAACCCCTAGAACTTGGCCCGCACGCCGACATAGAAGCGGCGCCCGATGTTGTCGTAGTCGAGCAGGGTGGTGCCTTTGTTGTTGTTGACGCCCGTCACCGCGCCTACGGTATTCGGCGAGGCATTGAGCAGGTTATCGACACCCAACCGCACATCGATGGCGTCGGTCAGCGCCCAGTGGCCGAACGCGTCCACCTCGTTATAGTTATTGGCGCCCTGCAGAGTGCTGACGCTGCCCGGTCCCGGACCGATGTAGGGCAGGTGCTGCCAGCGGAAGCCCACCGACGCACGTCCCAGGGTGTAGGAGAAGTTCGTGTACAGCTTGTACCGGAACGAGGAGTTCACGGTAGTGCCGGTGTAATCGACGAACGGCTGGCCGGCGAACGTCTGGACCGCGTACTCCTTCAGGTAGCTGGCGAGGATGTTCATCGAGAAGCTGCCCGGGATGGGGGCTCCTATGTCCGAGGGACGTACGGACCAGTCCAGCTCCGTATCGACGCCTTCGGACTTGATGCCGCCCTCGTTGATGTACGGCGCCTGGTAGTTGCGACCCGCTCCCCAGGGATCCCCGGCGTTGGTCTCACGGTTGATGTACTGGCAGGCCGGGGACGCCGCGAACAGCTCGGCACCGGTGTGCGAACCCGCCGCAGCGCCGATCAGCGGGTTGAACTGCGCATCCAGACACTGCTGGTACACGGCGTTGTAGTCGGCGACGGCGATCGCATCCTTGAGCATGATCCGGTACCAGTCCACCGACAGTTGCAGGTGCGAGATCAGGGCCGCATCGAAGGGCGACTTGATGACGGTGCCCAGGGTCGTCGTCCGCGCGGTCTCGGATTTGAGGTTCGGATTGCCCTGGATGATGGCGATCGAGAACGGGAACGCACCGGTGAAGGGCGCCGGTCCGAACACCGTGTAGTTGTAGGTGTTGGCACTCGCACCCGGCACCATGTACTGGCCGGTGTTGCCCTGCCGGATCATCAGGTACTGACACAGCTCCTGCATGTTGTAACGGTTCGGATTGCTCGGTACGTTGCCCCAGCTCGGCGTCACGGAGAAGTAGGCGCAGGGATCGGGCGTGATGGTGCCGCTGATGCCCGTGATCTGCGAGCTGCCCGGCGGAGTGAACAGCTCGGCGATGTTCGGTGCACGGTTGGCCACCTCCAGACCGCCGCGGAACTTGATCCAGTCGGTGACCGCCCAGTCGCCCATCAGCTTGAAGGTGCTGATACCGCCGGTGCCGGTGTTATAGCGCGAGTAGCGGTACCCCGGATCGATCTCGAGCGACTTCGCGAACGGCTTGTCCTTCAGGACCGGGACGGAGAACTCGACGTAGCCTTCCTTGACGGTCGTCCCGCCCTGCACGCCCACCGGCATGATGATGTTCTGCAGGACGTTGGCATAGGCCTGGTTGGCGTTGAAGCCCGAGTCGGGATTGAAGTTGAAATCGTCAGAACGGAAATCGGCGCCCACGGCGAAGCGCAGGCGGCCGGCGCCGAAGGGCATGTCGAGCAGACTGCCGGTGAGATCCGCCTCGCCGGTCTCCTGGGTGATCTGCGTGATGGTGTTCATCCGCAGCAGGAACCAGTCGGCGCAGTCCTTGGAGACCGCGAGCGAGCTGTTCACGCTGCCATCGGCATTGAAGACCGGCAGTCCGGACGTGCAGTGTCCCGCGACGGCCAGTGTATCGGGATTGGACCAGTTCTGGCCGTACATGTTGGCGTTGAGCAGCGTCTGCAGCTTCGTCAGTGACGGGAAGCCTTCGGGCTGCTCCTGGATGTTGTTGGTGCGGCCATGCGAGCCGTACACCTCCCAGCTCCAGTCCGTCCCCGGCACGTCGCCGTCGAAGCCCCAGGTGAGCTGGTAGACGTTGGAGGTCGAGATGTCGGTGAATCCCGGGACGTAGTTCATGGTCGTCGCGTATTGCCACGGCGCGTCCGGATTCGCGCGCGAGTTCAGCAATGCGGCGAGCTCCGGGGAGACCGGCTGGAAGGTGGTCCCGGCCCCCGTCGCAAAGGACTGGCCGAACGTTGCGGACTTGGGGTCGTCGTACAGGTGATTGTACGGGACCGTCAGCACCCACACCGCGTTGTCGTTGGAGGAGTGGAAGCCCGTAAACGTGGTCTTCGACTCGCTGACGTTCAGCTCCACGAAGGTGCTGAGATGGTCATTGAACTGATAGCGTCCGACGCCGAACGCCGACCAGCGCACCAGGGGAATCTGCAGCTCGTCATTGTCTGCCGCGTTGTATCCCAGCGCGCCGTTGGGGTTGATCTTGTAGTGGCCCAGCCCGGCGTAGCCGAGCGGTCCGGTGTAGGGGTGGGCGGGATTGCCGGGTGCATTGACGTCGAACAGGTTGCCGTTCGGGTCGATGGTGTAGCCCGATGAGTTTGGCGACAGCCAGCCCCCGGCCGCCGGCCGGTTGGTGAAGCCGGGGTAGTAGATCTGATAATTCGGTGTGCCGCCGACGGTGCCGGGATCGGTCCATCCGGCCTTCACCCAGTCGCGATCGCGGCCCTGCACGCCGCTGCGATCCGCGTAGCTCATGGACAACATGATGTTGCCCTTGTCGTCCGCGAAGTTGGTCCCCATCAGCGTGGAGATCTGGGTCTCGCGGTCATCGCCTTGCTGGGAGATGCCGTACTGCGCATCCGCCTCGAAACCCTGGAAGTTCCTCTTCAGCTTGAAATTGACGACGCCCGCGATGGCATCGGCCCCGTAGGTGGAGGCGGCGCCGCCGGTGATCGTCTCGACGCTGTCGATGGCCATGGACGGGATGGTGTTCAGGTCCACGGCCAGGGTCGCATTGATGGGCTGGGCGCGCCGGCCGTCGAACAGCACCAGCGTGCGGTTGGCTCCAAGACCGCGCAGATCCAGCGTCTCGGCGCCCTGAGTGGCGGTGGCCGAGGGGAAGGGGTTCTGGGCGGGACTCAGCGCGCTCTGGCTGCCGGAAGGCTTGAACTGCGGCAGCTGATTCAGCGTGGACTCGATGGCCACGGAGGACTTGTTCTGGAAGGCATCCGCGTTGACCGTGACGATCGGGCTCTGCGACTCGTAGTCGCGCCGCTTGATGCGGGAACCCGTGACCACGACCTCCTGCAGCGAGTCCGCAGCCTTGGTCGCACCGCGCGCGTCGGCGGGGGATGGGCCGCCGGACACCTGCGCGAGCTTGATGTCGCGCTTGGGCTGTTGCGTGTCGCTCTTGGCGTGTTGCGCGTCGTTCTGCGCCAGCAGGGTGTCACCCGATGCCGCGGCTTGCCCATCCACGGCGTACGCCGGAAGTGTTACTGATAGCGCGGCGGCGACGGCGGCTGCAACGAGCAGGCGTTTTTCGAGCGCACGAAGCCGGCGCGGCCCTGTGGCCACGTTTCGAGTCCGCATCGGATTTCCCCCTGAGTTTTAAGAGACCTTAGAACTGAATTTCTTCGCTATCCCCGTACGGCATCCGCAGCCGTGTCATTCAAACAACAACATCCCCTGAAGCAAACATCGCTTTCGATTCTTGACACCGGGGAACGCAGAAGTCAACGACGTCGAAAGCAGGCACTTCAAGTACCAGTAGTGCTAGTGCCATATTTATATCTTTCTAGTACCTTTGTGCGCAGAGGTTGAGCCGGCGCAGAAACTCGAGCTGTCCAAGGGGTAGCGACTTGGACGTTTATAGCGGGAAACACTGCTTCCGCTGCGTCGCCGATTCAGTGGGATTCCGTCTGTCGCGCGTGCGCTGCACGCGCGACATGATCGGCTTGCCGCACTGCGGTCAGCCGCCGTGGCGCCGACGCATCAGTGCGTTGAGTGTCAACGCGCGCACGAGCTGCTGGACCGGGCGGCCGAATCTCGGTCCGCACGCCCGTCCTGCAGCTCGTCAGTCGCGTGTTGCATCGCGTCAGCCGGGCCCCACGGGATCAGCCGGGCCTCACGGGATCAGCCAGGCCTCACGGGATCAGCCGGGCCTCACTGGAGTCGACGCCTCCCTGCCAACGACGGTCGTCCATTTACGGACGCGCCAGCGAGTGACGAGGCCGTTCTTCACGTAGGGATCCGCCTGTGCGAATCGCTCTGCGGTCGCCGGTGAATCACACTGGAAGAGCAGCAGGCCGGTGTCGGCTGGGTCGGCCAGAGCGCCTCCGAGAACAACCTCACCCCGCTCGCACCCCCGCCAGGCGAGCGCGAGGTGCTCATTCCGAAACTCGGCGCGGCGCGCCATGTAGTCGGGCGCGAAGTCGTACATCAGAAGATAGTGCATCGATCCCCTCCTAATTTAACATAATCAATGATTGCGCTTCGTCGCCAACTTGAATTCCCCGGCGAGAAGCTGAATACCGTGCATGCGCGCGGACTCGATTGCGGCTACTTCCCCTGATTTTGCCGCCGTCAGGAACTCACGCCAAACAGGTACGTGCGCGGACCACCGGGGTTTCAGCCATGCCGGATGCCGTGCTGCAGCGGTGTCGATATCACGCAGCGTGTAGCCGGCGAGGAGTTGAGTGCAGTGGCTGGGCATCGCCAGCCACAGTCGTGCAGCCACATCGTTGGTGCGCGCCAAGTCGCGAGCAAACTGCAGAACTCGACGAATGACGTCGCTCGAGCCCGGCGTCGTGAAAAATGGCGGCCCCTCGACCACGCTCACAACCGATTCGCTCATGGCATGTCCGCTGGGAAATCGCCAGCGTCGCGCGTCGGCGAACCCGGCGTCCACCAGCAGATACGGACACTCCGCCGCCCGGCGACGGGCCCGGGCATCCAGCGAGCGCCACAGATCCGCCAGGTCACCGAGCATCGGGTGCGGCTGCAACGTCCGCACCATGGACTGCGCCGTCAGCAGCTCGAGGCACTCCTCATTGATGCCCGCGAGCGCTTCGGAGGATTCCGCACGCAACCATGTCTGTGACTGTCTGGCCGACTCGATGCTGTCCGGCTCTTCCGGTTGTCCATGCCTCGTGCGCATCCGCTTGAGCCTCCCTTCCCGCGTTGCCAACTATGGTAGCCGGAAACGCGCCGCAGCGGCGCGTGCGAATTCGGCCTTTTGCCCTCATTTCGCCAGTTGAGTTTTGGGAAAATTTTCCCAAAATTGGAGGAGCGTCAAAAAACCACCTCATCGAGGGATCGAGCATGCGCGTTCTGGATGATCGCTACAGCCGGGATTGGGGGCGTTTGAATCTCGCTCTGCGCTTCCTGATGCACGAGGCGCGCACGCGCACCATCTGCGTGTGGACAGGACTCACCCAGGACCGGATCCGCAGTCTCTATCGAGAATATATGAACGGAGCGGCCAAGCGCATTCCGCGGCACCGCGGCAAGTCGCCGCAGACGGTCGCCTACTTCACGCGCTCATTGCGGGTACAGCAGGAGACCGCCGTACTCGCGAGCCTGTTGTGTCTGAATGGTGTCGTGCCCGCGCCGTCTGCTGCCGAGGCAGGCAGGATGTCCCCGGGACTGGCGCGGGGCGCATTGCTTTGCGATGCGTTCGAGGCGTACCGGACGTACGTGCCCTCGGCACAGATCTCGTTCGAGCACACCATCTTTCTCACCACGGTGCTGGAACGCGGCGATCAGCTTCGCCTCGACACGTGTAAGACCTGCGGCAGCCTGGTCGTGGTCGAGCGCTTCCCGATTCGCGATCCACAGTGCCTGCACTGCGTAGGCGCTCCACGCGCCCGCCGCTAGCCCCAAGGTCGTGCAGCGGAGCGATCGGCGAGTGTCGCCAGCGGAACGGTCGCCGCCCGGCGTTCGATTTTGCTCCGCTGGCTGACACATTCCCGCTGCTAGAATCGAGGCCACCGACCCCGACAGTAACGGCTCATGGACCCGGACAGGCCTAATTTCTTCTCCGGCCCTTATATCGACCGGCGCGCAGAGGAGCGCGAGACGGCGGACTGGCTCGAGGCCGCGCTCGCGGACGACCGCGCCCTATTTGTCGTCAGCCGCGGCACGGCGCAGCTGGTGCGCAAGGAGGCTCAGCCCGCCATCGAGTTCCTGCCGCCCTCTCATCCGCTTTTGAGTGGGCTCGACCCGCGCAGGCTCGTGCTGCTCGGCTGGTTCCGCGGATCGCGCTGCCTGCTGGTCGAGATCGACCCGCTGACCCCCTTTGAGCCGCCACCGGGAACGAGCTTCGATGAGCTTCGTGCACTGGCTCCGGGCTTGCCCGCCGATGAGGCGGGGCTGCTGGCTTACGCACGCGCACTCAGTATCTGGCGCGCGCGACATCGCTATTGCGGACTATGCGGCGCGCCCACCGTGCCCGATCGCGCGGGTCATCTGATTCGGTGTACCAAGGAAAGCTGCCTGCACGAGTTCTTTCCGCGCCTGGATCCGGCCATCATCGTGTTGGTCACGGACGGTGAGCGGGCGCTCCTTGGGCGACAGGCGGGCTGGGCGCCAGGACGCTACTCCACCATCGCCGGATTCGTGGAGCCCGGGGAGAGCCTGGAAGACGCCGTAGCCCGGGAGGTGATGGAAGAGACCGGCGTGCACGTCACCCGCGCGCGATATGACTCCTCGCAACCCTGGCCCTTCCCGTCATCGCTGATGATCGGCTTTCAGGCCAGGGCAGAACGCGGCAGCCGCATCGTGGTAGGCAACGAGCTCGAGGACGCGCAATGGTTCACGCGCGCGCAGATACGCTCCGAGGGCATCCCGCTGATCCCGCCGTCGCACTCGATCTCGTACCGCCTGATCGCGACCTGGCTCGAGGGTGATGGCTGAGGCCACATGTGCCTGCTCGTCGTAGCCTGGCAAGCACACCCGCGGTACCCCCTCGTGGTCGCCGCGAACCGGGATGAGTTTCACGAGCGTCCCACGGCGCCGATGGCGAAATGGGCGCCACCGTTGGACATCCTGGCCGGTCGCGATCTGCGCGCCAACGGAACCTGGCTGGCGCTGGACCGGCGGCGGCGCTTCGGAGTGGTCACGAACTTCCGGGATCTGCAGAGGCCGCAACCGGAGGCTCCTTCGCGCGGCGGTCTCATTCCTCGTTACCTCGGCGGTGAGGCTGCTCCGGCCGCTTTTTTCGGCGGCCTCGAGGCGGACTCGGCCGCCTACGCCGGGTTCAACCTGTTGCTTGCGGACCGGGACTCGCTCTGGTACGGCTGCAACCGCACCGACTCCGACGGGACGCCGGCGCAGAGCCGCTTCGCGCGCGCCCTGGCGCCTGGGGTGTACGGATTGTCGAATCAGTTCCTGGATACACCGTGGCCGAAGCTCCGGCGTGTGAGGGCGGAATTCGAAGCGTGGCTCGCGCGGGGGACCGGGACGGTGCAGGAGCTGTTTGCCATCCTCGAAGACCGCACCCTCGTGCAGGAGGATCAGGAGCTGCCCCAAACCGGCCTGTCCCGGGAGTGGGAGCGCATCCTCTCCGCCCCGTTCGTCCTGCACCCGGACTATGGAACGCGCTCCTCTACGGTGCTCCTGCTGGAGCACGCGGGCGCCTTCGATCTGACAGAGCGGCGCTTCGACCGGCACGGAGAGGCGAGCGGCGAGTCGAAGTGGACGGTCGGACCCACCGATTGGCCGTGAGCGGCACCGACCGGCACACGCAGCCGTGAGCGTACGGGCCGACGCGGGCGGCAAGTACGCACCTGCCCGCAGTGAGCATGCGGGCCCACCGCGCGACGGCAGGAAACTCCGGCGGCCGAAGACACTCAGATGAACACCTGCAAGCGGGCGCAGCCCCGAAGTCCTAGAATTCTCCTTTTTTTGCCCGATGTCGCACGGTTAGATGGCGCTCAATCCGTTCCAGCAGGCTCTTCGGCGCAGCCGGGCCTTCGTGGTCGACCCCCCAGCGCATGAATGGAGGCACCACCACAAGCGCCGTGTTGAGCTCACCACCTGGGTGGCCGCGCTGTGTCTCCTATTTGGGATTTCCCCTGCCGTGCACGCCAGCGTCGATGTGGACATTCGCGGTATCGAAGATCCCCTGCGCGCCAACGTGCTCGCGTATCTGAGCTTGGAGCGCTACAAGAGCAACGACGATGTGAGCCGGGATACCATCGAGCGCTTGCACAACCGTGTCGAGCGCGAGGTGCAGTCCGCTCTGAAGCCCTTCGGCTACTACGAGCCGCAGGTCCATTCGGAGCTCACGGAGGTCAAGCAAGGCGATTGGCGCGTGACGATCGATGTCGACCCCGGTAAACCCATCCGGATGGAGGCCGTTGATGTCCGGGTGACCGGTCCGGGCGCGACGGATCCGCTGTTCGAGCGGATCACCTCCAAGCTCCCGCTGCATCCGGGCGACCGGCTCGAGCACGCCCTGTACGATGGCATCAAGAGCGATCTGCAGCGCACCGCCGCCACCTACGGCTATCTGGACGCGAAGATGACGCGCAGCGAGCTGATCGTCGACCCCAGGCACTACAGCGCGAAAGCGGAGCTGGAGCTGCGCACCGGGGACCGCTATCGCTTCGGCGCGACATCCGTTGAGCAGACCGCAGTGTCCGATGCTCTGGTGCGGCGCTACCTGCGCTACCACGAAGGCGATCCGTTCGACCTCACGCAGTTGCTGCGGACACAGTTCGCATTGGATGACGCCCAATACTTCACGGATCTGGAGGTTCTCCCCGGCGACCCGAACCGGGAAACTCACATCGTTCCGGTGAACATCCGCGCAAAACCCAACCGGCGCCATCGCTACTCGATCGGCGCGGGCTACGCCACGGATACCGGACCTCGCGGGACACTGACGTGGGAAGACCGCCGGATCAACTCGTATGGCCATCGGTTCGACGTGCTGCTCGAGGCTGCGCAGGTGACGCGCTACAGCCTGCAGGCCAGCTACATCATTCCGATCGGCGACCCGGCCGTCGAGAAGCTCAGTTTCGACAGCACGATCGAGCAGCGTCAACTGGCGGACGTGACGGCGATTACGCAGTCCATCGGACCGAGCATCACGCAGGTCGACGGCCCGTTTCAGCACGTGTGGTACATCAAGGCGATGCGCACGACCAGCGAGTCGCTAGTGGAGACGCGCACGGATCGCATGCTCGTTCCCGGCGTGGATCTCGCGACGGTGCCCAAGGGATACCTCGGCGAGCCGCTGTTCGAGCGCGGCCTGTTCGTCGAGCTGCGTGGATCGCACAGCGCGATTGGCTCGGACTCCAACTTCATCCAGCTGCACGTGCAGGCGGAACGCGTGTTCGACCTCGTCCCGAAATGGCATCTGTTGCTGCGGGACGAAGTGGGCGCCACGCTGGCCTCCAGGTTCAGCGACCTCCCTGCGATCATGCGGTTCTTCGCAGGGGGCGATAACAGCGTGCGCGGCTTCGCCTACAACGATCTCTCGCCGACCCAGGCCGCCTGCCTGAAGGATGCCAGAGGCAACCCCATCCTGGTCGCCGCCACCGGCCAGTGCTCGACGGCGACCGTCAAGGTGGGCGGCAAGGATCTGATCACCGGCACCGTGGAGGTGGTCCGGGACCTGCCGCGCAATTTCGGCGTAGCCACCTTCTTCGACTACGGCAATGCGTTCGATCACTTCGGCGACTCCCTGGAATATTCCGTCGGGGTCGGCTTCCGCCTGCGCCTGCCCGTGGTGACGCTGGGTATCGATGTCGCGGAGCCGCTGTCGCGCGCCGGGGCGAGCCCGCGGCTTCACATCAACTTCTCACCGAAGCTGTAGCCTCGCCTCATGCGCCGCCTGCTGCTCATTCTCTCCGGCCTCTTGATCCTGATCGCCGTGGCTGTACCGAGCTTGGCGGTCTACTACGTCGTGTTCACTGAGGACGGGCTGCAGTTCGTGGTGAAGCGTATCCCGCATCACCTGGGCAGCGTGCAACTGGACATCACGGGCCTGCAGGGGACGCTCGCGCGGGGAATCCGGGTCGAGCGAATAGACATCGAGCACGAGCGAGTGCATGTGCGCGTCGAGGGAATGCAGGGAAAAGTAGCCCTGCTGCCGCTGCTGCTGCAGACGATCCGCACCCGCGGTGCCGTCATTCGCAGCGTTTATGTCGAGGTGCGCAGACGCACCAAGCCCCCGACGCCGGCGCCGCCCTTTTTCCTGCCGCGCTGGTTGATCATCAGCGCCGATCACGCCCACGTCGGAAGCGCTCTGGTCATCGCACCCAACGGCACCCGGATCGCGGCAACCAATCTCGCCGCGTCTGCGATTCTGCGCCATCGCAGTATTCGCTTCCTGGAGGCCTCGCTGCAGATGGGCGATCTGCACTACGCGGGCATCGGCACGCTGGGCGCCGAGGATCCTCTGCGGATCGACGCGGACGGCCGGATCGACTGGACCCCTGCAGGCCAGCCCATGTGGTCCATGCTGTCCACCGCTCACGGGGATCTCAAATCGCTCAACGTCACGGGCCACTTTCTGGCCCCCTTCAGTGCGAGCGTCTCGGGGCGGGCGCTGGGCCTCACCGGTCCGTGGCACCTGGAAGGCGATGCCACCATCCCCTCTTTCGACCTGGGCGCCTGGGGCGTGCACAGCGCGCTCGGCATCATCACGGGGCAACTCGCACTGCACGCGGACTCGTCGGGCTTCACCGCCCGCGGCTCGGTGGTCCCCACGGGGTTGCATATCGGTCCCTTCGACGGTGAATTCGACGGCTCCTTCGCCAAACACGTCCTGACAGTGAAGCACGTCGATCTGACACACCGCTCCTCGGGCGCGCAGGCTTCTGGATCGGGCACCATCGGGATCGTCCATGGCGGCCCCCGGCTCGATCTGCGCGGCAGCTGGCAGAACTTCCGCTGGCCGATGGTCGGCAAGGAAGTGCCGTTCCGCAGTGCTTCCGGCAACTACTCGATCGCGGGAACCCTCCCGTACGCGGTGCAGCTAGATGGCGTCGCCACCGTGAACGGCCTGCCGCAGATCCCCGCACGGGTCACCGGTACCCTCGGGAAGGATCGGTTCGAGCTCAAGCGAGCCGACCTCGATGCCTACAGCGGCCACGCGCAACTGGAAGGTGAAGTGGTATGGGCCCCGGAGCAGAAGTGGGTCGTCAACGGCACCCTCACCGACATGGATCCCGCTCACCTGCGTAGCGATCTTCCCGGTTCCCTCAGCTTCGACATGGCCTCGCAAGGGCGTTTCTCGAGCGCCGGCGACTTCAATCTGGCCGTGCGCAACATCACTGGCAGGCTGCGCGGCGTCCCGGCGAGCGGTGGCGGCAGACTGACGCGCACCGCCGGAACGTGGGAATTCGACGGCGTCCGCATCGGATTGGGCGGAACCCACATCGCCCTCGACGGACGCATCCGAGGCGCACCGCCTGCATCAAGCTCTCCCCCATCGAATGCTCCCGCACGCGAGCTCGACCTGCGCTTTGGCATCAAGGCGCAGGATCTGAGCCTGATCTCCGCGCAGAGCAGCGGACAACTGCAGGCCAGCGGCACTATTCGCGGGACACTGGATGATCCGACCATCAGCGCAACCGTACACGGCACGGACATCCATCACGAAGGCATCGCACTCGAAGCGATCGACGCCAGCGTCGACTTCGACCCGCGCCAGGGACACGAGTCGATGGGAAAACTGCAGCTGCGGAAGCTCCAGTTCCGCAATCGCACTCTCGACAGCCTGCACTTCACTTTGGAGGGGCCGGCCTCGAACGTCGCGATTCGCCTCGACGCGCAAGCCAAGGGCCTGTCCGTCGCGGCACAAGGCCGAGGCCCCTACACGCACGGGGTATGGACCGGAGAGATGCAGAAGCTGACCATCATCGGCACCGAGTCGTTGCACCTGGAGCTGCAGCACCCGGTCGGCGTGCTGGTCTCGGCGGAGCACGTGCGCGGGGATGCGATGTGCCTCACCGGAACGCCCGCGAGCCTGTGCGCGCAAGGAGAATGGACGCCGGCGCAATGGTTGACGACCGTCACCGCCAACGATCTGCCGATGAGCACACTCACCTCCGGTCTCACACCTGCGGTCGAATACTCCGGCCGGATCAATGCCTCGGCCAAGATGTTCGGCGGCGCAGCCGCGGTGCCCGAAGGCACCGTGCGCCTGGACCTGATCGATGCCCACCTGATTCATCGGTTGTCCAGCGGCAAAGTCGAGAACACGACGCTCGGCTCCGGCCTCGTCACCTTGAACGCCACGCACTCCACGGTCGGCGCGGAGGTGGCGCTCGATGCTGGCTCAGTGGGCACGATCAAGGGCTCGCTCAGCGCACAGCGCACGACGGAAAACTGGGCGCAGATGCCCATGCGCGGCGAGCTGCATGCGCACACGGGAGACCTGGGATTGGTGACGCTCTACGTCCCGGAGCTGGATCGCGCCGCCGGCACCTTGAATGCCGACGTCGACTTCAGTGGCACGCTGGGCTCGCCGCGGGTGGACGGCACGCTGACGGTCGCCAACGGGGAAATCGATTTCTACCAGGTCAACCTCGCGCTGCGGCAGGTAGGGTTCGAGGCGCGCCTGTCGGACAACGGCCTGGACTTCGAAGGCACGACACACATCGGGCAAGGGAGTGCGTCCGCGGGCGGTCACCTGGAGTGGCGCGACTCCTTGCCCTATGGAACGTTCAAGCTGCAAGGGGATGGCCTGCGGGTCGTAGACATCCCGGAAGCGCAGATCAACGCCTCGCCGAACCTCAATTTCAGGATCGAAGGCCGCAAGATCGATGTGACCGGCGCCGTCAAGGTGCCGTATGCGAAGATCGCGCCCGCCGATCTCAAGGGCGCCGTGCTGCCCTCATCCGATGAGGTCATCGTCGGAGCCCCGCAGGCCGATCCCGACAAGCGCTTCCAGGTCACGAGCACCATCACGCTCACTCTGGGCGACAAGGTCACCCTGGACACCTCGGGGCTCTCGGGCCGGCTCGGGGGCAACATCACCGTGCGCAGCGGCTATGACCAGGTGACGCGCGCCACCGGCGAGTTGTCGATCGAGGAGGGCAAGTACATCGCCTACGCGCGCAAGCTGGACATCCAGCACGGCCGTCTCATCTTCACCGGCGGCCCGATCCAGGATCCGGGCGTCGATCTGCGCGCGGTCAAGGAATTTCCCGATGTCACCGCGGGTATCAACGTGCGCGGAACTCTGCAGCAGCCGCGAATGAGCTTCTTCTCCGATCCCTCGCTGCCGCAATCGCAGATCGTCTCCCTGATCCTCTCCGGCGGCGGGCTGGAGTCGGTGCAGAACCCCAAGGCGGCGGGTGCGGGCAGCGAAGCGCTGGCGCAGGGCGGCGCGATCCTGGCGCAACAGCTCGGCTCCCGCATCGGCATCGAGGACGTCAGCCTGGAGACGGATCTGACCAACGAGACCTCCCTCGTGCTCGGCAAGTTTCTCTCGCCGCGGCTGTATGTCAGCTACGGGGTGAGCCTCACCGAGCAGCTGAACACCTTCAAGCTGCGCTACACCCTGGGCGACCACTGGACCGTCAAGACCGAGGTCGGCCAGGCGCGCGGCGCGGATCTCGTTTTCACCATCGATAAATGAGCGTCCCCGGTCGCCCCCCGACGCGGCGCCTCCCGAGCGCCACGCCCTGCGGGCCGCCCTCCGAGCGGAGCCAAGGATTCCACCAAACGGTCACCGCCAAACCCATTGACCGCTGCTGCATGAATATGCACAATACGTGCAAGTTTATGCTCCTGCGAGTCGCCCCGTGCTGACCGATGCCCAACAAGTCGTCCGCCGCAACGCCATCGTGCGTATCCTCCGCGATGGCCTGGTGCGCAAGCAGGACGACCTGGTGCACCTGCTGAAGCGCGAGGGACACGAAGTGACGCAGTCCTCCATCAGCCGGGATCTGCGCGATCTGGGCGTGCTCAAGGCGAGCGGACGCTACGTACTGCCGCCGGATGAGATCGGACGCGCCCAGGGTGATTTCAGCGGCCTCACGCAGTTCGTCCGAGGGATCAAGCGTGCCGGCCCGACGCTGACCGTGCTTCGAACCACGATCGGGTCCGCGCAAAGCGTCGCGGTCGCGATCGACCGTGCCGCCTGGCCGGAAGTGGCTGGAACCATTTCCGGCGACGACACTATTTTCATCGCCACCATCAACGCTCGCTCGCAGAACTCTCTGGTCGCCCGCCTGCAAAACGTCTTCCGAGTCTAGGGAAAAATGTCAGCCGCCCCATCAATCTCGGGCTCCAAGCCCATC
>Ga0068855_100001404_pt1 | contig 29880 bp, 17 predicted proteins | sample KBSCornC52_FD_66592 | JGI IMG/M metagenome (GOLD analysis project Ga0068855, IMG submission 66592) | Corn rhizosphere microbial communities from Kellogg Biological Station, Michigan, USA - KBS Corn C5-2 | ecosystem: Host-associated > Plants > Roots > Rhizosphere > Soil ... | reverse complement strand
CAAGAGTGACACGATGCGCTCGTGGTCGTCGAAGATCTTCGGAACGCCGTAGGCGTGGACCACGGCGTAATTCCAGGTCGGAACGGCTGGCGTTGTCTCATACCACGTGGGAGAGATGTAAGCGTGCGGGCCGTGAAAAATGGCGAGGGCTTCGCGGCCTTCGGCGAAATGCTGCCACTGCGGATTGGCGCGAGCGAGGTGGGCGATGAGGGTGCCGTGCTCGCCGAGATCCGGGCGGAAGAGCATGGGCAGGTGGCTGGCGAACTGCGCGGCGCCATCGTTCGTGATGAAGGTAGCGAAGCTGTATTCGCGCAGAAAGGTGGCGAGCCGGGCTTTGTCCTCAATCCGAAACGCGGGAGGAATATACATGGGAAAACGTCGTGCTGATGGACGCGCGAATGGCGCCGGGCCGCAACTTATTTCGCGAGCACTTCGCGATAGCCGGCGGCGGTGAGTTCGGCGACGCGCGGCCAGGAGATCTGGTCACGCCATCCGGCAGCGGCTTGATAGTCGGGCGCGATCGCGAGTGCCGCCGCGAGCATTTGTGGAAATTGCGCGTCGAACGCTTCGAAACGAAATACCCGTGGATCGGGCTCGCCGAGATCGACGGTCTCGAGCCGGGATGGCATGAGAATAGGCAGCCCCCACGAGCGCGCGAGCGAGGCCGCCCCGGAGGTGAAGATGGTGCGGTAGTTGAAGAGCGCGCAATCCGCCGCGCAAAGAAAGTCCGCGAGTTCCGCCTCCGAAAGCCACTGAAAATGCAGGGTGACGTTGGGGATGTCCGCGGCGAATTGACGGATCGTCTGGCCATACTCGGGCGAGTCGGGTTTGCCGGCGATGACGAGGTGCGCCGCAGGGCGCGCTTCCTTCCAGTAGGCGAGCACTTCCTCCTGACCTTTGTATGGCTCGACGGCGCCGAACATGAGGCAGACTGGCCCGGCCGGCAGGCCAAGCTTGGTGCGCGCCTGGTCGCGCGGGATGGGCGGCGGCATCACCACCGAGAGATCGCCGTGCGGCACGACGCGGACTTTCCGTTCGTCCACCTCGTAAGTGTGTGCGAGTTTCGCCTTCGCCGCGGCGGAGTGGGCGAAGATGAGATTCGCGCGGCGATAAGCGGTGGCGTAGTTCACCTGCGCGAAGGGCAGATGCTGCAGGTTATGCTCGCAGAGATTGTGCGCGGTGAGGACGAAAGGTTTGTTGCGCGTGGCGAGGATGAGATCGACCGAGAAGCGGGCGCGGCGGATTTTGTCCCAACGATCGCGCAGGCGCGGGTAATAGGCCTCCGGCCAATGCAAATGGAAAAGGTCCGTGGGATTGATCTTCAGCAATCGGGTCAGCGGCATGAGCCGCTTGTAGTGCTGGAGAAAACTGACCCGGACACCGTGCGCCTCGAGAGCTTCGGCGAGCAGCCGCTGATAGGGCACGCCGTTGCGCCAGTCGGGAGCGAAAAGGACGTTCATGATTCCTTCTGCTCCACGGGGAAGAAGATGGCGTTGAGCCGCTTCAATCCCTCGGCATAAAAGCGGTCGCGCACGGCGCCGACGTAATGACGTGAGATGGCATTCTCCGCCGAGCGCTTGCCCAGCGAGACTTCATACGTGTGCGGCAGCAGGCCGCCGCGGTTGTGGCGCGCGGCACAGAGCATGAGCAACGTCTGCTCGACGCGCCACACGTGGCCGCTGAGAATGGAGGTTTGGGCGAGCGCGCGATCGCACAGGTCGAAATCGACGGCGACTTTCGGCAGCAGACAGAGGCCGCTGTTCACCCGGGACCAAATCTTGACATTGAGCTCGGCACGGGCTTCCGCCGCCGTGATGAGCGCGCCTTCCTTCACGTCTTCGTTGAACCAGCATTCGCTGGCGCCGCTATCGACCCAGTCGAGAATTTCCCGTGGATAGTTGAAGAAAAGCAGGTCGCTATCGAAGAGCATGAAGCGCTCGCCACTGGTGAAGTGGGGCACATCGAAGAGCTTGAGTGCGAGGGGGTGCATCTTGCGATAGTCCGCACAGAAGGGGAACGAACGCAGGATCGGCTCCATGGCGGAGTCGGCCTCGCGCCGATCGATGATGCGGGCTTTTGGAAACAGTTTTTGGAGCAATTCCCGTGCTTCGTCGGGCAGCGTGCCGTCGTCGTGAATGAAGATGGGCCAGGTGCGTTCGCTGAAGTGGTGCCAGCTGGCCAGCATCCAGGCGGAGAGACGCCAGTCGTTTTTGCCGGTGAGCAGGTGGATGGGCACGCTCTGTGGCGGGTCGTTCCAAAATGGCCACGACCAATCCGCGATGCGGGGTAGCACCTTGTATTCATGGTGAGAGGCTTCCCAGCCGCGCTTGAGATCACGGCGCAGGAGCCACCAAAGTCGTCCGGGCGAAGTCACTCGGTGCTTATCCCTGTTTCACGCGCCGGGTGCAAGCCGCCCACAAACGCGCCCGTGCCGGTGGCGAGAGCAGCCACTGTGGATGGCGCAGGACTTCGACGGGAAAGGAGCCGCGCGCAGCGCCGTTCTTGCCGCCTTGGTAGAGGTCGTAGCTGAGTTCCGCTTCCAATTTCCAACGGCGCACGGCGGGCAGCGGAGCGCCGTTGTCGAGATGCTTGCGCACCACGGCGCGGATTTCATCGGCGGCTTTGGTCGCCGCGGCGGATTTCTGCGCCCCGTGAATGCGAAAACGCGTGAGGGGCTCGGGCAGATGCGCGACGCGCACGCCGGCGCGGAAGCAGCGCACCCAGAATTCGTAATCGAAAACGAGATTCCACGTCGGGTCGAAAGGGCCGGTCTTCTCCCAAAGTGAGCGTCGGAAGAAGACCTCAGGCTGGACCCATTGACGATTCGCCCACCACACGCCGTAGATATCGAGGACCTCGGCCAGCGAATTGATCCGCCCCGCATGCCGGCCAGTGACGTTGCTGTGCTCGTCGATCCATTCGATTTCGCCGCAAACGAGGTCCACGTCCGGATGCGCGGCAAAGTAATCGAGCACTTTGCGGGCGGTGCCGGGGAGCAGCGTGTCGTCGGCGTTGAGAAAGCCGATGATTTCTCCACCCATTTGCTGGAAAGCGCGGTTGAGAGCGTCGGGTTGGCCACTGTCCGGTTCGCTGACGATCTTGTCACATGGCCGAGCGAACTGGCGGGCAATTTCCACCGTGCGATCTTTCGAGGCGCCGTCCTGCATCCACCAGCGGACATCGTCGCCCTGCTCGTTGAGCGAGGTGAGCGTTTCGGCGAGGAAACGTTCGCCATTGAAAACCGGCACGGCGAGCACCAGCGGCCCGGAACTGGCGGGACTCACGACTTCAGTTCCTCCACCTTCCACGAGACACGCGGGCAGACAACGCCAGGCCATGGTTCGGGGAAGGTCGAGGACTGGTTGCCAATGCCGGAGACGGTGAAGCTGAGATATTCCGCCGCAGGCAGCACATAACGCTCGCCTGGGATATCACACTGCAGGTGGACGATGTATTGTCGGCGATTCAGGAGGCCGCCGGGAAGGAGGCAGGCGGTCTTGTAGACGCCGGGATTTTGCGTCTCCTGCTGGAACATGTGGTCGGTGGCACTGAAAGCGACTTCGCCTTCCTGCGTGAGCAGCAGCAGGCAGAAGCGCGCCCCGCGGATCCGTTCGAGGACTTCGTATTCCACCTCGACGGTGATCGGCTTGTCCGACTCGAACGTCGTCTGCGGCACGCCAAGGCCATTGAGCAGGCGAATGCTGCGCAGCTTCAGGTCATGCGATGTCGGCGCGTCCTTGCCGTTCCAGATGATCTGGCCTTCCACGTCGCTGTCCTGCGGGCTGGTGGCGGAAAGATAGCGGCTGATGACGTCGCCCGGATTACCCGTCATGACGAGACGGCCGCCCTCGAAGAGGATGGCGTGTTCGCAGAGCGAGCGGACGGCGCCCATGTTGTGGCTGACGAAGAAGACCGTGCGGCCGTGCTTCGTGGCGACCTCGTCCATTTTGCCCAGACACTTTTTCTGGAAGCCGGCGTCACCCACCGCGAGCACTTCATCGATGAGCAGGATTTCCGGTTCGAGGTGCGCGGCCACCGCGAAGGCGAGGCGCACATACATGCCGCTGGAGTAACGCTTCACCGGGGTGTCGAGGAATTTGCCGACCTCGGCGAACTCGACGATCTCATCGAACTTCGCGGCAATCTCCGCGCGCTTCATGCCCATGATCGCGCCGTTGAGGAAGATGTTCTCCCGGCCAGTGAGTTCGGGGTGAAATCCGGTGCCGACTTCGAGCAGGGACACCACTCGTCCGCGCAAGGTCGCGCGCCCGCTGGTCGGTTCGGTGATGCGCGAAAGGATCTTGAGCAGCGTGGATTTGCCGGCGCCGTTGCGGCCGAGGATGCCGACGACTTCTCCCGGTTGAATGGAGAAGCAGACATCCTTCAGAGCCCAGAACGAGTTCGGCTCGGGACCGCGACGGTCATCCGCGATCGGCTTGTCCTTGGTAAACTGCGCCGGAGCGACTTGCTTCTTCTTGCCGAAAATGCGCTCGACGGTCTCCCGTAAACTCGAAGCGCCGATGGCGCCGAGCCGATAGAGTTTGGAAAGATTTTCGACTTCGACGACGGGCTTCATACGGAGTCGACGACTGTGCGTTCGACCCTCTGAAACGCGATCAATCCGGTGGCGGTGAGAAGAATGCTGGTGGCCACGGAAATGACGATTTCCGAGACGCCGAGCGTGCCATGTCCGAGCAGGCAGATGCGGAAGGATTCGATTGGCACGGAGAGCGGGTTGGCCCAGATTGCCCAGGTCAGTTTTTTCGAGACTTGGGAGAGGGGATAGAAGATGGGGGTGGCAAACATCCAGATCTGGATGATGTATTGGTTGAGGTGAATGAGGTCGCGATACTTCGCGGTGGACGCGGACATCCACAGGCTCACGCCGAAGCTCAGCACGGCGACGTGCAGCAACGGCAGCGGCGCGAGCAGCAAGCGCCAGGTGAAGGCGATACCCCCGCCCTGATGCGTGAAGAATTTGTAGAAGATCAGGCAGATGACGAAGGGGATCAACTGCAGCGCAAAGGCGATGAGGTTCGAGACGATCACCGAGATCGGCACGATCAGGCGTGGGAAGTAGACCTTGCCGAAGAGGTGCGCGTTGTTGATGAACGTCGCGCCGCCATTGGTGATATTCTGCGAGAAGTAACTCCAGCCCAGCAGGCCGCAGAGGTAGAAGAGCAGCTTCGGAATGCCATCCGTGGGGATACCCGCGATGCCGCCGAAGACGACGACGAAGACGGCCGCGGTGATGACCGGCTGCAGCAAATGCCAGAGCGGACCGAGGATGGTCTGCTTGTAACGCGAGATGAAATCGCGCTGCACCAGCACGTGCAACAGGTCGCGATATTCCCAGATTTCCGCCCAGGGAATATTCAGCCAGCCACGGGAGGGCTGGATGACGATCTCGAAATTAGGCGGCGGTGTGGTGGCTACTTCTGCCATGACCAGCACTCTACTTGAAAGTCGTCGCCTTCCACGGCCAGGGCCGCGGCATAACCTTCCGCCGGCTGCAGCTTGAGCAACGACCAGCGATCCGGTTCCAATACTTTGAGTCCGTGGGCAATGCCCGCGCCGTCAGCCTTGAGTTGGGCTTCGGTCCGCGTCCACAGTTCATAAAACTCCCACACCCGTTGCGGAGGCGGAAGCAGACGGAGGTGCCAGGCATCCTCCGGTTCGAAATAGTAGTCAGCCAGCGTCTCCACCGGCACGTTTTCGCGGATCATTTCCAGGTCGATGCCCACCGCGCGGACATGCGTCACCGCGAGCAGCATGAGGTCATCGGAGTGGCTGAGATTGAAGCGCAACGAACTAGCCGAACCGCTCAGTTCCGGCTTGCCGTGCGGGCCCTCCACGAAACGGAGTTCGCGAGGGTCGGTGGCGAGGTAACGCCCGAGAATGGTGCGCAAAAGGCCGCGGCCGCAAATGAAGCGATCGCGGTCGCGTTCGAAATGAAAGCGTTCGGCACGGATGCTCTCGGCGGGCGAGAGCAGGTGAACCAAATCTTCGGGACGACTTTCGGAAAGCTGGGCGCGCCATACGTGCACTTCCCCCGGACGCAGGTCCGGGTGTGCGTGCGCGGCTTTCCATTCAGCGTGTGTCGTTAAAATCATGACAGTGATTTCACTTAAGCAGAGTTTCGGCCTGTTGAATGGCTTTTTTCATGGCTTCGCCCACCATGACGACATTCTGGTTCTGCGAAATGCAGCTATGGTGGTGGCCGGGAACTTCGACGACCTGCACCCGAGGGCAAATCTTCTCCCAGCCGGCGACGGGGCCGCGGTTGGTCTGCGGCTTTTCGTCCTTCGGCCAGAGCAGGACGACTGGAGAGTCGTAATCGGCGGGAATAAAGGTGCGGCAGGCGTCCGCGTAGGGCTTGCTCAGTGGTCCGCGTGGGATGGCGGCGCCGATATCCGGTGTGGAGTGCCCATTCGGGCCCGGCGGCAACTTCTCGGACTTGATGCCGATGAGCCGTCCGGCACGACGGAGGAAGGGCGCAGCCTTTTCCTTGGATGGATGTTTGATCAGATCCGCCGCGGCATGGAGGTAGAAGCGGCCCATGTCCTCGCGGTCGCGCAGACGGCGGCGGGTATGGAGGAAGCGCTGCAGCGCGGCGGCCTCGTCTTCGCCGCGCAGGGCGCTGGTCACTCCGGTGAGGCGTTTCAGCCAGCGGAAGCGGACGTTGCTGCCATCCGAGTTCAGCATGAGCAACACGGAGACCGGTTCACCGGCGGCGCGAAGCAGGCGCGCGGCGTGATAAGCGGTAAGCGAGCCGTTGCAATAGCCGCCGAGAATGTACGGGCCGTGGGGCTGGATTTCGCGAATGAGTTTCACCCGATCCGCGGCCATGGCTTCGATGGTCAGCGGCACTTCATCGCCCTGCAGACCATGCGGGTGCAGCGCGTAGAAGGGACGGTCCGTACCGATGACGCTGGCCAGCGTCTTGCAGAAAAATCCGCCGCCGACGAAATCGCCGTGGAAGAAAAAGACCGGCGTTTTCTTCCCCTCGGGATTGATGACCACGGAGTGGGTCTGCCGTGCCGGACTCTGCGTGCCGGTGAGGCCGAGGGCGTGCTTCTCAATGGTCGGGTTGCTGAAGAATTCGCCGAAGCTCAGGCGATGACCGAGGCGCTCCTGGATGAGTGCGATGATCTTCGCCGCGAGCAGCGAGTGGCCGCCGAGATCGAAGAAATCATCGCGGATGCCGATGGGCTTGCGGTTGAGCACTTCCTCCCAGATTTCGATGAGATGCGCGTGCACGCTGTTTTGCGGCGGCAAGTACTGGCGCATCGGCTTGGCTTCCACCGTGGGCTCGGGGAGCGCGCGATGGTCGAGCTTGCCGTTCGAGGTCAGCGGCAGGGCGTCCAGCCAGAACCATTGATACGGGACGAATGGCGGTGGAAGATTCTGGACGAGATACTGGCGGAAATCGACGTCGGGAATCGCCACGCTTTCCGGGCGGCGGACCAGATAGGCGACGGGCACTTTCTCACCCGAGGGGCTGGGCTTCGGCACCACGGCGCATTGCGCGACAGCGGGATGCAGACGCAGTTGCGCTTCGATTTCCGCGGGCTCGATGCGGAAGCCGCGCAGCTTGAATTGCTGGTCGATACGGCCCTGGTAATCGATGGTGCCGTTGCTCAGCCAGCGACCATAATCGCCGGTGCGATAGAGGCGGCCGAACTCCGTTTCGATGAAACGCTCGGCGGTAAATTCCGGACGGTGCAGGTAGCCGATCGCGACGCCAGGACCGCCGATGTAAATTTCACCGTTCACGCCGGGCGGCACCGGCTGGCGCTGTTCGTCGAGGATGAAGACGTCGGTATTCGAGATCGGGCGGCCGATCGGCACACTCGGCGCGGGATTCTTGATCTGATGGCAGACGGCGAAGGTGGTCGTCTCGGTCGGGCCGTAGCCGTTGACGAGTTGTAGCGGACGGCCGTGTTCGAGCACGCGGTTGATCATCGAAGGATCGGCTGCTTCGCCACCGAAGACCACGCAGCGCAGGCCGGCAAACATTCCGGGCGCCTGCCGCGCGTGCTGGTTGAAGAGCGACGTGGTAAGGAAGAGCGTGTTGATGCCGTTCCGGGCGATGTGCGCCGCAAGATCATCGTGATCGAGCAGCGTATCGGTGCGGGTGAAGATGAGCTTGCCGCCGTGGAGCAGCGAGCCCCACAGCTCAAAGGTCGAGGCGTCGAAGCAGAGATTCGAGCCCTGCATCATCACCGTCTGGTTGTCGAAGGTCGCGTGATCGGTCGCGCACACCAGGCGCGTGATGCCTTGGTGCGGAATGACCACGCCCTTGGGTTCGCCGGTCGAACCCGAGGTGAACATGACATACGCCGGGCCTGTCGGCTTGCCGGCTTCGGCCCCGCGTTCCTTCGATTCCGCGGAGACGTCGAGCTTATCTTCGATCACGCCGTCGAGATGCTTGCGCAACGCCGCGGTGCGGGCAGGCGGATCGCGAGGGTCGAGCGGCACGAACGCGGCCCCGATCTTCAGGATGCCGAGCGTGGCGGCGACGAATTGCCAGTAACGATTGGCAAAGAGCCCGACATACGCGCCTTCGCCGAGGCCCTGTTTGCGCAGATAGTTCGCGTACTGATTGGCGCTGGCCTCGAGTTCGCCGTAGGTGATTTGGTGATCGCCATCGACGAGGGCGATGGCCTTGGGCGTCTCCGCGGCGCGACGTTCGAAGAGGACGTGGACGGTGAGGTGTGGCGGGTAGGGAGTCTGCGCGCCGCGGCCCCAGGCGAGGACCTGCGTGCGTGCGTCTTTGTTGAGGAGCTCGATGTTGGAAAGCGGCGTGCTCGTTTCCTGCGGCAGCGAGCGCAACAGCACGGCGTATTCGTTCAGCCAACGGAGGATGGTCGAGTCGTCGAAAAGATCGGAATTGTAATCGCACTCCACGCGGATGCCGGCGGGTTCGTCGACGAGGTTGTAGCCGAGGTCGAACTGATAATGGCGGCGCGGGTTGAGCTCGATGTCGTGTGTCAGGCCGGTGAAATGGATGTCGCTGAGCTGCGGGTCGAGATTGAAGATGACCGGCACCAGCGGGACGCGGCTCGGGTCGCGCGGGATTGGGAGCTCGGCGAGGAGACGGCCGAAGGTAAATTGCTGATGCTCGAACGCATCGAGGACGCTCAGGCGGACCTCGCCGAGCAATTCGGCGAAGGGTTTCGAGCCGTCGACCCGCGTGCGCAGCGGCAGAAGATTCGCGCAGTGGCCGACGAGATCCGCGCCGCCTTCCACGTTGTTTTGTCCTGCGGCGGGAATGCCCACCACGAGATCCGTGGCGCCGCTCAAGCGATAGAGCAGTGCATTGAAGGCCGCGAGCAGGACGGCGAAAAGCGTAGCGCCATGTTGCGCGCCGAATTTCGACAGCTCGCGCTTGGTCTCGGGCGGGAGCGTGATTTCATGCCGGGCTCCCGACCAGGTGCGACGCGCGACGCGCGTATAGGTGACAGGGAGATCGAGCGGGGGCGGGACGGTGGCGTAGAGCTTGCGCCAATAGGCCTCGGCGGCGAGACGGTCGGCCCCGGGCGCGGCAATGGCCTCGGTGCGCACGTAATCGGCGAACTGCCGCGCGGGCGGCAAGGTATGCGCCGAGTTCGTATAGATGTGCGAGAGCTCGCGCAGGATGATGTCGTAGGACCAGCCGTCGCAGGCGATATGGTGCGCGGTGAAAATGAGGAGCGACTCCTCGGGGGCGAGCTTGATGATCTGCCAGGCGACCAGTGGGCCGTGCTCGAGATCGAACTGGCGGGCGCCTTCGGCGAAGCGCAGAGCCTCGACTTTCGCCCGGCGTTGATCTTCCGGTAGCGAAGAGAGATCAATGAGTGGAACAGAAAGCTGCAGCGAGGTGGCAAATTTCTGCGCACCGTCGGAACGCCGGAAGCTGGAACGCAGCGCATCGTGACGGCGCACGACTTCATCGATCGCGCGGCGCATCGCAGCAAAATCGAGTTTGCCATGGAGATGCAGCGCGCAGGTTTCGTTGAACGACGCGCTGGCTTCCGGGCTGAGCTGCGAGGCGATCCAGATCTCTTTCTGCGGATCGGTCAGCGGTAGCATTTCTTCGGCTGCGGTCGCCGCCGTCGCGCCGAAGAACCCGGCGGCTTTCAGCTCAGCGAGGCTTTCCTTGAAAGCGGTAACGATCTTCGCCACGTCCTCGGCGGTGTGCGCCGTGCCGAGGAAGCAAGGACGGCCTTCCCAGATGTGGATGCCGCGATAGCGCAGCAGCGCGTAAAGCAGGCCGGAATACTTGAAATCGTGGGCGCGGACGAAAAAGACCGAGGCGAAATTCGGCAGCTCGAAGGGCGTGCCCTCGAGCGATGGCGCGATCTCGCGGATCATCCCTGCGGTGCGCTCGGCGAGTTCGTTTTGCAGGGCAACCCCGCGCTCTTTGAGATGCAACAGCACCGCCCTGGCTGCCGCGAGGGTGAGCGGATGGCGCACGAAAGTACCGGCGAAGAAGGTGACGCCCGCGGTCGGGTAGGAGTCGTCGCCGAACTGCCAGCTACCGCCGTCGAAGGCGTCCATGTATTCCGCACGGCCGGTGATCGCGCCGATGGGCAGACCGCCACCGATGATCTTGCCATAGGTGGCGATATCGCCTTTCACCCCGAAGAGCGCCTGCGCACCGCCGGGATGGCAGCGGAAGCCGGTGATGACTTCGTCCATGATCATCGCGATGCCACATTCCGTGGTCAGCGCGCGAAGTTGATGGAGGAACTCGCGCGGCTGCAGATCGGGGCGACGGCTCTGCACCGGCTCGACGAGCACGGCGGCGAGGTCGTCCGCGTGGCGACGGAGAATGTCGAGCGATTCCGGGTTGCCGTAGTCGAGGACGAGGACGTTCTCGACGGCATCCTGGATGATGCCGGGCGCGATTGGGGCGGTGCGCCATTCGCCGTTCACGACCAGCGGGCGAACGAGCGCTTCATCGTTGATCCCGTGGTAAGCGCCGGCGAAAAGCGCGATCTTGTTGCGGCCGGTGACCGTGCGGGCAATACGAATCGCGCCGAGCACCGCTTCCGAACCGGTGTTGCAGAAGCTGGCACGCTCGTGTCCGGTGATTTCGCAGAGCAACGCGGCGACTTCGCCGGCGAGCGGATGGCTCGGGCCGATTTCCATGCCGTGCTTCATCTGCTCGGCGATCGCCTGCATGGCGAACGCCGGTTGATGGCCGAAGAGCGCCAGGCCGAAGCCTTGCGTGGTGTCGATGTAATCGTTGCCGTCGACGTCCCACAGGTGGGCGCCTTGGGAGCGATTGACGACGATGGGATAGACCATTTCCTTCCACACCTGCTTGAAGCCGGCGACCGCACGCGGATCGGCGAAGTGGGCGCGATGTTCCTGGGTGTGCTTTTTGGAGAAACCGGTGCGCGCGTTGTAGCGGCGGATGAAATCGTTCAGCCAGGTCTGCTGAGTTTCGGAAAGCACCCCGCCGAGATCCTTTTGCAGCGGCCGGAAAGGACCATGCTGTGCGGGTGCACTGGGCATGCCTGAAGTGAGCGCGGCAGCCGCGGCCGGAGCTTCCGCGGTGGCCGCGGGTGTCTTGCTGCGATTGGCTTCGAGATAAGCGGAGAGGGGACCGAGATCGGCGAGTTCGCCGAGCAATTGGCGCAGCGTGATACGCAGGCCGTAACGGCGCTGCAACGCGATGGCGATTTGCGTGAGGAAGAGGGAATCGAAGCCCAGCTCGAGCAGGCTGGTCGTCGGCGTGGCCTCCGCGAGATCGATGCCTGATTGGTCCTTGAGGAAGGCTTTCAGATCATCCAGCGGAGACAGAACAACCGGCGCGGCCGGTTCCTCCACTGCTGCCGGAGTCGCTGCCGGCTGCGGTGTCGCGGCAGGAACGGCGACTGGTGCTGACGGTGTCGAGCGATCCGGTTCGATCCAGAAGCGCTTCTTTTCGAAGACGTAGCCGGGCAGCGAGATGCGCCGCGCCGGGGTGCCTTCATGCAAGGCAGCGAAATTGACCGTCTCGCCGTGGAGCCATTTCCAACCGAGGGCGGCGAGTTTGTTGGTCGAGATTTCCGCCGGCGCCGGTTCGGCGGGTTTGCCGGGCAACGGGCTGGTATGAAGGGCCTGACGATCGCGGCGCAGGAGCAACTTGGCGGCTTCGGCGGTGTCTTTGGCGATGACGATACGTCGATGCTCGAAAGCGCGACGGCCCATCTGTGAGGTGAAGGCCACATCGGCGAGCGAAAGCTGCGGATGCGCTTTCAAATATTGGCCGAGTTGCGCGGTGGCTTCTTCCAGCGCGTAACGCGTCTTCGCGGAGAGGACGATCAGTTGCGGCGCCTCCGACTTGCGCGCTTCCCCGGACGTCGACGGTGCTTCCTCGACGACGACGTGCGCATTCGTGCCACCGACGCCGAAGGAACTCACGCCCGCCCGACGCGGATGATCTTTGCGTTCCCACGGCGTCAGCCGGGTGACGACCTCGAAGGGGCTGTTGACGAAATCGATCTGTGGATTCGGGTGCTGAAAATGGAGGCTCGCCGGAATCTGAGCGTTTTCGATGGCCAGCGCCGTCTTGATGAGACCCGTGACGCCGGCGGCTGCTTCGAGATGGCCGAAGTTGCTCTTTACCGTGCCGAGATGGCAGAAGCCGCGTTTGTCGGTGGTGGCGCGGAAAGCCTGGGTGAGCGCGGCGACCTCGATCGGATCGCCGAGCGGCGTGGCGGTGCCGTGGGCTTCGACGTAGTCGATGGTATCCGCGCTGATCCCCGCGAGCGCGTGTGCCAGCGAAATCACCTCGGCCTGTCCATCCACGCTCGGCGCCATGTAGCTGACCTTGCCGGCGCCGTCGTTGTTCAGCGCCGCACCCTTGATGACAGCGTAGATATGATCGTGATCCGCGATGGCATCGGCGAGGCGCTTCAAGACCACCACGCCGCAGCCGTGGCCGAAGACCGTGCCCGTCGCGTCCGCGTCGAACGCGCGGCAATGCCCGTCTTTGCTGAGGATCGCGCCATCCTGGAAAAGATGACCACGCGCTTGCGGGAAAGTGATCGACACGCCACCAGCCAAAGCCGTGTCGCATTGATAACTGAGCAACGCATTCACCGCCTGCACCACTGCCACGAGTGAAGTACTGCACGCGGTTTGCACCGTCACACTCGGTCCGCGCAGGTCGAGCTTATAACTCACCCGCGTGGCGAGGTAATCCTTGTCGCTGCCGATGAGCAGCGGATAGCCATCGGCCTGAAACTGCGAGACGAAATCGGCGAGTCGCTCGCGATGCGAGGCGATGTTGTCGAGCAGGTAGGTATTGAGACTCGCGCCGGCGAAGACGCCGATGCTGCCCTTGTAGCGCGCGGGATCGATGGCCGCATCTTCCAGCGCGTGCCAGGAGCACTCGAGGAAGACGCGGTGTTGCGGATCGGTCAGCTCCGCATCGCGCGGAGTGAAGCCGAAGAAAGAGGCGTCGAATTTATCCGCGTCATCCAGCGTGGCCCGGGTGGGTACATAATCCGAATCGCGGGCGAGATCTGCCGGAATGCCGGAAGCGCGCAATTCCTTTTCGGAAAAGTGCGCGACGGATTCCAGGCCTCCGGCAAGATTCTTCCATAATTCCCGCGCATTGCGGGCGCCCGGGAAACGGCCGGCGAGGCCGATCAGGGCAATTCCTTCCAGGTTGGGGGGGGCGTCAGCGTCGCTCATCGGTGAGGGGCGGGGGCGCGGCGTTGCGCGATTGCGGCGCGCTGCCGGGCGGCACGATCGAGAACGCTCTGCTGCTGCGCGGTGGCGCGCGTGTCCTGCGCGCCGAGGAACTGCGCGAGCGTGTCGATGGTGGGATATTGAAAAAGGGCGATGAGAGGAATGTCTCGGTGAAGATGCTGTTTCAGGCGATGATGAATTTGCACGATCATCACGGAGTTCCCGCCGAGATCAAAAAAATTGTCGCGCGAACCCACCCGATTCAGGCGCAGCAAATCCCGCCACTGCGTGGCGATGAATTCTTCCAGTGCGCCCTGGGGAGCGATAAAGGCCGTGGCCAGATCGGGCCGCGCGCTATCCGGCGCGGGCAGGGCCTTGCGATCCACCTTGCCATTGGCGTTGAGCGGCAGTTTCTCGAGCAGCACGAAAGCGCTCGGGATCATGTATTCCGGCAGTTTGGTGGCGAGGAAGGCGCGCAATTCGCTCACGCCCGGCGCATTTGCCGGATCGGTCCCGAGATAGGCGACAAGGCGCTTGTCGCCGGGGCCGAATTCGCGGGCCATGACGAAGGCTTCGCGCACCTGCTCGTGCTTTTCCAGCGCGGCTTCGACGTCGTTCGGTTCCACGCGGTAGCCGCGAATCTTGATCTGATGATCCACGCGCCCGACGAATTCGATGTCGCCGTTGGCCAGCCAGCGGGCCTGATCCCCGGTGCGATACATACGCGTGTTGCACTGCATGCTGAAGGGATTGTGGATGAATTTCTCCGCGGTGAGTTCCTCGCGTCCGAGATAGCCGCGCGCGAGGCAGACCCCGCCGATGTGCAACTCGCCGATCACTCCGATCGGCACCGGTTGGCCGGCGCGATCGAGGATGTACATCTGCGTATTGTCGATCGGCTTGCCGACCGCCGGACGAACGACCCACGTCGCGGGATCATCCGGCATCTTCAACTCGGTGACGACGTGCGCTTCCGAGGGGCCATACTCGTTGTGCAGGCGGCATTCCTTGAGCCGGGTGAACATCTGCCGCACGGATTCGGTGATGAGCAATTGCTCCGAGCCCGAGATGACCTTGCGGAGATTCGCGCAGGCGAGATGGCTGTTGCAGAAACCCTCGGCGAGCTGTTGCAAGGCGACCGCCGGAAGAAAGAGCCGATGGATACCGTAGCGATCGAGCAGCTCCGCGAGCCCGGCGAGATCCTGCCGCTGCGCTTCGGTGATGAGCACGAGCGTGCCGCCGCTGAACCAGGTGGAGAAGATGTCCTGAAAGGAAACGTCGAAGGACAGCGAGGCAAACTGCAGCGTGCGCGCCAGGGGCGGCAGCTTCGTCGTGCGCAACATCCAGCCGAGGAGATTGAGCAGCGGACGCTGCGTCATAAGGATGCCCTTGGGCTTGCCCGTGGAACCCGAGGTGTAGGTGATGTAGACCAGCGAATCCTTGAAGTCCGGCGCATCGAGATTCGTCTCGGGTTGCGTGGCGATTTTTCCCCAATCGGTATCGACCGCGAGCAGGGGGATGCCGTGCGGGGTGAGCGTCTCGACAAAGCGTTGCTGGGTCAGGATCGAGGCGAGTTGCGCATCCTCGATCATGTAATGCAGCCGTTCGGCGGGCACGGCGGGATCGAGCGGCACATAACCGGCGCCGGCCTTCAGCACCCCGAGCACGGCGACGAGCATCTCGAAGGAGCGATGCATACTGATGCCGACGCGCATTTCCGGGCCGACACCGGCGGCGCGCAGATGGTGCGCGAGCTGATTGGCACGGCGGTTCAGCACGTCGTAGGTCAGCGATTCCTCGCCGAAAATCACCGCTGTTTCGTCCGGCGCGCCCTGGGCCCAGAGCTCGAAACGCCGATGCAGGAAGGTGCTGGTGTCGTGTTTGAAATCCGTCGCGTTCCACTCCGTGAGCAGTTGCTCGCGCTCCAGCACATTGAGCATCGGGAGCGTGGCAATCGGCGAATCCGGGCTGTTCACCATGCCGGCCAGCAATTGCTGATAGTGCTCCAGCATGCGGTCGATCGCCGTCGCGGTGAAAAGATCGCTATTATAATGGAACGTACACTCGAAACGGTCGGGCTCAACCTGGATGAGCAGCGAAAGATCCTGCGCGACCGTACCGTGTTTGGGCGTGAACAGGCAGTTACGCGCGTCCCGGAAGTCGAGCCACCAATCGGAGCGCTGATAGACCTCGAAGCTGGTCTGGAAGAGCGGGTGATAGCTGAGATTGCGCTCCGGTTGGACGGCCTCGAGAATACGCTCAAACGGCAGCCCGCTCTGCTCTTGCACGGCGCCGAGACCGGCGACCACGCGGTCGAGCAACTGAGCCGCGGAGATTTCCCCACTGAGATCGGCGCGAAAAGCCTCCGCGATATCGATCGGGCCGATGAGGTTCATCGTGTCCCGATCGTAGCGATTGGCATTCGGCAGGCCGATGGTCAGATCCGTCTGGTGAGTGTGCCGATGGAGCAACACGAGATACGCCGTGAGCAGCACGGCGACCGGGCTGACTCCGCGTTCCTGGGCAAAGGCGGCCACGGGCTCGACCGCATGATGCATCTCGAGCTTGCGGGTATCGCTGACGAACGTCTGCACCGCCGGGCGCGCGCGTTCGAGAGGTAATTGCAGCGTGGCTGCGGCCGTCAGCTTCTCCTTCCAAAAAACGAGCCGCGTTTCCGCTTCCGGGCTTTGCAGGAGTTCCTGCTCATGCTGCACGAAATCCGCGAAACGAAAGGTCACGTCCGGGAATTCTTCGCGATAGGCGCCGTCGAGATGATGGATGAGCACCAGGATCGATTCGCGATCGAAGATGATGTGGTGTGCATCCCAGAGCAGCGTATAACCGCCTTCCTCGGACGCGAGCAGACGCGCCATGAAGAGCGGGCCGGTGCTGAGATTGAAGTGCGGGCGTTCCGAAGGATGGTAGCCCTCGGTTTCGATCACCGGGCATCCCACCGTCCGCGGCGGATGGACGCGGGCGACCGGCTGGCCGTCTACCTCGGGAAAAGTCGTGCGCAGGATTTCGTGCCGGGCGACGACTGTCTCCAGTGCGGCGCGAAAGCGGTCGAGATCCAAAGGGCCGAGATGGATCTGCCAGGCGCTTTGGTGCACCTGGGCGTCGCGCTCAAATCGCTCGAGAAACCAAAGGCGTTGCTGCGCGAGCGAGAGAGGGCCATCGGCGCGAACACTCGTCGTGGAAATCATGGGCGGCGTGGGCGGCAAGCGTCAGCCGGCGAGAGGGGCGAGTTGTTCGCGTTGCGGTGAAGCGTGGCCATTCCGCGGCGCCAGCAGGGCGTCGTCGGGCAGGGCGGCGATCGGGGTAAAGTCGCGCTCGGAGATAAACGTCGGGCGCGGATTGGCGATGGGCTGGAGAGCGTTGGCCACGGTGTTGTAGGAAATGAAGACGCTGAGGCGGTCGACTGGCGAGAGATTGCCGGTGGAGGCGTGGAGCGTATTGCCGTGGAAAAAGACGACGAAACCGGGCGCGCCCTTGGCGGCGACGATGCGGCTATTTTCCAGCGCGCGGATCAGGGTGCGTTTGCTGATCTTGTATTTCAGGTCGGCGGTGAGCGTCGGCTTCCACGATTCCGCGGTGTCGAGCTGCTGGTACTTCTTTTCCACGTCGAGATCGATAGTGCCCATTTTCTGCGAGCCGGGAATGAGCAACAGCGGTCCGTTGAAATCGTCGACGGTATTGAGGAAGACCACGGCGCTGAGCACATTCGGCGTCGGCATGGCGTCTTCCTTCAGCCAATAGAGATAGTCCTGGTGCCATTCCCACTGGTCGCCGTCGAGTCCGAGCTTGGCGTTGATCTTGAACTGGTGCACGTAGACCTCGTCGCCGAGCAATTGGGCGGCGGGTTCGGCCATTTTTTTCAGCCGAGTGAGCCGCGAAAATACGTCGTTGCTCTTATGAGCGGCGAAGACGGTGCGGACGGCGCCGTTTTTTTCCAGGATGCGGCCGGGTTGGTCGTTGTCGAACTCGTGATAGGTCTCGGTCCGAAGCAGATCGACTTCGTCCGGAGTGAACCAATCCTGCAGGACGAGGAACCCGTCCTCGTGAAAAGAAGCGATTTGTTCCGCGGTCAGGCGCATGAGATTGAGAGAGAGTAGTTTAGATGAACGCGGCGGCCGATCACTCGACTGTCGCGATCTGAAAAACGGATAAGTAAATTCAATGTTTCAAATCAAAAAGCTATCGCTCCACTGATTTTTTGAGTTTGAGATAGCACCAGATATGCCACCGGCCTCTGAAGTGGGCCACGTAAATCATGCAATTGCGCAATTATACCACTGGAAGCTTCAGAGGGGACGTCCATGGTGGCTTGAAGCCCTGTGGAGGGGTACAAAATGGTTGTTTTTTTCAAGCCGGTTCCCTGGCCATCGGCCCTACGTATCGCATTATTGCGGATTTTTCGGGCCAAAATGGGAGAACGAGCAAAACGGTTTGAGGCGCAAGCAGTCACCCGGTAGGAAATTTTTGGCGGAGATCCATTCGTGCGCATTTTATTCCTGAATCAATACTTTCCACCCGACCCGGCTCCGACCGGAGTCCTGCTCCGTGAATTGGCCGATCGCCTGCAAGCCGACGGGCATACGGTCGATTTCGTCGCTGCGCGACAGAATTACCGCGCCGGCCAGCGCAAAGGCGGGCGGATGTTGCGCGAGGCGAAGGCGCTCGGGCGCATGCTGCTCGACGGGATTCGCCGGCCGCGCCCGGATGTCGTTATCTCGGCCAGTTCACCGCCATGCTTGTTGTTGGTGGCCACGCTGGTGGCGTTCTGGCATCGCGCGAAATCGGTGCACTGGATCATGGATCTCTATCCGGAGATCGCGGTGTCGCTGGACGAAATCCGGGAAGGAATGCTGGCGAAGATGATCGGCAAGGCGATGGGTTGGGCGTATCGCCGGGCCAGGGCCGTGGTCGTATTGGATGAAGACATGGCCGACCGGGTCCGCCGGTACGGCGTGTGCCCGGAGGTCATCGGCGTGTGGGTTTTCGCGCCGGTCATCGCCCAGGCGCAACGCGCGGCCGCGCAGCCGATGGAGCCGTGGACGTGGATTTATTCCGGCAACCTTGGCCGGGCGCACGAGTGGGAAACCCTCCTGGCCGCGCAGGCGATCCTGGAGAAACGCGGGGCGGGTATTCGGTTGTTGTTTCAGGGTGGGGGACCATCGCGACCGGCGGCGGAAGCGCGCGGCGCGGAGATCGGCCTGCAGCACTGCGAATGGAAAGGTTACGTGGATGAAGCCGATTTGCCCGATGCGTTGCGGCGCGGTCAGGTGCTCGCGGTCACGCAATTACCGGCCGCGCAAGGCATGCTCTGGCCGAGCAAACTGGGGCTTATTCTCAGTCTGCCACGACCGATCCTGTGGGTCGGGCCGACCGATGGCGCGATCGCGCGGAAGCTCGGGGCACTGCCACAGGCCGGTGTCTTTGCGCCGGGACAAGCGGAGCAAGTGGCCGACTGGCTGTTGGCGTTGAAGGAGTCGCCCGGAAAAGCCGCGCAGCGCGCCATCGACCCGAGCGAGCATCGAGCAGCCATGCTCACGGCGTGGGAACGCCTTTTGCAAAAATGCTGACGGGTGCTTCCGCGGAAAGGCAGATGCGCAGCAACACGAACCAAGTCATTTACGGACAATCACGAAATGAATAAGGCGCCCATGATGTTCTACGGAGCAGCCGCGCCAACACTCCGGTGGGATTTAAGTACACCCACGTACCAGTCCGTTTGGACGGCACGCACGCATCACCGTTTTAAGGTGCGCTTCGCTCGCAGGATCTGATAGGGAGATAAGGTGAAATTCCACCGTAGAGTGAGCTGACGCACCCAATAATTTACGAAGATTCACGATTGAATACGTTCAAGCACCGAGATGGCGTTTGCGCTGCTCTTGCCGCCCGTGAAATTGGTGGCATTTTAGGTGCTCACACGCACCCGATGATTTACGAGGAACCACGGTTGAACATACTGAGCCCCGCGCCGAGCGACTCCTACCGTGAACGGGAAGGAGGCCGCTGGTCGTGATCTATACTCTGCTCTTCTTCGCGCTCGGATTTGTCATCTCGGTGTTCACCACGCCGTGGGTCATTCGCCTTTCGCAGCGCGGCATCGGTCTCGATTTCGCCCACGAGTCGCGCAAAAAACAGGAAGTCCCGATCCCGCGGCTCGGCGGCATGCCGCTCATGCTGGCCGTTTCGGTGGGGCTGCTGATCATCTTCGCGCTGCGCCCGCAAAACGCGACGAATTGGTTTCCCGTGCTGCTCGGCAGTCTCATGATGTACGGCCTCGGCTTGTGGGACGATTTGCAGCGGCTCGGGGCCAAGAAGAAACTCGCCGGGCAGGTCATCACCGCGCTGCTCGTCTATAATCTCGGGCTGAGCATCGAGAAATTCTCCTACCCCGGCTCCGCGGGCAGCATCGATCTTGGCGCCTGGAGCATGCCGGTGACGGTCTTCTGGCTCATCGCCGTGCCGAACATCGTGAACCTGATCGATGGCTTCGATGGCCTGGCCGGAGGACTGGGGCTTTGCATGTCGGTCACGCTGGGCATCGTGGGATTGCACAACGACCAGGTGCCCGTGGCCTGCTACGCCTTCACCCTCGCGGGCGCATTGCTCGGTTTCCTCGTCTTCAATTTTCCGCCGGCCAAGATTTATCTCGGCGATGGCGGCGCCTATCTCATCGGTTTCACCATCGCGGCGTTGTCGCTGACCAGTTCGAACAAAGGCTCCGTGGCGAAGGTCCTGTTCGTGACGATGATCGCCCTCGGCGTGCCGATTCTCGATACGACCTTCGCCATGCTCCGACGCGGGCTGCGCGGGTATCCGCTCTTTCATGCGGACGACGAGCACTTCCATCATCGCCTGCAAAGTCTCGGCTTCTCGAAGACGCGCATCCTTTTTGGTCTCTACGGCATCTGTCTGGTGCTCAGTTTGTTCGGGCTCAGCATCCTGTGGAGCCAGGGAGGCACCCTGCCGATCGGCATCGGTGTACTCTGTCTCCTCGCCCTGCTCGCGGCGCGCTACTTCCACTTCCTGAAATCGTGGGACGACGTGCGGCGCAAACTCAACCGTGTGGTGCGTCGCCGTCGCGTGGTGCAATACGCACTGTTGCAGGCCCAGGTGCTCGAGTTGGAGGCGGATCGTTGCAAGTCCGCGCAGGAGTTTTGGGCGATTTTCGAAACGACCATGCGGCGCGTGGGCTTTGTGGAGGAAGGCGAGTCCGATGCCGAATACGCGATTCATATAAAATACAACGGCAGCACCCCCTGGACGTTGCACGCTCCGCAACATAAGGGAACGGAACCGGAATGGCAGCGCCTCGCCGAATGCTTCCGGCCGGTCTACGCCAAGGCGAAATCGAAGTGGCGGACATGAGCAGTCGGCGGAGCGCGAAGCGGGTGCAGTCGGAACAACGGCGGAAGGAGCCAGTGCCTTTTACGAAGGAGATGGCAGCCTTGGGGATTTTCGCGCTCATCGTCCTCGCGGGACCGCTGCTCTTCGGAGCCGTGGATCGGCTGCCGCAGATCGGGCTGCTGGCCCTGCTCGCCGTAGGTATCCTCCTGCAGCCGCCAGCGATCATGCCGCTCAGCCGCTGGGGAAATCGCCTGGCGCTGGCTTTTGTCGCGGTGCTGCTCTTCAAGGAATTCGCGCCTGCGAATTGGTTTGGCGATACCGTCTGGCGAACGACGCTGACCCACGACTATTCGCTGCCGCTGCTCTTCACGCATCATCCGGAACCGGCGCGTGCCCTGGATGCGCTGCTCGCCGGAGCCATCGGCGTGGTGTGGTTTCTCTGGGTTCGCCGGCTGGCCGGGGAGCGCAGTCATCGGGCCTTCCTCGCCTGGGCGCTCTTTGCCGCGGCGGCGGTCGTCGCCATCGTGTCGTTTGCCACCACCCATCCCGGTTCCAGCGCCATCTATGATGGTACGCCGCTGGCCCGCTGGACGCCGGGTTGGAGCGGCTTCGGTCCGTTTCCCAACCGCAACCACTCCGCGGATTATTTTGCGATGGCCGCGGTGCTCGGCTGCGGTTGTGTGACGTGGTCGGCATCGCGCAAGAACTGGCTGGTCTTCTGCGGCGGACTTGTCCTGCTCGCGCTCGTCGTCGTCGCCTTGCTCACCACGGCGTCGCGCGGCGGCTTGATCGCCCTGGGCGCCGGACTCGCCAGCTATCTGTTGTTCTGCCTGTGCAAGGTGCGCACGCGCCGGGCGATTGGTGCTGCGTTGGGCGCCGGGCTGTTCTTTGCCGCGATCCTTTTTGTCTTCGGAAACCAGGTGGTCGCGCGCTTTCATTCCCACGAGGCGGGCGAAGTGTCGAATCTCACGCGCATCGGTGTGTGGCATGATGCCATCGCCATGTGGCATGACGCGCCGCTGCTCGGTCACGGGCTGGATTCCTTCGCCGGCATTTTCCCGTTCTACCAAAAGATTCAGTTGGAGAATCAGATCGTGATTCACCCGGAAAGCAGCTGGTTGCAATGGCTGACCGAGCTGGGACTCATTCCGGTGCTCATCGCCGCGGCGGCGGTGGTGCTGTTTTTGGGACGGCATGGGCGTGAGATCTTCGATCGGCAGCGCAGCTTTTTCCTGCACGCGGGAGGATTCGCGGCGTTTGGGGTGTTGTTGGTCCACGCGATTTTCGATGTGCCGGCGCATCGCTGGGGGACGGCGGGATTTGCGCTGGCCGCGCTGGCGCTGGCTTGTCCCATGCGGGTGGAGAGTCGTCGCACGCAGGAGCCGCGCAAAGCCGCGCTCGTCCCGCTGGCGGTCGGGGCGTTCTGGCTTTTGCCCATTTACTGGAATGTGCCCGCGTGGTCGCCGCTTTGTTTGAACCGGCTCATCGAGATGAACGCCCACGCTCCCAGTCTCGTGCCGTTGGCGGAATTGCAAACCGCGCTGCATTATTTCCCGCTCAATGCAGACCTGCATGAAGCGGTTGGGCTGCGCGAGTTGCGGATCGCGGGCCCGGAGAACGCGCTGCCCAAGGCGGCATCGCCGGCGGCGATCGAATCCAAAAAGGCAGTGGCTCAACCGCTGGCCATCCACGCGATCAGCGCGACGAAGACTGGGGACGCGGCTTCGGCAAGCGCGGGCCGGACGGGATCTACTCCGCCGCCATCGTCCAGCCCGGTGACGGCGCCGATTACCACTTCCTGGCAGCGGCATTTTGGCGTGGCATCGCGGCTGCAGCCGAGTAACTGGGAAATGCCCATTGCCCAGGCGCGCGCCTGCCAGCGGGTGGTGCCCGGGCTGGCCTTTGGTTATTGGGAGCAGGCGATCGACCGCGGCGGCATCCATCGCGACGAAATTCTCGGCATGGCGGTGCAGGAGACCGCAAAATCCCCGATGGCGCAGTCGGCGTGGGGAAGTTACGTCGAGGCGCATCCGCAATTGCTCCTCGCCTACGCGCAGGTCGTGCCGGAGACATTCGGCGCGTATTACTATGGGCGCTGGTGGAAGCTGCGCGCCACTGCCGATGATCTCACGCCGGATGAGTTGAAGAGCTTCTACATCCTCGCAGCGCGCTGGGGAAATCGGGATGATTTCGACGCTTGGGCCAGGCGCCATGCGGACATCGGGGCGCACGATTACCCGCAATGGGCGGGGCTGTATCACGTCTGGGGCGACGACGATCACGCCTGGCAGCTCCTTTCCATCAAGCTGAGCGAGCCGTCGTTCCCACCGGGGCACCCGGCAACACCCCGCGCCATGCTCGAGAACACGTGGCGCACGCGGCCGGAAAATGTTGTCAATGCCCAGCAACTGGCCCAAGTGCTCCTCCAGGCGGGAGACAAGTCGGCCAGCGACGATATCATCGTCACCGTGGCCAGTAGCGAAAATCCGCCGCCGTGGTTCGTCAACAAGGCCGCCTGGATCCTGGCGCGGAATGGGCGTACGGGAGATGCCGTCGATTTGCTGTTGCGTCCGCACTGACATTCCACTTGCTGCGTCTAAGTTTTTCGCTACTTAACCGTCTTTTCCAGGAACCAGTGAAGCATCATCGATCGTCGGTGGATTTTTGAGAAAGAAGCAGTGCGTTTGCCGCGTTTCCTCCCCGGAACAAGCGTCCAAACCTAAAGAATTTCATGAGTCATAAAACGAGTAAGTTTTGGTTGTTTGCCTTCCCGGTGTCCCTGGTGATCCTCGCGGGCGCCTATTACATCAAGATCCCGTCGGCGCGGAAGTTTATCGACGAGCACACGACACTGGGGCATCAGCTTTTTGGTCGATTCGTCCACGATACGGTCATCGTGGAAAAGGCGCCCGCCCCGGAAAAGCCGGAGGATCCGTATGCCTCGCTGGCCAACCAGCCGAATGCCGGCCCGGGGACGAAACCGCCAGCGGCGCCCAAGGTCTTCAATCTCCAGGAACTCGCGCACGACCCGGCGCATTGGCCGCGGAAGGTGGCGTTGAAGAAACCAACGACTTTCCCGGCGGTGGTCAGCGGCAAGGTCGTCGGCTCGCTCATCGCCCCGATCGGCGCCGAGGCCAACGTGAAGAGTATCAAGGACGGCAAGGTCGGCGTCGAATATCAGGGCGGCGGTGCATGGCTGGCCGTGGAAGATACCGACCTCGTCGCCCGCGTCATGGCGCAGTAAGGCGGCGCTCATCGGAGGGACGTGCTCCCGCGCGTTCCCATTCTTTCTTCGGGAATGGTGCCCAAAAAGCAGGATCGCGCCGGAGCGCGTCCCTCCGATGGTGGTTACCGCCCGAGCGCAGTCTTGATCTCTCCGATCGGCACGAGGATTTCCTCGCGAGTCGCCAGCGTTTTCACCTTCACCTGTGGCCACTCGTCGCCCACGAGCACCGCCCGCGTGGCCCCGAGCAGTTCGGCGGTCTGGAATTGCTTCCCGACCTTGGCCGCGGTGAGAGGAAAGTCCACCCGCTGCCCGGCATCGCGCAACTGCTGCACGAGCGCCAGTGCCTCGGACCGGCGCTCTTCCTTCGCCACCACGACATAGATGTCGCAAGCGCGCTCCTGCTTGAGCCAGGCGTCGCGTTGCGTGGCGGCCGCCGGCACATCGTCGATGAGATTGGCCAGCACGACATCGCCCATCCCGAAGCCGAGCGCCGGCAGGTCGACCTTGCCGTCGCTCATCAGGCTCAGGAGCTTGTCGTAACGGCCGCCACCGGCCAGCGCGCGTTCATTCTTGCTGCGGTCGAAGACCTCGAAGACCACACCGGTGTAATAGGCGAGGCCGCGGACGATTGCGTAGTCGATCTCGACGAAGCCGCCCAGACCGCGGGCATTCAAGCCTTCGACCACGGGCACCAGTTCCGCGGTCGGCGTCTTGCTGCGCATGAAGTCGAGCACGGCTTGGGCGGTGAGATTGAATTTGCGCAGCAATTCATCGGTTTTCTCCGGCGGGTTGCGCTCGGCCTTGTCGACGATTTGGAAGAACTCGTATTCATCCTCCGGCTTGCCACCAAACTGGGCGAAAAATTGCTGCCACGCCGTGCGACTGCTGAGACGGACGACGAAGTCGCTTTCCGTCAATCCCATCGCGCGCAGCATATCGATCAGGATGGCGACGAGTTCCGCATCCGCCGCCGGTGTCGGCTCGCCGATGATATCGCAATTGAGCTGATAGAACTCGCGCAACCGCCCGCGCTGTTGCTTCTCGTAACGGAAGAATTGGGGCACGCAGAACCACTTGAGCGGCTTTTTGAAATCGCGTTCCCGGGCGGCGACCATGCGGGCCAGCGTTGGTGTCATCTCGGGACGCATGGCTACATGACGTTCCCCCTTGTCGACGAAATCGAAAAGCTGGCCCACGAGTTCACCGCCCGACTTCTTTTCATAAAGCGCCAGGGGTTCCAGCACCGGCCCATCATACTCGACAAAGCCGTAGCGCCGCGCGACTTCGCGCCATTTGGTGAGGATGTAATTCCTCCGCGCGCAGTCGTCGGGATAAAAGTCACGGAAGCCGGGCAGGGTTTGCACTGAATTTGGGAAAAGTTGAGAGTTGAGTGATGAGAGTCAGCCACCTGGTTGAGGCGACACCGTTCGCTGCGAGGTAAAAACCCCTCGGCGCGGAGCGCCGCATGAAAGTGGCAAAGAGGAGGACTATCAACTATCAACTCTCACCCATCAACTTTTCCTCACCCGCGCGGTGGACGCCCTACCCTCAACTCTCAACTCTCAACTTCTGCAGCGCCTGAAGGTCCGCCATTTCCGCTGCTTCGAGGCACGTGAGGCGGAATTCGCCCCGGGATTGAATTTTATCGTTGGGCCGAATGCGCACGGGAAGACGTCGTTGTTGGAGGCCGCGTGCATTCTCCTGCGGCTGCAATCACCGCGGGTCACGCGACTCGCCCATGTCATCCAGCATGAGCGCCGCGGGTTTGTCGTGGACGGCTATTTTGGTGTGCGGCACCTGCAATTCTATTTCAGTCGCGAGCGCAAGAAGCTGGCCCTCGACGAAGTCGAGCAGAAGAACGCCCGGGAATATCTCGAGATCGGTCGCGTCGTCTATTTTGCCAATAGCGACATCGAGCTCGTGCGCGGCTCCGGTGATGGACGGCGGCGTTTCCTCGATTTCGTGGCCAGCCAGAGCGATGGTACCTATCGCCAGGCCTTGCGGGACTACGAGCGTGCGCTGCGGTCGCGAAATCTGCTGCTCAAATCGGCAGCGCCGCGCTGGCGGGAGATCGCGGCGTTTGACGAACCCTTGTTGAGCGCTGGACAGCGGGTCGCCGCGGCGCGGGCGAAATTGATCGAGGAATTGCAGCCCGAGGCGGAGCAAGCACATCGCGGGATCAGCGGCGCCCGGGAGCAATTGCGACTCGAATACGTTCCGGGTGGCGGCGACGATTTTGCCACGACGCTGGCCGCGGCACGCAGCGAGGACGCGCGATTGCGCCAGACCAGCGTCGGCCCGCATCGGGACGACCTGCGCTTCATGCTGAACGACCAATCGTCCAGCTTTGCCAGTGAAGGCCAGCAACGCACGCTGGTGCTGGCCTTGAAACTCGGCGCCACACGCTTGCTGGAACAGCGTTTCGAAAGCGCGCCGGTGCTTTTGCTCGACGATATCTTTGGCGAACTCGACCTCAACCGCCGCGCCGCCCTGCTGGCCGCGCTGCCGTCCGGGGCGCAGAAGATCATCACGACCACGCACCTGGATTGGCTGCCGGCCGGCGCCGAAGCGGCGACTATTCGTCTCGGCTAGTGCTTCGCGACGTCCTCCGGCGTCGCCTCCTCGGCCTTGTCCGCCAGAGCTGCCCGGGCGAGCTGGCGTTTGTAAATGCGGCGGCGGTTGAACCAGCGCAGCAGATAGATGCCAACCAGCGCAATGGCCAGCGAGGTGAACAAGAGGTGTGCGTGATGGTGGCGCTCAACCCGGCCAATGATCTTCAAGGCGAGGCTGGTGAAATTGAACCCCACGGTGACGAGCAAGCCGCCCCAGAGGGTCAGCGCCAGGAGTTCGATCCCGGCGAAGGTCGCATAGCGCAAATGATGGATGCCCCAGAAAACCGAAGTGGGATTGCGCGTGCCGTACACGAATCGCGCGAAGAAAATCTCCCACGGGCCGAAGCGATTGGCCAGCCGCTCAATCGTCGGGCCGATGCGCTGATAAACCCGGCTCGACTTGAACCATTCCGAGTGGTGGTGCCCGATGACGAACCAGAACGTATCGTGGATGAGCGCGCCGACGATGGCGGCGCCCAGCGCGGTGAAAACATTGAAGTCATCCGGGGTGCCGGTATCGCCAGCCCCGAGCCGGGCCACGACCCCGATGGCAATGAACGACACGTCGTTCTCCAGCAAGGCGAGGAGAAAGGCTGCCCAGAGTCCGTAGTGGTTGAGGAACTCTCGCATGGAGTGGTGTCAGGAAAGGCGCGTCGGGGGCTATCTTGCCTCAACCCGGTGCCGGCCTGCAAACTTCCACTGAACTTTAACCTCAATCCGATGCATTTTTCCGGTGCAAAGCGGATGTAGAGGAGTAATCTCGCCACCTTTTACATCCATGCCCATGACTACTCCTACGACTCGCGAACTTTACGACCAATACGTCATCCCGACGTATGCGCGTTTTGATTTGCGATTGGCGCGAGGGAGGGGGACCGAAGTCTGGGATGAAGACGGCAAACGCTATCTCGACTTCGGCGCGGGTATCGCGGTCACCTCCATCGGCCACGCGCACCCGCGGGTCATCGCGGTCATGCAGGAGCAGATCGCCACGCTGGTCCATACCTCGAATCTTTACTACACGCGCCCGCAAGCCGTACTCGCGGAGCGGCTCGTGCGCCTGACCTGCGCTCCGGGGGCGCCGCGCGGCAAAGTCTTTTTCTGCAATAGCGGCGCGGAAGCGAACGAAGCGCTCTACAAGCTGGCGCGAAAGTTTGGCAACGACGGCGCACCTCCGTTGCCGAAGCACAGCGTCGGCGAGACTATTTCCGTGAATCCCTACCGGCACGAGATCATCACCATGCTCGGCTCGTTCCATGGCCGCACCCTTGCGGGCATCGCTGCCACCGGGCAGGAGAAGGTGAAGAAAGGCTTCGAACCGCCGGTGCAAGGTTTCTCGCACGTGCCCTTCAATGACGGCCCGGCGTTGCTTGCGGCCGTGCAGGAACCCGGCACCGTCGCCGTGTTGCTCGAACCGATTCAGGGCGAGATCGGGGTGAATCCCGCAACGCCGGATTTTCTGCGCCTGGCGCGCGACCTGTGCGATCGGCACGGCATGCTGCTCATGTTCGATGAAGTGCAGTGCGGGCTCGGGCGGACAGGCGACTGGTGCGGCTGGAAAACGCTCGCCGGCTCCGACCTCATGCCCGACGCGATCAGTTGGGCCAAGGGCATCGCCGGTGGCTTCCCGCTCGGCGCGATCTGGGTCAGCGACCGGATGGTTACGCTCAAGACGGGCGAGACCAAGCCGCTCTGCGATCTGCTCGGACCGGGTACGCACGGCACCACCTTCGGCGGCACGCCGCTGGTTAGTTCGGGCGCGAATGAAGTGCTCAGGGTGATCGAGGAAGAAGGCATGCTCGAGAACGCCCGCACCGTGGGCGCGCACGCCGTGGCGGCCATCCAGGCAATCCAGTCTCCGTTGATCAAGGAAGTGCGCGGCGTCGGCCTCATGGTCGCTTTCGAACTCGTGCCGGATTTCGTCGATCGCGTGCCCGCCGCGGCCAAGCGCGCGCCGAGCCTGCTGGTCGTCGATGCCTTGCACGAGGCCGGCTTGCTCAATGTCCCCAGCGGCACGCACGCCGTGCGCTGGCTCCCGCCGCTCAACGTCTCCCGCGCGGAGATCGATGAAGCGGCCGGCATCCTGCGCGACGTGCTGGCCCGCCTGTAATCCCGGCCGATCCCTCGAATTGTTTTCCGCCGGTCATGAGCAGCGTCAAAAATCCCGCCGAAAAAAAGCGGCTCGCGTATGAGCATGACCATTACAACCGCGGTGGCGAAAACGGCAAAGCCTGGAGAAAATCAAAACCCCGGAAGAAGGCCAAGGCCCGTCGCTCATTTCGTAGAGTGGCCAACGAGTTGACCCGCGTTTGTGCGACGGCAGAGGAAGCGCCCGTCGTTGCCAACCGCAAGCAGGAAGGTCTCCGACAGGAGCGCGTTTCAGATTGGGGAGTGATAGGATTGCGTGATTTTGTCAAATCGCGTCAGGCGCGACGAGAGGCCACCGTCGGTGCGAAGAAGGCGCGTCGGGCCGGATGCGCAACCTTACCGGCATCGCCCAAGTAAGGGACGACCGGGCAGGGCCATTTTGCCGCAACCGAATTGTTGCTGAATCTCCTCGAAGAAACTCTTGCATTCCCGGCGCTGCGAGACGAAAACCGACCCTTTTTCCGCCCCACAATGAAACACTTGCTGTCCATCGAATCGCTGACGCGCGACAACATTGAGGCCATCCTCGAACTCGCCGCGAAGATGAAGACCATGCGGGGGTGCCTGGATGCGCACCCGCTGAAGCATCGTTGCTGGGCGCTCATCTTCACCAAGAGCTCGACGCGCACCCGCGTGAGCTTCGAGGTCGGCATCCGCGAACTCGGCGGCGACGTGCTTTTCCTCAACGCCAACGACATCCAACTCGGCCGTGGGGAACCGATCAAGGATACGGCGCGGGTGCTCGGGCGCATGATTCATGGGGCGGTCATTCGTACCTACGCCCAGCAGGACGTCGTGGACTTCGCCAATTTCTCCGGCCTGCCGACGATCAATGCGCTGACTGATGAGGAGCATCCCTGTCAG
>Ga0068855_100001403_pt1 | contig 29881 bp, 29 predicted proteins | sample KBSCornC52_FD_66592 | JGI IMG/M metagenome (GOLD analysis project Ga0068855, IMG submission 66592) | Corn rhizosphere microbial communities from Kellogg Biological Station, Michigan, USA - KBS Corn C5-2 | ecosystem: Host-associated > Plants > Roots > Rhizosphere > Soil ... | reverse complement strand
GTCAATCGAGATCCACGCCGACACCAGCATGGGATCCGTGTTGGAGGCGCGCGTCGAGGTGACGACCGCCGTCATGTAGTCCGGCGCCTGAGTGGCACCGGAACCGCCGCCGGCGTTCTGGGCGCTATTCTGTTTGCTTGCATCGCAAACGTTCTTGTCGATGAGCGCGTTGTACGCGCCTTTGTTTACCAGAGCATCCGGGCGCATCGCGCTCATGACGCAGGTGATCATGTTCACCTGCCCGATGGTCTGCGATGTTGCATCCTGCACCTGGCTGTTCTGAGGGTCCGTGATGTACGCAGAGTCGGCGGGCGGCGCGGCCCAGGCGAGACCGGTGGCGACAGCCGCCGGCACGAGGAGCAGAGAAGCTTTTTGCGACATGATGTTGCTCAGTTGGCGTGGGTTGCGGTCACGACGGACACACTGCTGGGCATCGCGACACCACTCACTGTCGTGGTGCCACCGGTGTTGCCCGTGCTGCCACCACCGCTGGTGCTGCCGCCGGTGCCGGTGTTACTGGTGCCGCCGTTTGATGAGCCGAGGCTGGACCCCGAACTGCCGCCGCCACACCCGGCGAGCGCAAGAGTCAACCCGACCAGTAGCGCGCCAACGCGCCACGTCGTTTTCTGTTGCATTGATTTACCCTGACGAGTGCCCCTGACGATGGGTCAGAGGCTTCGCTACAGACTCGCGAATGTGCACCGCATCAGGGCGTGCACAGTAGTCATTTCGATGGGGATGGCGGGACCTTGGTCCCACAAACTGACGAGACTGTCACATGGTGCGACAGCGATGCGCTCGATTATGACAACTCCACGACATACGGCGCATCATCAGCGGCACTCGAAACTCTCCGCGCGCTCGATGTTGCCTTTGCCCTTGTAGTGCGCGTGTTTGGGATAGGCACACAGTGGCCGGCTCCGCTGCGGATAGGCGCTGCCGGTGGCGACAACGGCTTGCGGCGCCTCACCTTTCTCGACCCAACTCACGATGGGATCGATCAAATCGAAGCGATCCAACGTCGCGGTGCCGCCGCCGCAGTGGCCCATGCCCGGGACGAGAAACAGGCGGCTCCATCTGGACACCGCTTCCCCACCACCATTGTCAGCGGCGAGTTGCTCGTAGTAACGAACAGTGTCCTGAGCAGAGAACCAGGGATCGCTCACTCCATGAAAGAAGATGAGCTTGCCGCCGTGCTCGTAGAAGGTGTTGAGCTCGGTCCAACTGGCCGTGTCACCCAACGCGGACACCGGGTTTCTGGCGGCCCAGGCCTCTTTATCGACATCCATCTCGGTAGCGAAGACCGGGCCGCTCACAGGGCTCGGGCCGGGATTCAGCAAACCGGGGATGGGCTGCGTGGCTGTGATACCCGTGTCGAACCAAAAGCCGGGATAGACTTGCACGCCGCGTGAATCTTTCGGGCCACCAAACCCTTTCTGCAACGCCGTCGCTTGCTCCGCGGTGAGACACGCGTCGGTCTTCGGCCCCTTGCAGACCAGGCTCGCCGGATCGAAGTGGCATCCGCGTGGGTCGAAGATCATCCCGTCCGCCGCCCCATCATTGGCATCACACGTTTTCAGGAGCGAGTCGACCACCAACTTCTTGTCGGTCACCGACAATGCCTGGCTGGCCTGCGGCCTGCCCTGCTCGTCCTTCGGTGCCACCTCGTTCAGTTGCACGGTGATCCATTTGTCCGCGAGGTTTGAAAAATTCGTGCGCATGGCGGGAGCCCCGGCGACGATGCCGTCGAACAGTCGCGGATAGCGTTGCGACATCAACATCGCTTCGCGGCCACCGGTGGAACAGCCCATGAAATACGAATGCGCGGCGCCATGGCCATAGTAGGCCGTGACGATCTGCTTGCCGACCTGGGCGACCTTGCCGACGGCCTGGTACAGGAAGTTGAGCGCCGCTTCCTGATCGCCAAAGAAGCTGGCGTCGAATACCCCCGTGCCTTCATGGCCGCTGTCGGTCGTTACGACCGCGAAACCACGCGAGAGCGCCGGCGCGCCTCCCGCAGCAACGTAGCCGAGCGGCATGCCAACGCTGCCGTTGAGCCCGCCGCCCCCTTGCATCAGGAAACGGCCGTTCCAGTTCTCTGGCATCGCCAGCGCGAAACCGATCGCGTATGGCTTGCCATCGTGGCCGACGCGCTCATCGATGGCCCCATCCACCCGGCAGTACGCAGGCAGCGTGACATTGAACGTAGGAGCGAAGGGCACGGCCGGGGTGGGCCCGGCCGGCACGATGGCTGCAGCCTTCACCGTCACGTCGAATCCCGGCACTTGTAGCGAAGTGAGCGCCGTGCAGGCTTTCGGGTTATCCGCAGCTTGCACCTGCGACGCCATACCAAGCGCAATGAGCATCCATGGAGCTCTCACCATCGCAACTGTCTCCTGGCACCGGGGAAGGCCTACAACCTGGAAGGCCTTTGGCCTGACGATCAGGGATGCTAAGAGTCCGACCTCTCGCGCGTCAACGCTAGAAATCCACCGAGTGCCCGCCCGATCTCTACTGGCGCATCTTCCTGCACATAATGGACGCCAGACACCGTGACCTCCTGCTGGTTAGGCCAGGTACGACAAAACTCCCGAGCGCGCCCGGTGAGCAAGGCTCCCGGCTCGGCGTTGATAAACAACTTCGGCACGTTGGATCCGGCCGCCCAGCGGGCGTACGCCGCGACGTCCGCCGTCACGTCAGCGGGCTCGCCTTCGATGGGTAGCTCCCGCGCCCACACGAGAGTCGCCAGACGACGTTCCAGGTCAGTAAATGGTGCTCGGTAAGCTTGCATCTCCGGCTCTCCGAGCGGCCGCAATACGCTCTTCGGTAAGATGGTCTCGATAAAGAAATTCTCCTCGCGGATGAGGCGCAGGCCCTCGGGAGATCTGAGCTTCTGAAACAGCGTTGCACGAGGCGCCGGAAAGTCACTCCACAGTCGCGGTTGGACGAGCGCCTCCATATAGGCAATGCCGCTCACACGATCAGGGTGACGCCTCGCCCAGTGAAAGCCCAGCGCGGACCCCCAATCGTGAAGCACGAGGACGACAGGGCCGGCGGGTACCACCGCATCGAACCAGGCATCGAGATAACGGACGTGGTCGCGAAAGCGGCATGGACCGGTGGGCGCATCGCCCGAGCGCCCCATGCCGATCAGATCGGGCGCGAGACATCGCCCGGCATCCTGCACGTGCGGGATGATATTCCGCCACAGGTACGCCGATGTCGGATTTCCATGCAGAAACACGATGGGCGCGCCGTTGCCCGTCTCCACAAAGCTCATCCAGCTGTCGAGTACCGGTACGACCTTTCGTGGCCAGGGGTCATCGGGTGAAATGGTATCCAAGGGAAACCTCCTTTCTTCTAGAGCCGGCCGCCAGCGTATGATTCCACCCGGCTCTCTGAAAGTACCAGTTATCACAGAATTTATGGATCCAGTTCTGGGCTTCGACATCCAGCGCCCACGCAAGGCTTTGGTTCGCTCCATCTATCGTCAGATTCGCGAGCACATCGGCAGCGGGCGACTGCAGCCGGGCATCCCACTCCCCTCGAGCCGGGAGCTCGCTCGCGCACTGCAGATCTCGCGCAATTCGGCAATCGCGGTCTACGACCTGTTGGTCAGCGAGGGGTGTATCGTGACGCGCCCGGGCGGGGGCACTTTCGTGGCTGCTACCACGGCCCGGAATTCGCCGCGATCGCCATTGCGCTCGCCACTTCGCGCGCGAGCGCCCGCGGACGTGCGCCTGCCGGCACACTGGCGCGACTCGCTTCCTTTCTCACCGGCACCCTCGCAGGCGACTATCCGGTATGACTTCTCCCTCGGCGTACCCAGCATCGAGCATTTCCCTTTCTCCTTGTGGCGCCGCCTGTATAACCGGGTCTCGAGATCCCTATCGAGATCGCCAGCGGCGTACGCCGATCCGCGAGGATTGCAGCAACTACGCATGGCCATAGCACAACACGTCTCGTTCGCTCGCGCGGTCAGCTGCGTCAGCGAAGACATACTTGTCTGTAACGGAGCACAACAAGCCTTCGATTTGATCGCCAAAGTCTTCGTTGAGCCCGGCGTGTCGATCGCTGCGGTGGAGGACCCCGGTTATCCGCCGCTGCGCCGAGCTTTGCGGAGCGCGCGCGCCAGACTAAGCCCCGTGCGCGTCGATTCCGAGGGTGTTATCGTCAAGGACATACCGACCGATGCCCGCCTGATCTTTGTCACGCCCTCGCATCAATTCCCACTTGGCGTGGTCATGTCCTATGCGCGTCGGCAGGAGCTCCTGGCCCACGCCTATCGCACGCGCGCGATCGTCGTCGAGGACGATTATGACGGCGAGTTCCGCCATGGCACACGCCCGGTCGATGCATTGCAGACCATGGATCGCCATGCCACAGTGCTCTACGTGGGTACGTTCTCCAAGAGCATGTTTCCGGGCCTCAGGATCGGCTACATCGTCTCGCCGCCCTGGGCGCGGGATGCCCTGCGTGCCGCGAAGTTGGGGACCGACTGGCACACCGATGTGTTGCATCAAGCCGCGCTCGCCGAGTTTATCCAGGAGGGTCATCTCACCCGTCACGTCCGCAAGTCGCGTCGTCTGTACACTCAACGGTACACCGCGGCGATTGAAGCTTTGGCGCAGCACTTTCGGGTACTTCCGGCAGCTGCTGGGCTACATGTAACATGTCAGGTGGAAAATCGACGTCAAGAGCGGGCGCTCGCCGAAAGAGCGGCGGCGGCGGGCTTGCGCGTGACATCCCTCGCTGAGCTTTACCTCGGTAAGCCGTACGTTCACGGCATTACCTTCGGCCTCGGACGCGTTTCGGCGCAAAATATGTCCCGGGCACTGGCCACCCTCGCGCAGGAAACGAAATGACGACACCAACAAAAAAGCTGGAAATCGCCTTGGAGCGGATCCTGTTCGCGTCCCGATGGCTCCTGGCCCCGTTCTATCTCGGCATGGTCCTTGCGCTGGTGGGCATTTTCGTCGTGTTCGCGCGTGAGCTCGGGTCAGAGTTGGCGCATATCGCCGCGTTCGATTCGGAGCAGATCATTCTGCTCGCGCTCTCGTTGATCGATCTGTCATTGACCGCGAACCTCCTGTTGATCGTGATCTTTGCGGGGTATGAGAATTTCGTCTCCCGGATGCATATCGAGGCTCACGAGGACCGCCCCAGTTGGATGGGAACCGTGGATTTCTCCGGCCTGAAGATCAAGCTGGTGGCATCCATCGTGGCCATCAGCGCTATCGCGCTGCTGCGTGCCTTCCTACCGCTCGGTGATCCAGCAGCGGTGATCGACATCGCCCGCCTGCGGTGGATGGTCATCATCCATCTGACTTTCGTAATCTCGGGCCTGCTGCTGACCACCATGGATTGGATCGCCTCCAAGAGCGGCGACGGACACTAATCCATCCTGACGTCACGAGCCTCGCCACCCAAACCGATCAACAAGGCGATGGTGAGCGCGGCCCCGATAGCGACGCTGGCGAGAGCAAATCCATAGTTCTCGTGGTCGCGCGCGGCAATAGACGTCTGGAGCACGGCATTTGAAGAAGCCAGGAGATTGCCCAGTTGATAAACAGTGCCTGGAAACGTGGCGCGCGCGTTCGGGGGTGACAGCTCTGTCAGATGGGCCGGAATCACACCCCAGGCGCCCTGCACGCACACCTGCATCAGGAACGCTCCAAGGGCAAGCGACGTGAAGGTCGTGGAGAATGCCCAGAGATAACTGACGGGCAGCGCCAGCAATGCAGCTATTGTGATCGCGCGCCGGCGCCCGATCTGCTGACTCCAGATACCAAAGGTCCAGCCGCCCAGGATGGCACCGACGTTGTAGATGACGGCGATGATACCCGTGGTGGGCGCGTCAAAGCCGTATTGGACCTGCAGGAAAGTTGGATAGATATCCTGGGTACCGTGGCTGAAGAAGTTGAAAGCCGTCATGAGAACGATGGCGTACAAGGCCAAGCGCCAATGCTTGCCGAGAATCTGGAGGATGCTTTCAGCTCGGACGCGCTCGGCATTCCAGCCGGGGGACTCCGGCACGTGCCGCCGGATGTAGAGCACCAACAACGCGGGCAGCAGGCTGATCATGAACAAGCCGCGCCAACCTATCGCATGATATAAGGCGGCATACACCAGTGAGGCGATCAGGTAGCCGGCCGGATAACCCGACTGCAGCAAACCAGACACCAGGCCACGCGCCTGCGGTCGGACGCTCTCCATCGCCAAGGATGCGCCGATGCCCCACTCGCCTCCCATGGCAATGCCAAACAGGGCGCGAATGACCAGAAACGCGCTGAGGCTCGGTGCGAACGCCGTCAGGAACCCCATCAACGCATACAGCCCAACGTCCACCATCAAGACGGGCCGGCGGCCGAATCGGTCGGCCAGACGGCCAAAAATGAACGCCCCTAGTGGCCGCAGCGCCAGAGTCAGCGTAAGTGCCCAGGCGACCTCCTGGCGCTCGACCCCGAACTCATGGGCGACATCCTTCAGCACGAAAACCAATAGAAAGAAGTCGAAGGCGTCCAGCATCCAGCCGAGAAAACTCGCGGCCACCACCTTCTTCTGTGCCGGCGTCCAACCTTGCAGGGCTTGTAGCATGTTTATTCGGGTTCCACTTCGTTAAACTGACGGGATGGTCACCACCGCATCCGCCGAGCGCGCCGGTATCGTCTATGCCACCACCCGGCAGGGCTACCCGGTGCCGGTCATTGACGTCTCACATCCGGCATTTGCCGTTCCGGACGATGCGCAGGCCCTGGATACCTTACGGCGCACGTTTGCAGAGTCAGAGCGCCAACGCAAGCTGCTACCGCATTGGATGCTCAAGGCGTTGGTGTGGTGGATGGGGCGCCGCTCACGGCTTGCGCGCGAGCTGTTCACTTCGGACAACTCGTTTTTAGGAGGCGTGAGCACCTACCTGATGAAGGTGGGGGCCCCCAATCTGGTGCCCCCATTCGATACGCCTCTGGACCGCCGCCTTGCCGCGGCCCCGCCGATCATATCGATGCGGATGAGGCTGCAGCAGTTGGCCCGGCTCCTCGCGCAGGGCTTGCAACCCGAGTTGCTCGCCCGCTCCGCAGCCCCGCTGCACTTGATCAACATCGGCGGCGGGACCGCGATCGACAGTCTCAACACGCTGATCCTGTTGAATCGATCCGCGCCCGCGGCCCTGGCGAGCCGCTCCATCGTCATCCACGTCCTCGACGGCGATACCGAGGGCCCCGAGCTCGGTCGGCGCGCGCTCGATGCCCTGGTGCAAAAGGGTCCTCTCGGCGGGCTCACAGTCGAGTTTGTGCACGTTCCCTACGACTGGACCCATGTTTCGACCCTGGCCGAGGTGGCTCGTCAGGCGAGCAACTCCAATGCCATCATCGCCGCCTCCACCGAGGGAGCGCTGTTCGAGTACGCCGACGACCCGACGGTGGTGGCGAACCTGAATGCGCTCCACGGTATCCCGGGGCTCGCGGCGGTGGGCGGCACAGTGACCCGCGCCGATCCCCTCGCCCGCGAGTTCCTCACGACCAGCCGCTTCAAGCTGATTCCGCGTGGTGCCGAAGCGTTCGGCATCCTGGCGAAGCAAGCTCGTTTCGTAGTGAGCCGGGTCGAGTCCACGCTGCTGAGCGACCAGGTGCTGCTGCGCCCGGAGGGCTCATAAGTGACCTGTCTGTGCCGGTGCGGAAAACCAGTTGTTCGTGCGTCCATCCATGTAGCGCACCGGTCCGGCCATGAGCTCGCTCGGCTGGGCATCGTCGAGACAGGCAACGTTGATAGTCACATAGTCGCCCCCTAACACATCCAGATGCCCTCGCTCGAACGAGCGAACACCACAGCGCTTGCAAAAAACGTGGTGCACGGCGCCGCCTTCCTTGTAGTAGTCGCTCAGCTGATCTTCGCCTGACAAGAGCCGGAAAGCCGGCGGCTTCACGATTACGGACCACAAGCGCGCCTTGGCGCAAAAGGTGCAATTGCACTTGTTCGTTCCCTGAGTCAGATCGAGGTCAGCCTCGTAGCGCACCGCGCCGCAATGACAGCTTCCGGAATAGGTCTTGAGCATGATCGTCCCTCCAGCGATTGGGGCACCCCGGCCCGACTGATGCAGCATAGCGGGCATTGCGGACATTCTCTGTCCTCAATATTTGGTTATCCTGCCGCCATGATCGACACCTCGACCCGCCTGCTCCGGCTCCTGAGCGTGCTGCAATCCCGGCGTTTCTGGCCCGGGGACGCCTTGGCGGCGCGCTTCGAGATCACCCCCCGCACCCTGCGCCGGGACATCGACCGGCTGAGGAGCCTCGGGTACACCATAGGCGCCAGCACTGGCCCCGGAGGCGGCTATCAACTGGGACAAGGGGCGTCGCTGCCGCCGCTGCTGTTGAACGACGACGAGGCGGTCGCCGTGGCGGTTTCCCTTCGCGGTGCAATGGACATCTTCGCCGGCATGAACGAGACGGCGGTCAGCGCCTTGGTGAAGCTGAATCAATTGCTGCCCGCCCGCCTACGCAAGCGAGCCAGCGCCTTACAGGCCGTTACCGTCTCGGTGCAGGGCCGCGGCGCCAGTCTGGATGCGGATCTCCTGACCGAGTTGGCCGTGGCTTGTCGGGACTGCCGTCAGCTCACGATCCGCTACCAGGATCATCAAGGGCGTGCCTCCACTCGCACCCTGGAGCCGCTGCGGCTCGCGCATACCGGCAATCGACGTTGGTATCTGTTGGCCTGGGATCTGGATCGAGCCGCGTGGCGTACATTGCGGGTTGATCGCATCAAGGGCAAGCCCATCCTTGGCGCGGCGTTTCCGCCGCGGCCGCCCCCTGCGGAGGTCGAGCGCTTCATCGCGGATGCCATCTCGTCTGCTCCTTACGCTTACCGGGCGAAATTCAAACTCGCCGGGTCCGTGGCCGAGTTGGGTGGGCGGGTTCCACCGTGGATCGGAGTATTGGCGCCGCTGGATGCCGCCCACAGCCTCCTGAGCACGGGAGCCGAGACGCCGGAAGCGCTGCTCTTCCAGGTCATGTTGGCCGGAGTGGATTTCGAGCTCCTCGAGCCTGTTGAGCTTCACGGTCCCCTGCGCGCCATCGCGGCTCGCTTCCAGCGGGCCCTGGCGGTTAGCCCGTAGCGGTCTGTGGACGACCGGTGGCCCTGGACCTGACGGTGGCCTCGGCCAGATAGTTGTCCGCGGATCCCGCGTGGGCTCGCCGCTCGAGCACGGATGTCTCGACATGAGGGTCACTGGCACCCGCGCGGCGCGCAGCCTCGAGCGCGAGATCGCGCGAAATACGCTTAGCGTCCTCGATGGCTTCCTGTTCGTCGGAGTAGTCCCGAATCCCTGCCGGGTCGTGGACTCGAAACACTTTGAACGCAGGTTGATTGACGAGGACGTCGCAAGTCTCGGAGACGACTCCGGCAACCGCTCCCACGGCGTTGCACACCGCCGCATGCTCGGGAATCACGAGTTGGGCTCCGAGGCGCCGCGCGACTTCGGGATAGAACGCGCCGACCGGGGCACCAATCGCAATCAGCGGAACCGCCAAACGCAGCTGAGCCGCGACCAACCTGGAGAACTCGCGGCCGGCGGTCTGAGCCTCGATCAGCCCGCCGAGCGGCCCCCAGCGGCCGTTGTTGGATTCAACACCGGGATCTTGCGCCAAGGTGCTCTCGAGCACCACCCTGCCCGCCGCGCGCAGCACGTGCTGGTAGACTCGCTCGCTGAGTCCTTCGGCTGTGTCCTTGGTCTTGGCGGCTCGGGCGTTACGCTCTTCAGTGGCCAGAATCGCGGCTCCAAGTTGCGCCGCTTCGAGAGTCCAACTCCCTTGGCGCCCAAGCACGTGCAGCGCATCGCTCGGCGTAAACGCTGCCAGCGTTGCAATGCCACGATCCACCAGGCGCCGCAAAGCTTCAACACCCTGCACTGTGCGTGCGACGACATCGAGCCGACGTGGCGTCAGGGCCAGCGCCTGCCAAACTCGCTCTTCGATGCGGTCCAACTGAGAGCCGGGATCACGGCCAGGATTGCGATGCGCGTAGCGTGCCGCAAAGGGTGGGACCCGCTCGGCGGAGGCCACTTGGCGCAAGTCCGCCAGAACTTCGGGAAACTGATGGGCCAGAAGACTCAACGGCGTTGCCTTGCGCGGGCCGACGATCAGCTTCACGTCGCGATCGAACCCGACCTCGCTGTCACCGCCCAATCCGCACGTGTGCACGTCGATCGCCTGCACCATAGTGCGCCAACCACCGATCACTGCGCCTTCCGCGCGCACGGTGGGCCTCCCGGCCACGACAACCGCCACATCGGTGGTGGTTCCGCCCATGTCCGAGACCACGAAATCCTGCAGGTCGCTCATGAAAGCCGCGCCTACAACGCTGGCCGCCGGCCCTGATAACACGGTCTCGACGGGATACTCCAAGGCGACTTCGGCCTTCATCAGCGTGCCGTCACCCTTGACGATCATCAACGGGGCGGCGATTGCTTCACGCTTCAGTACGCTGTCGAGTGCATCGAGCAGATGACGGATCTGGGGCGTCAAACGGGCATTCAGAGCCGCCGTGAGGGCTCGCTTGGGCGCGTCCAGCTGCGAGCTCAGCTCGTGGCTGCACGTGACCGGTGTGTTGCAAAGGGAGCGGATGATCTCGCGTGCTCGCCGCTCGTGCGCGGGATTGCGGACCGAGAACTGTCCGGCGACCGCGAAGGCGGCGACCTCCGGGCCGAATTCGCGCACCGCGCCTTCGATGGCCGCCTCATCGAGCGGCTCAGCCTCCAGTCCAGTCGGATCGTGGCCGCCGCGCACGCGCACGATCACGCCGCCCCCTTCCGTCTTGAGACCGGAGCGCTCGACCATCTTCTCATCAAAGCCGATCAGGATCGTGCCGATCCGGCTGAACCGGTTTTCGACTACTGCGTTGGTCGCGAGCGTGGTCGATACGGAGACCAGTGAGATGTCCTCACGCTGGAAGCCCTCGGGCAATGCACCCAGAACCGCCCGCAGCGCGCCGCTGAGGCCGATCGAGAGATCCCAGTGAGTGGTCAATGCCTTGGCGCTGGCGATGACTCCGCGCCCGCCTTCGAGTGCTACCGCGTCCGTGAACGTGCCGCCCGTATCCAGGCCAATCCAGAGCTCTCGTTTGCGGTTATTCGTGATCGGGGCGCCTCAAATTCGCAGATCCACAGTCAGGCCGCCGTAGTTGAATGCGTGGCCGCCCGCCGAGTGTATCAATGTACCCGCGTCGCCGTGCACAAAAGAGATGCCAACACTGATGCCTCGCCCGACCGTCCAGTCCGTGCGCAGGTAGGATAGTGTTGTCACATAGGCAGGTCCAGTGCCATTGCCGAGCAACACCGGAATGCCAGGAGGTCCGTAGACCGCATCCCGCTTGGAAACCCGCATGATCACGTCGGCACCGACCCGCACGGTGAGGGGCGGCCGCACGTTGAACGTCACATTGGGCTGTATATCGGCGGTGTTACCAGGATAGTACACCGGTGCGTCGCTGAAATAGCCGAGATTCGGATAGAGCACATCGAACGTCCCCAGTGTTTTATCACCGGCGTGGCGGTCGCCACTGGCGTACCCAAAACTTGCAGCAATTCGCGGCCGTCCGGGGAGGTCCGGGTGCCAGCCCGCATCACCAGCGAGACCGAATGCATGAATGACCGACGTCCCGAACCACCCATACTGGCGCGCGGCCTGCACCGAGTAATCCCAACCAGTCATGGCGCCGAAGAGCCGCATCCCTAGAGTGCGGCGGGCGTCGCTGGCCATGCCTTGCTCGTACACCGCGCGCGCACGATCACGAGAAAAGAAAAACAGGTTTGCTGTTGGCGCGCTCGGATCATTCCACAGGCGCCGCTGCAACCAGCCGCCGCGGAGCGTTTCAGCCGGGCTGCCCCGATCATCGAAGGTCCTTACCTGGTTCAACACGGGGCGGCCGTAAAACGCCACGGCGTCGAAGCCGGCGACGGAAGCTGCCAGGTGCGCCATATCAAACGCCAGCCGCAGATTCGCAGCCTCCCGCACCGAGATCAGCCGGTTACCGCCGCTATCGAGCTCCTGCCGTCCGACCCGCAGCACAGCAACCTTGAACAGAGGCACATCGAGGAATGCCTGCGCAACGTCCGCTCGAGTGCGGTCGAACGGCCGCTCCGCTGGCTTGCGGCCCGCGTCCGTGGCAGCAGCCAGCTGCAAGAAGGCACGCACCCCTATTCCGGTTCGTAGATCAACATGCAACAGCGCGCGTTCGCCTACGGCTGTATAGGCCACATCGGCAGGCCGCAGCCCGAAATCGGGCGCGTCGAGGTACTCCGTCTTGAGTCGATACTCGGCACCGAGCATGAGCCAGGGCAAACCGAGAACGCTGCAGCTGTCTTGCCAACGAAACGGTTTCGGGTCACACGAGCCGGCCGCTCCAGCCAGGTGCGCGCGCACCCCGAGCAACACGACGGCAAGGAATGCGAGCTGCCGCCGCCTCAGGGCTGCGGGCATGCGGCACCCGTCGCAACCCACTGCCGGGCCAACTCCACGAAGCGGCGATGTGTCAGCGGGGGTGTCGAGCGGGGCTGGCCATGCAAATCGATCCCCGGGGTCCAAGCCCAGCGAACCAGTTTGGTGTCGAGGTGGGCGACGAGCTGATTCGGTTGCAGGCCGCCGCGCTGCGGATCGAGCAGCGCACGGCAGAGCTCGCTTTCCGTGAGACCTTCCCAGGCCATGCGCAACGGAGCCAGGTGCCAATCAGGAGCGCCAGGCACCCCGGAAGCGCTCTGGTTGGTGCTCCGGTGACAGGTGCTGCAGCTCAGTCCCACGGCTCCACGATCCGCAGGACCTCGCATCACATTCATCGTGTGCCGATGTCTGTCCTCACCCTGGCGCGGAAAACCGGTACCGGGATGACAGTTCATGCAACGCGGATGCTGTAGCACCGGCATCATCTGGTGGAACAAGGCGGCGGACGTACCTGGACTCGTCGCGTTGGCGACGACGTCGAGCAGGGTGGCCACTGCGGCCACTGAGAGACTCGCCATGAGCCTCATTCGTGTTCCGTCCCGGCCGCGGCATGGATGGCCTTGCGGATCCGGTGATAGGTTCCACAGCGGCAGATGTTGGTAATCGCTGCGTCGATTTCGCTATCTGTTGGAGTGGGATTGGCAGCCAGCAGAGCGGCTACCGCCATGATCATCCCGCTCTGACAATATCCACACTGCGGCACCTGCTCCGCGATCCACGCGCGTTGCACCGGGTGCGAGCGATCCGGGGACAGCCCTTCTATGGTCGTGATCCTGCGGCCCTCGGCGGCACTGAGCGGAAAGGAGCAGGAGCGGACGGCATTGCCGTCCACGTGCACCGTGCACGCGCCGCACATCGCCACGCCACAACCATACTTTGTCCCGGTAAGACGGAGTTGCTCCCGGATGATCCAGAGCAGCGGCGTGTCGGGAGCTGCGGTGACCGCGATCTCGCGGCCGTTGAGAGTGAAATGTGTCATGTTCTTGAGGCAAAGGACAGTCCGGAGCGGGATAGAGGCAGGTTGCGGATGCGCTTGCCGCTCGCGGCAAAGATGGCATTGCCGACAGCGGCATGGACCGGAACGGGTCCCAGCTCACCCGTTCCGCCGAGCGGAGCGCCGCTTTCGATGAAGTAGACTTCGCAAGGCGGGCTCTCCCACAGGTGCAGCGGATCGAACCCGTCGAAGTTCGTTGGCATGGCGCGGCCATTGACGAACTCCACGGCAGTCTTCATGCCGGAGAGTCCCCAGACAATCCCCCCCAGGATGTTCGAGCTGGCAATGCCCGGATCGAGCGTGCGCCCGCAGTCTGCTACTGCGACTATGCGCTGGATTTTCACTTTCGAGTCCGCGACCGACAGTTCCACAGCGCAAGCGATCAAGCCACCGAACGCGGCAGCGAGCGCCATGCCGCGCCCTGTTCCGGCCGCGAGCGGCTTACCCCACTGTGATTTCTCCGCCAGGACATCGAGAAGCTTGCGCGCGCGCTCATGCTTGCCGAGCAGGCTGCGCCTGAATGCCAACGGATCACGAGCCGAGGCCGAGGCCAACTCGTCGATGAAGCTTTCCACGACGAAGTTGTTGGGACCGTGTCCCGTCGTCCGCCACACCGAGACAGGGACATCCAGGTCGACGCGCTGACGCTGCACGAGCTGGTGCGGTATGTCGTAAGGAAGGTCCAACAGGCCCTCCACCGACATGAGATCGTATTGCGCCGGTGGCAGCATCGGCTCCGTCCAGTCCTTCTGCTCGGGCCGACGCACGAAGATGTACAACATGTGGGATGGCGAGACGACCCGATGAGTCAATGCCAGGAGCGCGCCGGAGCGGTCCACCGAACCGGAGATCTCGTGCAACATGGCCGGCCGGTAGGCATCGTGCGTAAAGTCCTCCTCCCGCGACCAGATCAGCTTCACGGGGGCCTTCACGGCCATGGCAACGAGCAATGTTTGCTTGAGAAAGTCCGCCAGCAGCCGTCGGCCGAAACCGCCGCCGATGAGTGTCCGATGAATGGTGATCCGCTCGCGAGGCAGTCCGGTGACCTGCATTGCGACGTTGTGGGACATCTCCATGCCTTGGGTTGGAACCCAGATCTCGCAGCGGCCAGCCGCCACGTGTGCCGTGCAGTTCATGGGCTCCATGGTGGCGTGCGCCTGGAATGGCAGCTCGAAAACGGCCGTGCGCTGGAGTGGGGCCGCGGCGAGAGCGTGCGCCGGCTCGCCGGCGGACTTGAGGGTTTCAAACGCGCCCGAGGCCAGTTTCTGGTGATAGAGCGCCGGCAGGCCGCCCGAGGTGGTGAGAGTGCTGCCGCCGTCGCTCCAGGTGAGTTGCGCGGTGTCGAGTGCGTGTCTTGCCTGCCAGTAGGTCTGTGCAACGACCGCAAGACCGTTGGGTAGCTCAACGACAGCAACGACACCGGGCCTGGCCCGGATGGCGGCCGCATCATGATGCACGAGGGTTGCTCCGAAGCGCGGTGCGCATCGAACCGCCGCGAGCAGCATGCCGGGCACCTGCACATCGATTCCAAACCCGGCGCTACCGTCCACCTTTGCAGGGATGTCCCATCGGGGCACCGCTCGGCCCGCGAAGCGGGGATCCGCTTTGGGTTGCGGGTTGGAGGGGACGGGTACTTTGGCAGCCTCCGCGGCAATCTCTCCAAAACTGACCGAGCGGCCACTCGGAGGATGGCGAAAGACGCCCTGCTCGAGGGTAAGAGATGGCGCATCCACACGCAGCCGTGCCGCCGCGGCGCTCAGCAGCATCTCGCGGGCAGCGGCTCCCATCTTACGCATCACCTCGTAAAAGGAAGTCGTGCCCTGGCTGTTGCCGGTAAACATCCAGTTGTAGACCGGATCGCGATAGGCCGGATCAAACGGCGCGAACTCGAGGCGAACGCTTTCCAGAGGAAGGCAGAGCTCGTCCGCCAGCGCCGCTGCCAGCGTGGTGGTAATGCCCTGCCCCATTTCCGATTGCGAGGCGATCAGAGTTACCGTGCCGTTCGGTGCAATGCGTACCCACGCGGTGACGGGAACGGCGCCTGCGCTCGCGGTGCCATCCGTCGCGGCGTTTGGTGCTGCACGCCCAGGCGGGTACCACGTCGAAGACAACAACAATACGCCCCCGCCGGCAACATACCGCAAAACATCCCGGCGACTGACCTGCAACTCCTGGGGGCTCATGATTCCTCGCGCTCCGCGTGCTCGCGGCAGTAGACAACAGGGTCACGGGCTATTCAACACACCAGTTGGTAAGTAGGGCACGCCGAGCGGCGCGCTGTTACAATCCTCGTAAACACGATGTCGAGGAGAACACCTTGGTAAGGGCACTGCCCAAGCACTTTGGCTGTCCCGCGGAATTCACGTTGCAGGTGTTGGGTGGGAAGTGGAAGACCGTGATTCTTTGCTTCCTGAAGGAAGGCGCGCTGCGCTACGGAGAGCTGCGGACCGTCCTACCGCGCCTCAGCGACAAGGTGCTCACGGAGCGCCTCAAGGAGCTCGAGGCGGCCGGGTTGATCGCAAAAGGCGGCACGCCGGGCTCACACTCTTCGCGCTATCGGCTCACGGAACGTGGCGAGTCCTTGCGTGTGGTGCTGACCGCGGTCTACCAATGGGGTGACCGCCACGCCGCCGCCTACGGGGTCAAATGCGACAACCCGCTGCGCGCTGCCGGCAGATCACCCAAAAAATGATTCAGAGGTGGGCTATCATCGGGGCAAGGCTTCGCGCGAATGGAGAGGACGATGGTCACCGGGACTTGTTTCTGTGGAACGGTGCGCTACGAAGTGAGCGGGCCATTCAACTCCATGATGAGCTGCCATTGCTCCATGTGCCGCAAGCATCACGGCTCGGCGTTCGCCACCTACGTCTCTGCTCCTCTCGAGAGCTTCCGGTGGACAGCCGGCGAGGACCGGATACTCAGTTACAAGTCATCGGCACAGGGAGCACGCAACAGCTGCGGCGTTTGCGGATCCACCGTACCCATGACGATGCCCTCCCACTCCCTGGCCTTGCTACCGGCCGGTCCTCTCGAAGGCGAGCTGGGAATCAAGCCACAAGCGCACATATTCGTGGGCTCCAAGGCACCCTGGTACATCATCACCGATGACTTGCCCCAACATGAAGCGTATCCGCCAGGATTTGGGGCTACGGGATTGGAGCGTCCGCCGGTCCAAGCGCCGCCGGGCGTCACGGCAGGCAGTTGTTTGTGTGGGAAGGTCGCCTACGAGGTGACCGGCCAGCCGCTGTTCATGCAAAGCTGTCATTGCCAGCGCTGCCGCAGGGCGCGGGGAGCCGCGCACGGCACGAACCTCTTCTACAAGGCGGATGGCTTGCGCTGGATCCGAGGCGAACAGCTGGTCAGCGAGTACAAGTTACCCGAAGCGCGGTTCTACACCGTTGCGTTCTGCCGCGAGTGTGGCAGTCCCGTGCCGAAAATCTCAGCCGAACGGGGCGTCGCCATTGTCCCGGCCGGGAGCCTCGACACCGACCCTGCAATGCGGCCACAGCGACACATCTTTACCAACTACAAAGCGCCCTGGTTCGAGATCACCGACTCCATACCGCAATTTCCGGAGGCTCCCCCGCCTGTCGCTCCGCCACCGGCGAGCTAGGGGCCTGACCGTCGGGCCCGCAGCCCGCGAAACATAACTCGGATCAGCCCCGCCGTCCGTACCCGCCCGCAGATCATTGACTCGAGTACGGTGAGCATCGCTCGAAACGGGCTCAGACGCGCGGCCGTCAGCAGTACATAGGGCATTTTTATTGTAAGGTCCGGTCGGCCGGTGCCGCTGGGTGTGCAACTTGCGGCGGTAGCGGTGAGAACGAGATCGCAGGGTTGAAAGCCTTCAACCTTCAGTCTCACGGTCAGTGGGGATCGCAAAAAGCGCTGGCTCCACGGATGCACCCGGGCAGCCTCACCGAACTCCTGCAGTTTGCCGTGGAGCGCGCGATCACTGAGGATCTTGCGATACTGAGCCGTGACGGTCGGCGGCATGCGATGACCGAACTTCGACTTGTACACGTGCTCGAAAAGATCCCGGGAAGAGAATCCGGCGCGCACCACTACCCCGCGGCTCACCAGCCGTGGGGAGACATACCGGTAGGCTTTTTGGGGGATACCTGCCCCGCGCGCATCGGGTTCTATCGCAAAGTCGCCTTCGACGCTGCAGCGGATCTCCACCCCTGGAGCCAATCGTATCGTCCGGATCGTCAGATGGAAGCATGCTATGGGTCTGTCGGCAGCGGCGCACACCACAACATCCGACGGCGAGAAGCCCGGGCGGCTCGAGTGTTTCCAACGCCAGAACTCGGCATCGCCCCACTTCGCACCAAAGCTCGCGTGGAGGATTTTGAGAATGTGCGGCTCGAGGTCCGCGGCATAATCTCGCATCCCCCAGCCGAGTGACCGTCGCCGCGAGTCATCCATATGCCTAGAACCCGTCCGACCTGGGGATATGCCACCGGGCGCGGACCGCCAGGACATCGAGCAGCTTGCGTGCCTCTGGAACGCGGCTCACCGGTCTGATCTCGAGCTGTGATTGTCGTAGTAAAGAATCTACAGTGACGCCACACAAAAGTAACTCGGTCAGCGCACACAGATCCAGACGGAGTACGCACTCCTGCGGATAATCGGTTGAGTCGCTGATGTCCCGCACCTGCGGCTGCGGCTCGAGCTGCAGCAACAAGCGGCTGCTGAGCAGAAAAGGATAGGCTCCCGGGCTGAGCTCGAGTACCAAGGAGGAGATCTCCAGGCGGGGCAGCTCGGCTCGCCGCGCGAGCAGCAGTTGTTGGAGCAGAGCCTGGGGGTTCAACACTCCAAGACTGAAACAGTGGGGTAGCTCGACGAGGTAGCCGCTTGCGCGCAATGCCTCATCGAGCAGTCGGTCGGAAGCGGGCTCGGAGAATGTCAGGCCGTCGTACTGTAGCGCGCGAGCACGCTCCTCGAGCGCGCCGATCAGCTGTTTGATGAGGGAGCGCCGTCCTCGCACGGGCTGCTCGGGATCGACGCAGAAATCCAGAACGCTGCCATCGCGACCCAATGCCGCGTACCCGAGGATCTTGCCGCCGCTCTCGAGGAGCAGGATATCCAATGGACCGATGCCGGGCCGCTGCAATGTGCTCCAGCGCCAGTAGTCGACCGTTCGTGGCACCCAACCCGCAAAGGGTGCTAGACACCGGTTCGACAGCTCGACGATAGCGCCCTCGTCTCCGGGGCGGTACGCACGCAATAGCGCAGGCAAATGGCGGGTTCCTTGGAAGGAACCCCGATTACATATTGATCAACGGCTTACGGTCAAGCCTCTCCTGCCGCTTTCGCTGCCGCCCACTTCGCCTCGGCATTGGTGGGCGGCTCGTCGGGAAGGTGGGAGGCCGGCGGATCGCTCGCCGGGAAAGAGTCGTCAATCCTCTGGTCCACGCGATCCAGCTCACCTCTTTCCCACGCTCGCGTTTGATAGCCGCCCAGCCCGACACAGGCTCGTGCCAGCAAGACAGCGCTCGCCACTCCGGTCAGAACGCGCCACAGCGGGTTGCTGCGACGGCTGGCGAGAATTGCAAGCGATACGCCGAGGAGCGCGGCGACGGCCCGCTCGTTGTAGTCCGGCTTTCCGGTTTGTTGGCTCATGACATTCATACAAGGTAGTCAGCAAACCGCAGACCCGTAAAACCACCCAGACGCCAACCAAAGCGTTGCAGCGCGATTGCGCAGTCGCAGCAATTCAAACTCGCTCACACCGTGTCGCCGGATTCCTACGTCGGTGCTTTGAGACATTTGCCACGACCCGGATCTTCAAGGTCTACTGCGCGCGAAAAGGGCAAACCCGTCGCAAGACGGGGACGCAAAGCCTCCGGTCTCTTCGCACAGCGATGAGATAGCGGGGTTGCCGGCCAGGCGAAACGGAACCGCCCCCTGGTCGTCAGCGATCGGGCCGAATGCCCGCCTCGCGCTTATGCCGCCCTTGGGATCAACACAATTCACCGGGGTGGCATTACATGCATATTGTCAAGATTTTCTCTGGCCGGCGCGCTCGCCTGGCCGCTCTCTGCGGTCTTCTCACATTGGCCGTTGCATTCGACGCCGGCGCCTACTCCCATTGGCACCGTTATCAGGTCTCCATTTCCGGCACACCAAGCACGAGTGATGTCGCGGGACAGGTGTATAACTTCACGCCGACCGCCACCGGGTCCCAGGTTACCTTCTCGATTTCGGGCCAACCCTCGTGGGCAAGCTTCGATAAAACCACCGGGCGGCTCACGGGGACTCCTGGCAGCACGAATGCCGGGACGTACTCCAACATCGTGATCAGCGCAGCCAACGCGTATTCGAGCGCCTCACTCGCCCCTTTCTCGATCACAGTCACGGCGCCCCAGCCAACCGATGTGGCGAGCATCTCCGGCCAACCGGCAACCGCCGTGAATGTCGGTACTGCCTACTCCTTCACGCCGAACGCTTCCGACTCAGTGGGCAAGCCGCTGACGTTCGCCATTCAGAATCAACCCAGCTGGGCAAGCTTCAGCACGCTGACCGGACAACTCTCCGGAACTCCAGCGTCCGCGGGCACCTATTCAAACATCGTGATTTCCGTCAGCGATGGAACCGCGCAGGCCTCGTTGCCCGCCTTCTCCATCGCCGTCAACCAGATCTCGGGCTCGGCCACGATCACCTGGACACCCCCGGTCGCCAATGTCGACGGCACCGCCCTCACCAATCTCGCCGGCTATCGCGTCTATTACGGCCCGGACACGAGCAACCTTACGCAGAGTGTTCAGGTCACTAACGTCAGCGCCTCGAGCTATACCGTCAGCAACCTGACGAGCGGGACATGGTACTTCGGGGTCACCGCGTACACCACGGCAGGCACCGAAAGCCCGCTGTCAAATCTGGCCAGCAAGGCCGTCAACTAACCTGCTGAGCAATTCACCGCCGCGAGGCCCTACCTCGTGGCGGCGTTGTCACGCAAGCTGGCACATCTCCTGCTACTGACTCGGCCATGGACGGCTCCGCCCCCGTAATTGTTCTCACCGGTGCTTCCAGTGGTATCGGCCGTGCAACCGCATGGGCTCTCGCGGGACAGCGGGCGCGACTCGTGCTATCGGCTCGTGACCGCTACGCTCTCGAGCTCGTTGCGAGCGAATGCCATCAGATCGGCGCGCCGGCGGAGGTCGTGGTCGCCGACGTGACCGATTCAAAGGCGGTCAATGAGCTCGCGCAAGCCGCAATCGACCGCTTCGGGCAGATCGACGTTTGGATCAACAACGTCGGAGTGGGCGTGGTCGGCCCCTTCGACATTGCCCCTATCGAAGCTCACCGCCGCGTGATCGAAAGCAACTTGATCGGACACATGAACGGCGCCCACGCCGCGCTCCGCCATTTCCGGCAGCGCCGCCGTGGAACCCTCATCAACATGATCTCGCTCGGCGGCTGGTGGTCGACGCCCTACGCCGCTGCCTATACAGCCAGCAAATTCGGGCTACGCGGATTTGGGCAGTCTTTGCGCGCCGAGCTGACGGACATGCCGGATATCCATGTATGTGATGTCTATCCGGCACTCGTCGATACCGCGGGTGTATCCCATGGTGCTAACTATACGGGACGTAAACTGAAGCCACTCCCGCCGTTATTGGATCCACGAACCGTGGCGGCAAAAGTCGTGTCCCTGCTTCGCGACCCGCGCCCTACCGTCCCCGTCGGCGCCGTCGCTCACGCGGCCCGCTTCAGTCAGGCCGTCGCGCCGGAGCTACGCAGCAGAGCCATCGGTCGATTCCTGGGGCTCGCGCTCACCCGGGCCAAACCGGAAGCCGAGAGCGATGGCAACCTGTTCACACCCTCGCAAAACCACGACGTCGACGGTGGCTATCACCGCAAGTCGCCGGCGGGACTGATGATCGGCATGGCGGCGCTGGGTCTGGCTGGCGCCCTTTGGTTTGGTGCGCGGGCGGTGCGCCGCTAGATCTCGCTACCAGCCAAATAGGGAGGATCACGGCCCGGTGACTGCGCTAAGCTTGGCGGTATGTTGCGCGTCCTTTCTATCCTGGCCTTTAGTCTCGCCACCCTGGCTCTGACCCGACCCGCTGCCGCGGACATCTTGCGATGCGGCTCGTCCCTGATCCGGGTCGGGGACCCGCTCGAGACCGTACTGAAGAAATGTGGCGAGCCCACGTCGCGGCGAACCATAACCGAGCCCGTCTGGGTACAAGGCATCAACGGCAACGTCTACCAGACAGGCACCACCGAGTCGCAGGTCTGGCGTTACGACCGCGGCCCGCGGAAATTCCCCGCGAGACTGAAGATTGCCGACGGCCTGGTCCAATCCATCGAGTTCGAGAAATCTCCGGGTCAACAGACGGACGATGATCAGGGCGGATGAGCCGCAGCGGGTCTAGCGGCTCGCGAGCCGCTGCAACTGCACCGGAAGATTGGCGTCAAACCCCTCGATGCGTCGAGTGATCCGGCCATCGGCATCGGCCAACATCACCGTCGGCACGTTCATCACCCGAAACGACCTGAAGAGTTTGCCCGACTCGTCCAACGTCACGGGCATTTCGGTTTTGTACTGAGCTCTGTAGTCGCTGAGCTCGACCGGGGTGGCCCACAAACCGGACGCAATCGCCAACCAGCGTACCTGCGGGTCATCCTTGGCCAGCTGCTCGACCTGCTCCCGCACCTGCCGACAACTTGCCGCGCGAGCCGGCCGACTCTGCGCCAGGTAAGACTCACACCAAGGCGACATGAACACCAGCGCCGTAGGTCGGTGCGCGCCCGGGTCGAGAACCTTGAAGGTAGTGCCATCGAGCGTATCGACGGAGAGATCGGGCAACCGATCGCCGACACCGTGGTGAGTCGGGTCCGCCCGCGATCCCTTGTCGGAAGAAGTCACCGCAGCCACCGCAACAGGTGCGGCACGAGCAGCGGTCAGTGCGGACTCGAGCCGCTCGTCGGCGAGATGGCCGATGTACTGGATGCGCCCGTCACGGCCGATGACCACGTGCTCGGGCGTGACCCGTAGATTGAAAGCCGTGCCGAGCCGGCCATCATCGATCACGATAGGCATCTTGATGCCAACTTTGCGGCGGAATTCGCGTACATCCTCCAGACTATCGTCAAACCCGGCGTTGATCGCGATCACCGCAAGGTCCGAGCCTGCCGTCTCGTAGGCATGCTCGAAGTGCGGCATCTGCTCGCGACAGGGCTTGCACCAGGTCGCCCAGAATTTCAGGTAGACCGCCTGCTTGCCATACAGGCGACCCAGGTCGATCTTCTCGCCATCGATGGTCGTGAGAACAAACTTCGGAGCGGGCGAGCCCACCAACCCTTGTCCCGCCGCTTGCGCGCGCTCCTGACCCGACGGCGCCTGACTCGCCTGGGCCGCCGGCGGATCCCGCGTCAGCAGCGGTGCCCCATCCGGAACGATCAGCACGGCGATAGCGGCGGCCGGCTCGGTCGCACTCGCACTTTCGGCGACGGTATGCAGTGCGCCCGGTGGCTCGAAGAAACTCTCACCCGCATGCACCACACGCACCGGCTGCCCCTCGATACCCAACTTCGCGGCGCCCTTGGTGACATACACGTACACCGAGCCAGGGTGCCGGTGCGGAATGTTATGTTGGCCCGACTTCGGGTCCCACTCCAGATTCACCACGACGAGGTGTTTGCCCGGCACATCCGCCAGCGGACTATCGAACAGGACATCCTTGGAATGTCCTTGCGCGTGGCTTTCGTCCGCCAGCGCAACGGATGCCCCGAGCGCACAGCACACCAACGCAGCCCGCCCCCACACGCCAAAACCGCTCGTCATATGCCGTAACCCCTTCAGTCCACTGCCGACAACGGCAAGCGTGCCGGCAACATGGCCTATATACCAGGGCCAAGTTCTGCTAGATTGACTAGGCCATGAGCCACGCGCGCAGGATCTCTCCAACCGGGTGGATGAACCTCGCTGGCCGCCTCGACCAGCACGCGAGCACCCCGTTCTACCGCCAGATCTACGAGCGGCTTCGTGAGGCCATCAGCGGCGGAACCCTGCATCCCGGAGAACGGCTGCCGTCCGCGCGCAGCCTGGCGAGCCAGCTGGCGATGGCCCGCGGAACCATAGACAGTGCCTACGAGCTCCTGGCGAGTGAGGGATACATTGTGGCGCGGGGTGCGGGCGGGACCTTCGTGTCGCCCACTCTGGCGGGAGTCGTCCGGACGACACCTCCGTCACCGCGGATCTCCGGAAAACAGAGCGATACAAGCCGTCAGCAGCCCGATGGCGCACCTTCGATCACGCCACTGCCCTTTCAATTGGGGCTACCAGCCTTGGATGCCTTTCCGCGCAAGGTGTGGGCGCGATTGGCCGGCAGGCGCGCTCGCGATTTGCCGCTGAGCGCTCTGAACCCACCAGATTCCTTCGGCTACCGCCCCTTGCGCGCAGCGATCGCGAGTTACCTGGCCATCGCCAGGAATATCCGCTGTGATACGGATGCGATCGTCATCACCTCCGGTTTTCAGGGTGCCCTGGGACTCATCACCCGTGCCCTGTTGAAACCGGGCGAAGCGGTCTGGGTCGAGGATCCAGGGTATGTCAGGGCGCGGCGGGCATTAGCCTTGGCAGGGGCGAAGCTGATACCCGTCCCGGTCGACGAGCGCGGCATCGATGTATCCGCTGGCATCGCCCGCTCTCCCCTCGCTCGCCTGGCGCTGGTGACTCCCGCGCACCAGTTCCCTTTGGGTGTCGCGTTGGATTTGCCGCGTCGGCTCGCACTGCTGGCATGGGCTGAAAAGGCGGGTGCCTGGATCATCGAAGATGACTACGACGGTGAGTTTCGCTACACCAGCAAGCCACTCCCGGCGCTGAAGAGCCTGGACGAGAGCGACCGGGTTCTCTATGCGGGCACCTTCAGTAAAGTACTGTTTCCAGGACTGCGGCTCGGCTACGTCGTCCTGCCGGACGCGCTGATCGAAGACTTCACGCGAGTGCTGCTCGCCTTCTACCGCGACGGCTCGACCTTCGTCGGCTCCGTAGTCGCCGATTTCATGATGCAAGGGCACTTTGCCCGGCACATCAAGAGAATGCGCCAACTCTACGGCGAGCGGAGAGCCGCGCTCGCGGCAGCGCTCAATACGCTCTTCGGGGATCGCTTCCGGATCGAGCTGCAAGCCGGTGGCATGCACCTGCTGGCCTATCTCGCCCGTGACGAGCAGGACACTATCCTCGCCGGGAAAGCGCAAGCGCACGGGCTCGCACTGGACGCGCTCTCCCCTTGCGGCCTGGAAAACAACCGCAGTCAGGGCTTGGTGTTGGGATTCACAAACACCCCGACGCACGCGGCGCTACGGCAAGCACGACGACTCGAGCGCGCACTGGCCAGCAGCGACTGAACCAGCTCAGCGGGTGCCGTACAACCGATCACCGGCATCCCCCAGGCCAGGCAGAATATAACCGTGATCGTTGAGCCGCTCGTCGATGGACGCGGTCCACACGTGCACTTCCGGGTGATGACGCTGCAAGTTGGCCAATCCAGTCTCGGTAGCCAGCAGACAAACGAACCGCAGCTCGTTGGCGCCGTGCTCCTTGAGTCGATCCATGGCCGCCACGGCAGTGTTGCCCGTGGCGAGCATGGGGTCGACCGCGATCACCAGGCGCTCGGCGAGCACCGTGGGTGCCTTGAAGTAGTACTCGACGGCGACCAGGGAGTCCGGATCCCGGTACAAGCCGATGTGGGCAACGCGCGCCGAAGGCACCAGGTCGAGCATGCCTTCGAGCAGGCCCATCCCGGCGCGCAGGATCGGCGCAAACACCAGCTTTTTGCCCGACAGCATGGGCGACCGCATCGGCATCAGAGGCGTCTCGATGTCCACAGGGTCGAGCGGCAGATCGCGCGTGACTTCGTAGCACAACAGAGTTGCGATCTCGCGCAGCAGCTGGCGAAAGCCTTTGGTGGAAGTCGTTTTGTCCCGCATCAAGGTCAGCTTGTGCTGCACGAGCGGATGATCGACTACAGTCACGTTGTTCATCAAAACACCGTCCCGTCACTCAACACCTGAAATGGTGGGCCCGCATCGGCACGCGTCGAACGCGCGAGCAACCGCCCCGCAGCCCATGTTCCCCCTTCGAGCACCCGCGCCAGCGGCAACTCTTGCGCGGTGACCCCGAGACGCTCGGCCACGAGGGGCGCGATCTCATCGAGCAACGCCACGGTCGCCGCCCGCCATCCCACGACAAACGGATCCGAGACAGCATGTATTCGCCCCAGTGCCGCGGGATCCCGGGGTACGAGAACCCTCATATCGACAAACAGACCGCCGTTGCGATATTCGGCCAGGCCCGTGAGTCCGCCCAGATCGCAGACCCGCACCCCGGCAAGCTCCAAAGGCTCGACCAATGAATAGGCGAGCCACTGCGAAAGCTTGTGAAGCGGCACGAATCGATCGATCGGCCGCTCCCCCCGCAAGGCCGGGTGCGGCCAACAATCCCCGAGCGCCGTGCCGTCCAGGGACGGCCGATCGGGCCAGATCGAGCCCAAGCCCTCCAGCAACACCTCCAACACAGTCGCCGCAGGTAGCTCACCCTTCGTGGCTCGTGCCACGAGAGCATCAAACAAGCCACCTGGCCGCGGCAAATCGGCCCTGGCAAATAAATCCGGGCGAGCCAGCGTCGCGGCACCGAGACGATTCAACAACACGGCACGGCCCCCGGCCCCCTGAAGGGGATTGTCCGGGTCCGACTGGAACGCATCCTCCACGGCGCTAGCCTGGATACGACTCAACGCGTCGGCGTCCGCCCGCAGAGGATCCCGACGCGGATCGGCGGAGAAACCTCCGCGCTCAAACCAACGCAGACTCGCGAGCGCCAGGCCTTCGGAGCGGCCGACGGTAAGGCCAATGAGCGGATCCCGGTAGTGCCAGCGAGAGCCTGCGCCAGCGTCGAGCAGCACGGAAGTGATAGCCAGATCGAAAGCCGCTCGAGCGGCCTCTGCGGAGCTCGACCAGGCTCTGGCACCGCGAATGTCGTTCCAAAGGTCACGACCTTGGAAAACGAAGTGGCGCCAGCGCGCGTGCAGCGGTATCTGCAAGTTGGGATAACGCTCACGAACGACGTTGGCGACCAGATCCGCCGCGGAACCCAATCGATCCCGATCGAGAGCCCAGTCGGGCAGGGAGCCCTCGGCGGCCAGATTCAGGATACGCCGCGCCGCGCTCCGCACCGCCGCGGCGGATAGCAGCGAGCCGGCGCCACCCTCCAGGGTGCCAGCCGGCCGCTCAGTAGTCTTTGAGGTCACGCCCAACCACGCCCGCGGGATCTACCGCTACCGCGTCCGGAGAGAAATAGCCCGCAGCCTTCTTCGCCTCGATCTCCACCTGCGCATCGGGCGGCACCAACTCAGGCGGTATCGGTACGCGCTCCAGGACTGTAATGCCCGCCCCCGTAAGCGCCTCATGCTTGAGATTTGACATGGAAACCAACCTGTCGATGCGCGTCACGCCGAGCCAATGCAACACGTCGGGCATGAGCTGTTGGAAACGCGCGTCCTGCACGCCAGCGACGCACTCCGTGCGTGCAAAATAGGTTGCCGCCTGGTCCCCGCCCGGCTGGCGCTTGCGTGCGTTATAGACCAGGAACTTGGTCACCTCACCCAGAGCCCGCCCCTCCTTGCGGTTGTACACGATGAGTCCGGCGCCGCCGGCTTGCGCCTGGCGGACACACTCCTCGATGCCATGGGTCAGATAAGGGCGGCACGTGCAGATATCGGAGCCAAACACGTCCGATCCGTTGCATTCATCATGGACGCGACATGTCAGTGCCCGTGCGGGATCATGAATCGCAGTGGGGTCGCCAAAAATATAGAGCGTCATCCCACCGATCGGTGGCAGAAACACATGTAGATCCCGGCGCGTCACCAGCTCCGGATACATCCCGCCGGTCTGCTCGAAAAGCGTGCGGCGCAATACGCCCTCCGTTACGCCGAAGCGAGCGGCAACCCCCGGCAAGTGCCAGACCGGGTCGATAGCCGCCTTCGTCACGGCGACCTCCCCCCCGGCCCGCACGACGACGCCGTCCTCCCGCACTCTTCCCAATCGGATCGCATCGCGAAGCTCAGGCAACGTCAGTCGCGCCCGCGTGATGGCGATCGTCGGCCGGATGTCCAGACCGCTTTCGATCTCGGGACGAAAGTCCTCAGCCACACGGTGTCCCCACGGATCCAGTGACACGATGCGGATCTTGTCGCTCCACTGCGGATGGGGTCCCAGCTCCACGACCGGGTGCGTGTTCTTCAAATCCGGCCGGGCAACCGGATCGAGCGTGCCGGAAGAGACCGCCAGCGCGCGGTAGACCGAATAGGCCCCGCCATGCGCACCAATGACGTTGCGATTGGCTCCCGCTGTGATCGAGCCGATCACCGGGCCCCGGGAGCGCGCATCGGGTGCTCCCCAGGTGATGGGGTAAAGATGTGCCTTACCTCCACCGGCCGGATGGGAGGTCAGCCTGATGTGCCCTGGTGAATTCTTCGGGTTCACGGCACACAGCGTAGCTCAACTGTCGCGCGCCTGCGGAGGCCAATTTGGGCTTATATTGGCAGGTCCACGTCACCACTCATTGCAAAGGCCTGCATCAATGCACCTGCCCAGTGCCAATCGCTACCAGGAAACACCGTATGCACGCTGCGGACGCAGCGGATTACGCCTGCCCCGGATCTCGCTCGGTCTATGGCAGAACTTTGGCGGTTCCACGTCGTTGGAGAATGCGCGCGATATGGTCCTGCGATCCTTCGATCGTGGCATCACGCATTTCGATCTCGCCAACAACTATGGGCCACCGCCCGGCTCGGCCGAAGAGAATTTTGGACGGATACTTGCCGCTGACCTTGCTCCGTACCGCGATGAGCTGGTCATCTCCACCAAGGCCGGCTACGACATGTGGCCCGGGCCGTACGGTGAGTGGGGCTCGCGGAAATACCTGCTCGCCAGCCTCGATCAAAGCCTCGCGCGCATGGGGCTCGATTACGTCGACATCTTCTACTCGCACCGTTACGACCCGGACACGCCGCTCGAGGAAACCATGGGCGCGCTGGATACCGCCGTACGCAGTGGGCGAGCACTGTACGTAGGTATCTCCTCCTACGGTCCCCAAAAGACTCGCGAGGCCACCGCGATTCTGCGCGATCTGAAGACGCCGTTCATCATTCACCAGCCCTCGTACTCGCTCCTCAACCGTTGGATCGAGAAGGAGCTGTTGGCCGTCCTCGAGCAGGAGGGGCTGGGTTGCATCGCATTCTCACCTCTGGCGCAAGGCCTGCTGACATCCAAATATCTGGGCGGCATTCCGGCGGATTCGCGCGCCGCCCAGGATCACTTTCTTTCCAGGAGCATGGTCAACGAGCGCAATCTGGCCAACGTGCGCGCGCTCGATCGGATTGCCCGCGAGCGCGGCCAGACTCTGGCGCAAATGGCCATCGCCTGGGTCTTGCGCAAGCCCGCGGTCACCAGCGCGCTGATCGGGGCGAGTCGCTGGCAACAGATCGAGGAGTGTCTGGGCGCCCTGACCAACGTGCGCTTCAGCGAGGACGAGCTGGCCCGCATCGACCGGCACGCGCTCGACGGAGAGCTCAACATCTGGGCCCAGTCCAGCCAGCACGGCTGACTTGTGCACGACGGCAGCCCGATTCCCAGGATGCTGCATTGCAACGCGCGGTGCGGGTGTAACATGCGGCGGGCATACCAACAATCCAAACGGGAGCCTCCACATGAAATGCACTCTCCGGCACTCGTATCTCCTGGGCGCACTGTTAGCTCTCACCGCAGCAGTCGGGTTTGGCAACGGCCGCGACTTCACCGATGGCACCTTGCTCAACGTCGCCTCCATCCGCACGGTCGATGGTCATTTCGACGACTACATGCACTGGCTGGCGACAACGTGGAAGCAACAGGAGGAAGCGGCCAAGAAAGCCGGGCTCATTCTCAACTATGCCGTCTATGTGGTCGAGGCGCGTGGGCCGCACGACCCGGACATCTACCTGGTCACGGAGTTCAAGAACTGGGCTGCGTTGGACGGCCTGGGTAGCAAGTTGGACGCGGTATCCGCTCAGGTGGAAGGATCGATCGAAAAGTCCAATGCAGGCGAAGTCGAACGCGCCAAGATCCGTACCGTGCTCGGCTCCCAGACCATCCAGCAGGCCCTGTTGAAATAACGCCTACTTGATAGGCCCCGTGACCGGAACCGCCAAAGCGACATGATCTTCGGTTCCGGTCGCGTGGGTGATATGGCCCTTGCCGGTCGTATCTTCCAGCAGCATGAGCTGCCCGGGCGTCAGCCGGTGTACAAGCGGATATAGGCCAGAGTGGCGACCGCCCACCAGGTTTTACCCGGTGCATGTGTGGATGACATAACGATCTCCTCGAGGCCCCGTGAGCTGCC
>Ga0068855_100001402_pt1 | contig 29881 bp, 23 predicted proteins | sample KBSCornC52_FD_66592 | JGI IMG/M metagenome (GOLD analysis project Ga0068855, IMG submission 66592) | Corn rhizosphere microbial communities from Kellogg Biological Station, Michigan, USA - KBS Corn C5-2 | ecosystem: Host-associated > Plants > Roots > Rhizosphere > Soil ... | reverse complement strand
CGCACCACGACCTTGCCGGGCTCGGTGAGCTCGCAGTTCCCGCCCTGCTCGGAGGCGAGGTCCACGATGACGCTGCCGGGCTTCATCGACTCCACCATCGCCGCGGTGATGAGCTTCGGCGCGGGCTTGCCCGGGATCAACGCGGTCGTCACGATGATGTCGACCTCCTTCGCCTGCTTCGCGAAGACCTCGCGCTGCGCGCGCTGGTAGCCCTCGCTCATCACCTTGGCGTAGCCGCCCACCCCGGTGCCTTCCTCCCGGTAGTCGACGCCCACGTACTCGCCGCCGAGCGAGCGGATCTGGTCCGCGACCTCGGGGCGCGTGTCGTTCGCGCGCACGATGGCGCCCAGGCCCGCCGCGGCGCCGATCGCCGCGAGGCCGGCCACCCCCGCGCCGATCACGAAGACCTTGGCGGGCGGCACCTTGCCCGCGGCGGTGATCTGGCCGGTGAAGAAGCGGCCGAAGTGGTGCGCCGCCTCGATGATCGCGCGGTAGCCCGCGATGTTCGCCATGGACGAGAGGGCATCGAGCTTCTGCGCGCGCGAGATGCGCGGCACGCTGTCCATCGCGAGGACGGTGGCCTTCTTCGCGGCGAGGGCCTGCATGAGGTCCGGGTTCTGCGCGGGCCAGATGAAGCTCACGAGGACCTGGTCCTCGCGCATCGCCTGCACTTCCTCCCGGCTGGGCGCGCGGACCTTGAAGACGATGTCGGCGCCCTGCCACACGGCCGCGGCATCCGGGACGATCCGGGCGCCCGCGGCCGCGTAGGCCGCGTCCGCGATGCTGGCCGCGTCCCCCGCGCCGGACTGGACCATGACCCCGAAGCCCAGCTTCGCGAGCTTCTGCACGACGTCCGGCACCGTGGCGACCCGCTTCTCGCCGGCGAAGGTTTCCTTCGGAATGCCGATCAACTGGGCCATGCGCGGACCTCCCTGTTCGATTGTGCGTGCAGGACCGACGGATTCTACTTCGTCGGGAGCGCCACCTTGGGCCGTCCGGCCCGCGCGGCCGGTCGAGCGCCGTCAGGAAGGCCGCATTTCGGGCCCGCGGCCCGCGGCGAGAATTTGCCGATCGCGGCCGCAAGTCCTTGATTCGCCGGGCCGACCCGGGGCCGGTCGGGTTATGTTGCAGTGCAATATATTTTTTCGGAACCGTCTTGACTCCGGATGGGAAAGGCCTAAAATGGATTTGGTGCAGTGCAGCAAAGACACCCAACCCGCCGCCTCCATCAGGACACCCACCATGCTGAAGATCGATACGTTCACCGCGGCCAACGAGGCCGCCATCGAGCAGTTCACCCAGCTCGCCCAGCTTTCGCTCGCGAACGCCCAGCGCTTCGCGGAGCTCGGCCTCGGCGCCGCCCGCGAATCCGTCGAGCAGGTCGCCGCGCACGCGCAGTCGCTCGCCGGCGCCAAAGACGTCCACGAGGTGATCGCGCTCAACTCCGCGGCCCTCGAGCCCGTCATGAAGCGCGCGTACACCTACTCGCGCACGGCCTACGAGACCGCCGCCGAGACGAACGCCGAAGTGAAGAAGGCCTTCGAGAAGCAGACCGCCGAGTTCAACCGCGCCGCCGCGGCCGCGCTCGAGGAGGCGTTCAAGTACGCGCCCACGGGCACGGAAGCGATCGTCGAGAACATGAAGTCGGCCGTCGCCGCCGCGCAGGCCGCCTACGGCAACCTCGCTTCGCTCAACAAGCGCGTGTACGACAGCGTCGAGAAGTCGGTCCAGGACAATGCCGGCGCCGTGAAATCCGCCGCGAAGTCCCGCTCCCGCAAGCGCTGAGCTTCGTCCGCCGTCCGCGGGCCTAGTGCCCGGTGGGCGCCTGCAGTCCGGCGATCGCGGCAAGCCGCGCTCGCCGGATCGCCTCCGGGATGTCCTCCGGAAATTGACGCGCCACCGCGCCCGCATCGACGCCGCGCGCCGCCTCGAGCGCCCGGCCGAGCGCCGTCCGCGGCGCGAACGCCTCCGGCGCCGGCGCTCCCGCGTCGCATTCCGCCACCTCCATCAGCCGATCCAGCCGCTCGGGCCTCCTGAACGCGTCCGCGCGCTCGAGGAGCTGCAGCGTGTCCTCGGCGTCGAGCTCCGGCGACTCCGCGAGGTCGCGCTCCCGGCTCGCGAGCGCCGCGAGCTCCCGGCAATCGTTGGGCGCGTTCACGCGGGCGGCCATCGCCGCGGCGTCCCCGGCCTCCAGGTCGAGCACCAGGAGCGCGTAGCGCACCGGCAGCGCGTAGCCGCGAAGCGCCGCGTGCCCGAGGCGGGCCGCGAGCCGCTCCGGCACGTCCACCCGGTCGAACGAGCGGTCGATCTCCGGCAGCACGCGCGCGAGCGCACCGCACTCGCGCAGCACCGCGATCATCCGCGACGGGCTCTCCCCGAGGAGCCCGCGCGCGAGCTCCTGCCAGACGCGCTCCGGCACGAGGGCGTCCGCCTCGCCCGCCTCGACCATGCGCCGCATGAGCGCCAGCGTCTGCGGCGCCACCGCGAAGCCGAAGCGCGCGGCGAAGCGGGCGACCCGGAGGATGCGCACCGGGTCCTCGGCGAAGGCCTCGCTCACGTGGCGGAGCACCCCCGCGCGCAGATCCGCTTCGCCCCCGTGGGGGTCGACGAGGCGCCCGTCCTCGCCGCGCGCCATGGCGTTGATCGTGAGGTCGCGGCGCGCGAGGTCCTGCTCGAGCGTCACGTCCGGCGCGGCATGGAAGGCGAACCCCTTGTAGCCGGGGCCGGTCTTCCTCTCGGTGCGCGCGAGCGCGTACTCCTCGTGCGTCTCGGGGTGCAGGAAGACCGGGAAGTCCGCGCCCACGGGCCGGAAGCCGCGCCGCGCCATCTCCGCCGGGTCCGCGCCCACGACGACCCAATCCCGGTCCTGCACCGGGAGGCCCAGGAGCTCGTCGCGGACGGAGCCCCCGACCTGGTAGACCTTCATTTCGCGTACGGCTCGTCTTCGGCGACGAACTCCGTCTCCGCGAGCGCCTCGCGTCTCCACGCGTCGACGCCGCGCGCGGCCCGGACCGCTTCGCAATAGGCGGCCGCTTCGGCCCCCAGCGCTACCCCGTAGGTCGAGAAGCGCATCACCACCGGCGCGTACATGGCGTCCGCGGCGCAGAACGACCCGAAGAGGAAGGGGCCGGCCGCGCCGAAGCGCCGGCGCGCCTCGCCCCACAAGGACTCGATCCGCGCGACGTTCGCGCGCGTCCCGGGCGTCATGCCCTTGCCGGGATGCGAGGCGCGGATGTTCATCGGCATCGTCGAGCGCAGGTCGCGGAAGCCCGCGTGCATCTCCGCGCTCATGCTCCGGGCGAAGGCGCGCGCGGCCGGATCCGCGGGCCACACGCCCTTGTCCGGATGCCATTCCGCGAGCGTCTCCACGATGGCGAGCGTGTCCCAGACCGCGTCTTTCCCGCGCCACAGCACGGGCACCATCCCCGAGGGCGACCAGCGGCCGATCTCGCGCGCCCATTCCTCGCTGTGGAACCGGAGCTTCCTTTCCTCGAACGGGATGGCGAGCTCGCGCAGGAGCACCCACGGCCGCATCGACCACGACGAGTAGTTCTTGTTTCCGATGACGAGCGTGAGCGCGGCCACGGCTCAGCGTCCGGCGCGGTAGCGCGCGTAGCGCGCTTCGGACGCGGCGGGCCCCAGGTACTGCGGGATCACGGCCTCGATCGACGCGGGCTCGAACGCGCAGATCGGCGGTGCGCGGCCGGTGCACACGTTGTCCACGCTCATCGAGCGCAGGTTGTCGCGCGTCATGAGGCGGCCGGGCAGGTGCTCCAGGACGAAGGCCTGCATCCGCGCGAGCGGGCCGGGAAGCGCCACCACGCGCCGGCGCTTGCCGATCGTCGCCGCGACCACCTCCACCAGCTGCGCGAGCGTGTAGGCGCGCGGGCCGCAGAGGTCGTACGTCGCGCGGAAGGCGCGCGGGTCGCCCAGGGCCGCCATGCAGCAGCGTGCGACGTCCTCGACCCAGACCGGCTGGAAGCGGGCGTTCGCGCCGGCGAGGGGGATCACCGGAAAGAGGCTCGCCAGGCTCGCGAAGAGATTGAGGAAACGGTCGTCCTCGCCGAAGATCACCGACGGCCGCAGGATCGTCCAGGGCACGGACGCCTCGCGTACGGCGGCCTCCCCCGCGGCCTTCGACCGGAGGTACTCGCTGGGCGCGTTCGGCGCGGCGCCGAGGGCGCTCACGTGGACGAAGTGCTGCACGCCGGTCGCGCGGCAGGCCCGGACCGCGCGCCGCGGGAGCTCCGCATGCACGTCCTCGAACGATTGGCGGCGCGAGGGGTGGAGGGTGCCCACGAGGTTCACCGCGGCGTCCATGCCGTCGAACGCCCGCTCGAGCGTCTTCTCGTCCGACGGATCGCCTTCCATTACCTCGATCGTCGGGAGCACCGTGAGGGCGCGCGCCCGCGCGAGGCCGCGCGTGAGCACGCGCACGCGGATGCCGCGGTCGGTCGCCTGGTCGGCGATCGCGCGGCCGACGAATCCGGTCCCGCCCAGCATGCACAGGCTCGAGATTTCCATGGGGTCAGGGGATGTTGGCGGCGAAGGAGTCGGCGGCGCGGGGCGCGACCGTGCCCAGGAGCTGCTTCAGGCTCGCGGCGGTGCCGGTGAGCCGGTGGCGGTAGTACCACTCGTTGGTGAAGACCTTCTTCACGTACTCGCGCGTCTCGGGGTAGGGGATCGTCTCGGCATAGATCGCGCCTTCCAGGGGCTTGTCGTCGCGCCATCGCCGCGCGCGGCCGGGTCCCGCATTGTAGGCGGCCGCGGCGAGGATCGGCTCCCCGAGGGACGCGAGCACGCGGTGCAGGTAATACGTTCCCATCGCGAGGTTCACGTCCGGGCGCACGAGCATGTCCTGCCGGAAGGGCTTCACCGGGATCTGGCGGGCGATCCAGCGCGCGGTGGCCGGCATGAGCTGCATGAGCCCCACGGCGCCCACGGGCGAGCGCGCCTGCGCGAGGAAGCGGCTTTCCTGCCGGATGATGCCGTAGACGAACGCCTCGTCGATGTCCCATTGGCGCGCCGCGGCGTCCAGCGCCTCGCGGTGCGGCAGGGGATAGCGCTGCGAGAAATCGTGGATCTGGAGCGTGCGCTCCGCGGTGAAGATGGCGCGGTCCGGCACGTTCGCGTCCGCGGCGATCCGCGCGGCGGCGAGGAGGCTCCGGTCGTCGAGCCCCCGGATCGCCCAGCTCCATTCGCGCAGCGCGTCGTTGTCCAGGCCGCCGCGGTACAGGGCGAGGGCCCGCCGGATGCCGGGAAGGGCGCGCACGCGGTCGAGCTCCTCGGGGGCCGGCCGGAAGCCGTTCCAGTCCGGCACCGACGCGATGCCCAGCTCTTCCCGCGCGAGGAGGCCGTAGAACGCGGGCAGCATCGAGATGCCGCGCAGGAGCGCGTCGCCCGCGGCCGCGTCGCCGGTCGCGCGGAGCGCGCGCCCTTTCCAGTAGCGCCAGGCCGGCTCGCGGGCCACCTCCGGGGAGAGCGCGGCGATCGCGGCGAGCACCGCCTTCCAATCGCCGGCGCGAAGCGCGGCGCGCGCCTTCCACGCCACCTGCGCGTCCGTGAGCGCGCAGCCCTGCGCGCGGCCGTACCACTCGAGGGCGTCGGGATGCAGGTCGAGCGCCGCCTGGTAGGCGAGCTGCCCCCACGCGCACGGCGTCTCGCCGCCCAGGGCGGGCGCGAGGCCCGCGAGCTTCGCGGCGGCCTCTTCCGGCTGGCTGCGGGCGAGCCGCGCCACGGCGAAGATGGCGAGCTCGCGCCGGGCGCGGTCCGCGCCGGGAGGCTTCATCTTCGCGAGGAACGCGGAAGGATCGCGCGCCGCGCGCTCGAGGCTCTTCTCGGCCATGCGCGCCCCGGGCGGCAATAGCGCATTCGTGCGCTTCGCGGCCCTGAGCGCGCCGTCCTGCAGGAGCTTGTGCAGCCGCAACCAGGTGTCGCCCTCCGACACGCCGCCGCCCGCGACGAGCGCGGCGAACACCGGATCGCACGGCGGCGGGGCCTCGCGGCCCTCGAGGTAGAGCGCCCGCGCCTCGGCTGTCGCCTCCGGGTCGCCGCGCGCGAAGCGCTCCTGGAACGCGTAGCAGGCGATCTCCGCGTCGTCCGTCACGAGCTTCGGGTGCTCCGCGCGGAAGAGGTCCCATGACGCGGCGCCGCCCAGCGCTTTCAGCCAATCCCGCCGCAAGCTTTCCGCAAGCGGGCCGGAGGGATACTTCGCGAGGAAAGCCTGCACCTCGTCCGGGGTGGCGCGGTCGATGTTGCCGTCGAGCAGCCAGTAGGCGGGGTATGCTTCGAGGATCGTGCCCGCGAATCGGGGGCGCATCTGCTCGATGGCCTGCCAGCGTCCCTTCTGCACCGCCTCGCGTGCCGCTGCGAGGTCCGCATCCGCGGGCTCGCGCGCGAGCGGGCCCGCGGCGAGCGCGGTCGCGCACAGGCAGGTGGAAATCCACTTGATGCAAGTCAAGGTCATCGGCAGGGGCGCTGTCATACCTTTCACGGATAAAATTATAAGCTCAGCCTTCGCGCATTCCCGGCCCCAGCCCCATGATTTCTCTCGCAGCTACCGCCACGCCCGTCATCTGCGCCGCCGCCCCGCTCGTTAGGGTGATGGGAGGCCCGTCCCCTCGAGAGCCGGATTACGCCTCGGCACGGCAACGCCCAGCCCGCTAGGACGCGCGGGCTCCCGCGCGCCTTCCGCGCGCGAGGCAAAAGTCCAGGTCGGATCGTCAACCGTCGGCATCCTAGGAGGATTCAGATGAAGTCCAGAGTGCTTTCTCGCGGCCGCCTGGCCGTGCTCGCCTGCGCGGCGCTCGCCGCGTGCCTTCCCGCCCTGGCGTGGGAACCCAGCAAGACCGTCGAGTTCGTGGTCCCCGCGGGCACCGGCGGCGGCGCCGACCAGATGGCGCGGTTCATCCAGTCCGTGATCGCGAAGAACAAGCTCATGAAGGAGCCGATGGTCGTCGTGAACCAGGGCGGCGGCGCGGGCGCGGAAGGGTTCCTCGCCGTGAAGGACGCGAAGGGCGATGGGCACAAGCTCATCATCACCCTCTCGAACCTCTTCACCACGCCGCTCGCCACGGGCGTGCCCTTCAGCTGGAAGGACTTGACGCCCGTCGAGATGATGGCGCTGGACGAGTTCGTGCTGTGGGTGAACGCCAAGACGCCGTACAAGACGTCGCAGGACTACATCGCCGCGATGAAGAAGGCGCCGCCGGGCACCTTCAAGATGGGCGGCACGGGCTCCAAGCAGGAAGACCAGATCGTCACGGTGAACATCCAGAAGCAGGCGGGCGTGAAGTTCACCTACATCCCGTTCAAGGGCGGCGGGGACGTCGCGACCCAGCTCGTGGGCGGGCACGTCGATTCCACCGTGAACAACCCGATCGAGGCCGTCGCGCAGTGGCGGGCCGGGAACCTGCGGCCCCTGTGCGTCTTCGACGCACAGCGCATGCCCTACAAGGACAAGGTCACGAAGGACATGTCCTGGAACGACATCCCGACCTGCAAGGAGCAGGGGCTCAACGTCGAGTACCTGATGCTGCGCGGGATCTTCATGCCCGGGGGCGCCACGCCGGACATGGTGAGCTACTACGTGAACGTGCTGAACAAGGTCCGCGAGACCTCGGACTGGCAGAAGTTCATGAAGGACGGCGCGTTCAACCAGAGCCACATGACCGGCAAGGAGTACGCGGACTGGGTGGCGAACGCGGAGAAGCTGCATGAGAACCTCATGCGGGAAGCGGGATTCCTCGCCAAGAAGTGACGCATCGAAGGGCCCCTGCGACGGGGCCCTTTTCGTTCGACCGCGGGAGAGGCAGGCATGGAGCAATCCGAAACGAGGGCCGTGGGATCGGTGCGGCTCTGGGAGTCCCTGGTCGCGCTGGCGTTCCTCGTGTTCGGCGCCGTCGTGATGTGGGATAGCTGGCGCATCGGCGCCCGGTGGGCGGAGGACGGCCCGCAGGCGGGTTATTTCCCGTTCTACATCGGCGTCTTCATCGTGGTCTCGGCGCTGGTGATCCTCTACACGGCGCTCAAGATGGGCCCGGAGGAGGGCGGCGCCCCGTTCGTCGAGTGGGGGCAGCTCAAGCTGGTCCTCGCCATCATGATTCCCAGCGTGATCTACGTGGCCCTCATCGACAACCCGTGGTTCTCGCTGGGCATCTACGTTCCTTCCGCGCTCTTCATCGCCGCGTTCATGCGCATCCTCGGCAAGTACGGCTGGCTCAAGGTGGCGGCGGTCTCCATCGGCGTGATGGTCGCGTTCTTCGTGATGTTCGAGATCTGGTTCCAGGTTCCACTGCCCAAGGGCCCGCTCGAAGCGGCCTTCGGCTTCGCCTGAGGCTGCGATGCACGAAATAGAATCCCTGATCGGCGGCTTCCAGGTCGCGCTGTCGTGGTTCAACCTGATGCTGATGTTCGCCGGGATCATCCTGGGCGTGATCATCGGCGTGCTGCCCGGCCTGGGGGGGGCCAACGGCGTGGCGATCCTGCTGCCGCTCACGTTCTCCATGGCGCAGCAGCCGGGCGGGCAGACCTCCGCGATCATCCTCCTCTCGTGCATCTACTGGGGTGCCCTCTTCGGCGGCGCCATCACGTCGATCCTCTTCAACATCCCCGGGGAGCCCTGGTCGGTCGCGACCACCTTCGACGGCTATCCGCTGGGCCAGAAGGGGCGCGCGGGGGCGGCGTTGACGGCCGCGTTCACCTCCTCGTTCTTCGGGGCGCTCGTGGGCGTGCTCCTCATCACCTTCCTCTCGCCCATCGTCGCGCGCTTCGCGCTCCGGTTCGGGCCGCCGGAGTTCTTCTCGGTTTACCTGCTCACGTTCTGCGCGTTCGTGGGCATGAGCAAGGGCTCTCCCTTCAAGACGATCGCCTCGATGATGCTGGGCTTCGCGCTCGCGGCGGTGGGCATCGACACGGTGACGGGGCAGCTGCGGCTCACCTTCGGCCTCACGATCCTCCTCAAGGGCTTCGACTTCCTGATCGCGGTGATCGGCCTCTTCGGCATCGGCGAGATCCTCCTCACGATCGAGGAGGGGCTCGAGTTCAGGGGCGCGCGGGCGAAGCTCAACATGAAGGTCGTGATCCAGACGTGGAAGGAGCTTCCGCGCTACTGGAAGACCTCGCTCCGGAGCGCGGCCGTGGGCTGCCTCATGGGCATCGTGCCGGGCGGCGCCACGCCGGCGTCCTTCATGAGCTACGGGCTCGCGAAGAAGATGTCGCGCGACGGCGAGAAGTTCGGCACCGGCGTGGTCGAGGGCGTGGTGGCACCCGAGACGGCGGCGCACGCGGCGGGGACGTCGGCGCTCCTCCCGATGATCACGCTGGGCGTCCCGGGCTCGCCCACGGCGGCCGTGCTCCTGGGCGGCCTCCTCATCTGGGGCCTGCAGCCGGGCCCGCTCCTCTTCACCGAGAAGGCGGACTTCGTGTGGGGCCTCATCGCCTCGATGTACCTCGGCAACATCGCGGGCCTCATCGTGGTGCTCACCTGCGTGCCGCTCTTCGCGGCCATCCTGCGCGTGCCGTTCTCGATCATCGCGCCGGTGATCCTCGTGATCTGCGCGATCGGCGCCTACACCGTGCACAACGCGATGTTCGACGTGTGGCTCATGCTCGCGTTCGGCGCCATGGGCTACGTCTTCAAGAAGCTCGATTACCCGATGGCGCCGATGGTGCTCGCCCTCGTGCTGGGGGACAACGCGGAAAACGGGTTCCGCCAGTCGATGCTCATGTCCGCGGGCGACATGCGGATCTTCTTCTCGAACAGCCTCGTGGGCGGCATCACCACGCTGGCGCTCCTCCTCCTCTTCTGGCCGGCGATCTCGCGGTTGATCGCCCTCGCGCGGGGCAAGAGCGAAGGGCCGCACCTGCCGGCCGGGCCGGACTGACGGAGGGATCGACCATGCCGGTCGTCGCGATGACGCAGGAGATGGCCACGCTCGGCAAGGACGTGGCCCTCGGGGTGTGCGAGGCGCTGGGCCTGCAGCAGGTGCGCCACGAGGTGGGCGACGTGGTGGCCGGGCGCATGCAGGTGAAGAAGAGCCTCATCCGGCGCATCCGCGAGGGGAAGGCGAGCAAGATCGAGAAGTGGGCGGCGGACGAGAAGACCATCTCGATCTACACCGCCGAGGAGGTGTACGACCTCGCGGTTAAGGGCAACGTGCTGATCCGCGGCTGGGGCGGCACGCTCCTCCTGCGCGACGTCCCGCACATCCCGCGGATCCGCGTCTGCGCCCCGCTCGAGGTGCGCGTGAAGCGGCTCATGGAGCGGCTGGAGACGGACGACGAGGACCTCGCGCGGCGCGAGATCGAGGTGGACGACGCCGCGCGCGCCTCGCGCATGGAGCAGCACTTCAACGTGCGCTGGGGGGATCCCACGCTCTACGACCTCACGCTCAACACCGGGCGCGTGCCGGTCGCGCATTGCGTGGAGGAGGTGCTGGCGCTCGTGAAGAGCCCCGCCTTCCAGGAGACGCCCGCATCGCGCGGGCACCTCTCGGACCTCGCGCTCCAGGCCCGGGCCCGCGCGGCGCTGCGCGCGGACGAGCGCACGGCGGGCATCGACGTCGACATCGTCGTGGACAAGGGGCAGGTGACGCTGCGCGGCATCGTGGTGGACGAGCGCGAGAAGCGCCTGTGCGAGGAGGTGCTGCGAGGGCTCCCCGGGCTGGGCGCCTTTCGCGACGAGCTCCACACCATGACCGCGGGCCTCTCGCGGTTCCCCACGCAGCGGCGGGAAGTCTAGGCCCCTAGATCTTGCCGGCGTGCTTCAGGCGCGAGAGCGTCTCGGCCGAGAGGTTGAGGTACGAGGCGAGCTCCTTCTTCGGCACGCGCTCGGAGAGCTCCGGGTGCTTGCGCATGAACCGGTGCACGCGGCCGGGCGCGTCGAGGAGGTGGAGCGTGATCGTGTGGGCCATCACCTCGCCCATGAGGAACATGACCTCGTACTCGAAGTCGTCCTTGAGGTCCGGGTGCGCGTCGAGGAAGCTCGCCCACTGCGGGAGCGGCATCTTCGCCACGCGGGCCTTGGTGACGCACCGGATCGAGTAGGGCGCGGGCGTCCTGAGCTTCCACGCCGCGTAGCTCGTGTCCATGTCGTCCTCCTTGGCGAAGCGCAGGATCATCTCCTTGCCTTCCGGGCTCGCCACGACGCGCTTGAGGATCCCGTCGATCACGAAGTACTGCTCCATCTCGTGCGCGCCCTGCGGGAGGAGCATGTCGCCCTTGCGGTAGTCCATGATGTGCAGGACCGACTCCAGCTCGTCGAAGGCGCGGGGCTTGAGGCGCCGCAAGACGATGTTCTGGCGCAGCCGCTCCCGGATCTCCTGGAGCTGCGGATGGTTCACGAGGAGCGTCATCGGCGTGGCGGTGCGGGGGAATTGACCCGAGTCAATCGCGGCGGGGGGGCCAAAATTGACCGCCATCAAGGTCGGGTGTTCGGCGTGTTTCTTAACATTGTAGCCTGATTCGAGCGGCGGCTTCCCGCCGCCCGCCCGCTCCCCAACTCGACCCGTTCAACCGCCCCGTGGCCCGTCCGGCCCGGCGGATACGCCCCCTCGGAGGACTACCCCATGGCAACCGTCACCGAACCCGCCGTCGCCGGCCAGGCTTCCGCCTCCGCGAAGCCCGCCGACGCGGGCGCCGGCCAGGAAACCATCGACGGCTTTCACCTGGTGATCGATGCGCTCAAGCTGAACGGCATCGACACGATCTTCGGGCTCCCCGGCATCCCGATCACGGACCTCACCCGGAAGGCGCAGGCCGCCGGCATGCGCGTGATCTCCTTCCGCCACGAGCAGAACGCGGGCTACGCGGCCTCCATCGCCGGGTTCATGACCGGCAAGCCCGGCGTCTGCCTCACGGTCTCCGCCCCGGGGTTCCTGAACGGCTTGACCGCGCTCGCCAACGCGACCACCAACTGCTTCCCGATGATCCTCGTGAGCGGCTCGAGCGAGCGCGAGGTGGTCGACCTCCAGCAGGGCGACTACGAGGAGATGGACCAGCTCGCGATCGCCAGGCCGCTCGCCAAGGCGGCGTTCCGCGTGCTCCATGCGGAGGATATCGGCGTGGGCGTCGCGCGGGCGATCCGCGCCGCGGTCTCCGGCCGCCCGGGCGGCGTGTACCTGGACCTCCCGGCGAAGCTCTTCCCGCAATCGGTCGACGCGGAGACGGGCCGGCGCTCGTTGATCCAGGTGGTCGACCCCGCGCCCCGGCAGATCCCCGCGCCGGACGCGGTGAAGCGCGCGCTGGACCTCCTCGAGGGGGCGAAGAAGCCGCTCATCATCCTCGGCAAGGGCGCGGCCTACGCGCAGGCGGACGCGGACATCCGGGCGCTCGTCGAGAGGACCGGCATTCCGTACCTGCCGATGTCGATGGCGAAGGGCCTCCTCCCGGACACCCACGCGCAATCGGCCGCCGCGGCGCGCTCCTACGTGCTGCCGGAAGCGGACGTGGTGATGATCATCGGCGCACGCCTGAACTGGCTCCTCTCCCACGGGAAGGGCAAGACCTGGGGGGGCAAGGACTCCAAGGCCTGGGGCGGGCAGAAGTTCGTCCAGGTCGACATCTCGCCCCAGGAGGCGGACAGCAACGTGCGGATCGAGGCACCCGTCGTGGGCGACATCGGCTCCTGCGTCTCCGCGCTCCTCGCGGGCATCGGCGCGGGGTGGCGCAGGCCGCCCGCCGAGTGGCTGGACGCGATCGCGGAGCGGAAGACGAAGAACGTCGCGAAGATGGCCGAGACGCTCGCGAAGAACCCCTCGCCCATGAGCTTCCACAGCGCTTTGAACGTCGTGCGCGACATCGTCAAGGCCAATCCGGACGCGACGCTCGTGAACGAGGGCGCCAACGCCCTCGACTTCACGCGCAGCATCGTCGACATGTACAAGCCCAGGAAGCGCCTGGACGTGGGCACCTGGGGCGTCATGGGCATCGGCATGGGCTTCGCCGTCGCGGCGGCCGTCGTGAGCGGCGGCCAGGTGATCGCGATCGAGGGCGACAGCGCCTTCGGGTTCTCCGGGATGGAGGTGGAAACCATCTGCCGGTACAACCTCCCGGTCTGCGTCGTGATCCTCAACAACAACGGCGTCTATCGCGGCGACGAGACCAACCCCACGGGCGGGAAGGATCCCTCGCCGCTCGTCTTCGTGAAGGATGCCCGCTACGAGAAGCTGATGGAGGCCTTCGGCGGCGTGGGCGCGCACGTGACCACGCCCGAGGAGCTGCGCCGCGCGATGGAAGAGGCCCTGCGCTCGAAGCGTCCCACGCTCGTGAACGCGATCATCGCGGAAGGCGCCGGCACCGAGTCCGGCCGCATCACGGCGTTGAACCCCACCGCGAAAAAGAAGTAACCGGAGAGACACATGCAAGCACTGAAAGGCGTACGTATCCTCGACATGACCCACGTGCAGGCGGGTCCCACCTGCTCGCAGCTCCTCGCGTGGATGGGCGCGGACGTGATCAAGTTCGAGCCGCCGCACGGCGACGCCACGCGCGGGCAGCTGCGCGACATCCCGAACGCGGACTCGCTCTACTTCACGATGTTGAACTGCAACAAGCGCTCGATCACCGTCAACATGAAGACGGCGGAGGGAAAGCAGGTCTTCGTCGACCTCCTGAAGAAGAGCGACATCATGATGGAGAACTTCGGCCCGGGCGTGCTCGAGCGCCTGGGGTTCACCTGGGAGAAGATGCACGAGATCAACCCGAAGCTGGTCGTGGGCTCGATCAAGGGCTTCGGCTCCTCCGGCCCCTATGCGGACTTCAAGGCCTACGAGAACGTGGCCCAGGCGATGGGGGGCGCCATGAGCACCACGGGCGTCCCGGACGGCCCGCCGTTCGTGACGGGCGCGCAGATCGGCGACACCGGCACGGGCCTCCACCTCGCGATCGGCCTCCTCGCGGCGCTCCACCAGGCGACCACCACCGGCCAGGGCCAGTACGTCGAGGTCGCGATGATGGACGGCGTGATGAACCTCTGCCGCGTGAAGTTCCGCGACCACCAGCGGCTCACCCGCGGCGCGCTCTCCGAGTACTCGGTCCCGACCTACCAGGGGCAGGGCGACGTCCCGCGCGCGGGGAACGACTCCGGCGGCGGGCAGCTCGGGAACGCGATCCACTGCAAGCCGCACGGCCCGAACGACTGGCTCTACATCGTCGTGCAGGAAGCCGTCTTCGAGGCGCTCGCCAGGCGCATCGGCCCGGACGTGGGCATGCCGGACATGGTGAACGACCCCCGCCTCGCGACGATCGCCGAGCGGCGGAAGAACCAGAACCTCCTCTGGACGCTCATCAACAAGTTCGCGGAGAAGCACACCAAGCGGGAGCTCATGGCGATCCTGAACCCCATCGACGTGCCGTGCGGGCCGATCATGTCGACCACGGACCTCGCGACGGACGAGCACGTGCGCGGCCGCGACATGTGGGTCGAGCTCGACCACCCGCAGCGCGGGAAGTGGTTCAACGTCGGCATGCCGATCAAGCTCTCCGCCTCGCCGGCGGTGATCAAGCGAAGCCCGCTCCTGGGCGAGCACACGGACGAGGTGCTGAAGGAGGTGCTGGGCTACGACGAAGCGCGGATCCAGTCGATGAAGTCCGCGGGGGCGTTCTCCAGCCCGCCGAAGAAGGTCGCCGCCTGACGGCGTACAACAACAACAATCGGAACCACAGATGAACACGGATGAACACAGATAGGCCGTTAAAGGGCTGGCAGCGAGACCATGGCTCCATCGCAAACTTCATCACGACTCATCTGTGTTCATCTGTGTTCATCCGTGGTTCCACTGCCTTAGGGTTCCAAAATGAAAATCGCCATCATCGGTCAGCAGGATTTCGGCAAGGCCGTCCTCGAAGCCTTCCTCGCGCGCGGGGATACCGTCGCGGGCGTCTTCTGCGCCCCGGAGAAGGAGGGGGCGAAGCCGGATCCGCTCAAGGTCGCCGCGCAGGAGAAGGGGCTCAAGCTCTTCCAGTTCCCGTCGCTCAAGGGCGCGGAGGCGACCGAGGCCATGAAGGGCCTGGCGCCCGACATCGGCATCATGGCCTACGTCCTGCAGTTTGCGCCCCAGGAGTTCGTGAAGCTGCCGAAGCACGGCACGATCCAGTACCACCCGTCGCTCCTCCCGAAGTACCGCGGCCCGTCCTCGATCAACTGGCCGATCATCAAGGGCGAGAAGAAGACGGGGCTCACGATCTTCCGCCCGAGCGACGGCCTGGACGAGGGCCCGGTGATCCTCCAGAAGGAGACGCCGGTCTCCGAGGACGACACCCTCGGGACCGTGTACTTCGATCGCCTCTTCCCGATGGGCGTGAAGGCGATGCTGGAGGCGGCGGACCTCGTCGCCGCCGGGAAGCACAAGGAGGTCGTGCAGGACGAGCGCGAGGCTTCCTACGAAGGCTGGTGCCGCGCGAACGAGGCGCGGGTCAACTGGCACAACCACGTGGACTTCGTCCACGACCTCATCCGCGGCTGCGATCCTGCGCCCGGCGCGTGGACCCTCCACGGCGGCAAGAAGCTGCAGCTCTTCGGCTCGAAGAAGCACCTCGTGCGCACCTTCGGCGCGGTCAAGGGAAAGATCGGCGAGGTGACGGACATCGGCGCCGAATCGATCCGCATCACCTGCCAGGGCGGCCAGGTCGAGGTCTCCAAGGCGAAGCCGGAGGAGGGGAAGAAGGTCTCCGCGGCGGAATGGGCCAAGGGCGCGGGCGTCGCCGCCGGGACGATCCTCGGCACCTGAGCGCGGGCGATGTAGGAGCCCTCGGACGCCAAAAGCAGCCGAGGGCGACAGGGCGTTCGTGTCGGCGCGCTGTCTTATCACCTCCTGTCCCTGAACGGAGATTTCGATGAGATATGCGATGCCCGTAATGGCGGCGCTCGCCGTCGCCGCGCTGGCCGGTTGCGACCGTCCGGCCGCACCTTCCTCGTCCAGCACCGTGGTGAGGGAGCCCACCGTCGTCCAGAAGGAGAAGGAAACCGTGCGGGAAGTCCCGCCGGCGTCGAGCTCGACCACGGTGGTCGAGCCGTCCGCGCCGTCGTCCTCGACGACCGTGGTCGAGCCGTCGGCGCCGCCCAGCTCCTCGTCCACCAACGTGACGATCGACGCCACGAAGCCGCAGACGACGCAGACGTCGCGTTCCCGCTCGACGACCTCCGTCGACACGCCGGCCGGCACGGAGACGCGCACGCGGACCGATACCACGCGCACGACGCAGTAAGCCTGGCGGCGGTTGCATCCGGCCCCTTCCCGCGCACCGCCGGGAGGGGGTTTCTTTTTGCGCACGCCGCTTTTGCGCGACAATAGCGACCCCTCCACCCGATCCCTCCGATGCCCATGGCCCACGCGATCCGTTTCCACAAGACCGGCGGTCCCGAAGTCCTGCAATGGGATGAGGTGACGGTCGGCGACCCCGGCCCCGGCGAGGCGCGCGTCGCGCACAAGGCGGTGGGACTCAATTACATCGACACCTACCACCGCACGGGCCTCTACCCCATGCCGCTTCCGTCGGGCATCGGCCTCGAGGCCGCGGGCGTCGTCGACGCGGTGGGCCCGGGCGTGACCGAGCTCAAGCCCGGCGACCGCGTGGCCTACTGCAACGGCCCGATCGGCGCGTACTCCGAGGTGAAGATCCATCCCGCGGAGCGGCTGGTGAAGCTGCCGGACGGAATCAGCTTCGAGCAGGGCGCCAGCATGATGCTGCAGGGCCTCACGGTGCAGTACCTGCTCCGCCGCCTGCACGTGGTGCCGAAGGCGGGCGATTTCGTCCTCTGGCACGCGGCGGCCGGGGGGGTGGGCCTCATCGCCTGCCAGTGGGCGAAGGCGCTGGGAATCCAGGTGATCGGCACCGTGAGCTCCGAGGAGAAGGCGAAGCTCGCGCGCGACAACGGCTGCGCCCACACCGTGATCTACACCCGGGAAGACTTCGTCGCGAAGGTGGCCGAGATCACCGGAGGGAAGAAGGTCCCGATCGTGTACGACGGCGTGGGCAAGGACACCTTCATGAAGTCGCTCGACTGCCTGCAGGGCCGCGGCCTCATGGCGAGCTTCGGGAACGCCTCCGGCCCGGTCGGCCCGACGGACCTGGGCATCCTCTCCGCCAAGGGATCGCTCTACGTGACGCGCCCCACGCTCATGGGCTACGTCGCCAAGCGCGAGGAGCTGCTCGCCGCGTCGAAGGAGCTCTTCGACCTGGTCCTCGCGGGCAAGGTGAAGATCACCCCGCGCCAGTCCTACGCGCTCAAGGATGCCGCCCAGGCGCACCGCGACCTCGAGGGGCGCAAGACGACCGGCTCGACCGTCCTCGTCCCCTAGCCCTTCCGGACTACCCCCGCGCCGCTTGATTCGACCGGCGCGGGGGTCTAGCCTCCCCCTTAGCGCGCTCGGCCTTTGTCAGTCCCGTCGCGCGAAACATCCAGCGCCAGTCGCGCGAAGATCGTAAGCACCGTAAGGCTTTTGGCGATGCCCGGAGCCGCAAGCTGACTCTAGACACCGCTCCTTTCGACGACGCGAAAAGGAGGGTCTCATGAGACTCAGGATGTACGTCACCCTGCCGGACGTCGCGAGCGCCCGCTCGCTCGCGAACGACCTGCTCCTCGCCCGCATCGAGCACCGGCGCATGCATTTCCTCGCGCGCCGCGGCACCGACCTGGGCGAGCTGAACGAGGCTTCCTACCTCGAGAAGACCGACGCCGTGCACGGGGCCTTCGTGGGCCTCGTCGTGGGCGGCGCCATGGGCGCGCTCGTGGGGGGCGCCCTCATGAGCTACCCGCCGGAAGGCGTCTCGATCCGGATGGTCGCCGTGCTGGTCGCGGCACTCGTGGGCGCGGCCCTGGGCGTCTGGGTCGCGGCGATGGTGGGGTTGCAGGTCCCCAACTCGCGCCTGAGCGCCTTCCAGCGGGATATCGAGGAGGGACGGATCCTCCTCATGCTGGACGTCCCCTCCGGCCGCTACGATGAGGTGCACGGCATCATCGCCCACCGGCATCCGGAAGCGGTGGACCGCGGAAACGAGCCCACGGTGCCGGCTTTCCCCTAGGCCGCCCGGTCCCGTGATCGCGTAGCGTCGGCAATATAAGTAATATGGGGCACCGCATCAGCGTCCACGGGCCCCGCTACGAGCGGGACCGGGACCCAGGGAGAAAGCATGAAGACCGCGTTCTGGAAGGCCGACTGGTTCCTCGGCCTCGTGATCGCCCTCGCGCTCTTCGGGTTCGCGCGCACCGCCGGGTTCATCCCGGCGGTCGAGCGCTGGGCCTACGACGTCGGCGTGCGCATGACCTCCAAGGCGCCGAGCGACCGGATCGCCGTTATCGCGATCGACGAGGCTTCCCTCGCGAACATCGGCCGGTGGCCCTGGTCGCGCGAGGTGCACGCGAAGCTGATCGACCAGCTCCTCGCCGCCCATGCGAAGGTGATCGCCCACACCGCGTTCTTCTTCGAGCCGCAGAAGGACGCGGGCCTGGGGTACGTGCAGAAGGCGCTGGAGGTCTATCGCAAGGCGTGGCCCGCGCCGCCCGCGGCCGAGGCCATCGCCGGGGTGGCCCCGATCGGCGGTGCGACGCCCGCGGCCCAGGTGCCGCAGCCGCCCGCCGAGGTGGCCGAGATCGGCCGGATCCTCGACGAGGCCTCCACGGTCCTCGATGCGGACGCGCGGCTCGCCGCGAGCGTGAAGAAGGCCGGCAACGTGATCCTTCCGCTCGAGTTCCGCGAGCTCGCGAGCGGGCCGCCCCCCGGCAGGCCGGACAAGGCGCTGCCCGACTACGTCGCCCGGAACACCCTCGGCGCCGCGACCAACGGCGGGGGGAGCTTCCTCTACGGCAATAGCGTCCTCTTCCCCATCGACTCGATCGGCGCGGCGGCGGGCGGCGTGGGGCACCTGAACAGCGTCGTGGACGAGGACGGCGCCGTTCGCTTCGAGCCGCTCGTCATCGACTACTACGGGCAGCAGTTTCCCTCCATGGCGCTCCTCGTCGCCGCGAAGAGCCTGAACCTCGGGCCCAAGGACATCACGGCGAGCATCGGCCAGAGCGTCACGCTCGGCGGCAAGACCGTGCGCACCGACGACTTCGGCGAGATGTACACCTACTACTACAAGGATCGCGACGGCCGCCCCGCCTTCCCGGTCGACTCGTTCTTCGACGTCTACAGCGGCAAGATCCCGGCGGCCAAGTACGCGGACAAGATCGTGCTGATCGGCGCCACGGCCTCGGGCGTGGGCACGAACCAGGTGACGCCCATCTCCGCGCAGATGTTCCCGGTGACCACGCTCGCGCACTCGGTCTCGTCGATCCTGCAGCAGCATTTCTTCGTAACACCCGGCTGGGGGCCGCTCGCCTCGTTCGGCGCGTACCTCGCGATCGCGCTCTATCTCATCCTCCTCCTGCCGCGGTTGAAGGCCGGCATGGCCGCCGCCGTGACCGCCGTGCTCTTCGCAGCGCTCTTCGGCACGCACCTGGCACTCATGACGGGCCCCGGCCTGTGGCTGCAGCTCATGCTCCCGGCGACCCTCCTCCTCGTGGGGCACGCCCTCCTCACCACCAAGCGCTACCTCGTCACCGAGCGCGGCAAGGAGAAGGCGGACGTCGAGAGCGGGGAGTCGAACCGGATGCTGGGCCTCGCCTTCCAGCAGCAGGGCCAGCTCGACATGGCGTTCGACAAGTTCCGCCGGGCACCGTTGAACGCCGAGGTGATGGAGAACCTCTACAGCCTCGCCCTGGACTTCGAGCGCCGCCGCCAGTTCAACAAGGCGGAGAGCGTCTTCGGCTACATGGCGGGATTCGATCCCAGGTTCCGCGACATCCAGGAGCGGCTCGGCCGCGCGAAGAAGCTCTCCGAGACGATCATCCTCGGCGGCTCGTCGGCCGCGCGCACCAACGCCGCGACGATGGTGATGCAGGGCGCCGGCGGCTCGGAGAAGCCGATGCTCGGGCGCTACCAGATCGAGAAGGAGCTGGGCAAGGGCGCCATGGGCGTGGTCTACGGCGGCAAGGATCCCAAGATCGGCCGCGTGGTCGCGATCAAGACCATGGCGCTCTCCGCGGAGTTCGAGGCGGACGAGCTCACGGAGGCGAAGGAGCGCTTCTTCCGCGAGGCCGAGACGGCGGGGCGCCTCACGCACCCGAACATCGTCACGATCTACGACGCGGGCGAGGAGCACGACCTCTGCTACATCGCGATGGAGTTCCTCAAGGGGAAGGACCTCGTCGCCTACACGAAGCAGCCGAACCTCCTCCCGCCGGAGCGCGTGCTCTCGATCGTCGAGCGGGTCGCGGACGCGCTGGGTTACGCGCACACGATGGGCATCGTCCACCGCGACATCAAGCCCGCCAACATGATGTACGAGCCGGAAAGCGACACGGTGAAGGTCACCGACTTCGGCATCGCGCGCATCACGGACTCCTCGAAGACCAAGACCGGGATGGTGCTGGGCACGCCCTCGTACATGTCGCCCGAGCAGCTCGCGGGCAAGCGCATCGACGGGCGGAGCGACCTCTTCTCCCTGGGCGTGACGCTCTACCAGATGCTCTCCGGGCAGCTCCCGTTCCAGGGCGAGTCGATGACGCAGCTCATGTTCGCCATCGCGAACGCGGAGCCCACGCCCATCCGGCAGCTGAACGCCGCGCTGCCGGCGTGGGTCGACGCCGTGATCGAGCGCGCGCTCGCGAAGGACTTCGAGAAGCGGTTCCAGAACGGCGCGGAGCTCGCCGAGGCGATCCGGCAGGGGCGCAGGAGCGCGGCGGCCGCCCCGTCGTCCGCCGATGCCCGGGCCTGAGCCGGCGGCGCCGCGCGAGGCGCTGCACACGCGGACGATCGAGATCCGGGGCTACAAGCGCGCCGACGGCCTCTACGACATCGAGGGCCGCCTCGTCGACAGCAAGCCCTACGACTTTCGCCTCGCCGCGGGCGTCCGCAAGGCGGGCGAGCCCGTCCACTCCATGTGGCTGCGCATCACGCTCGACCGCACCCTCACGATCGTGGACGCCGAGGCGAAGATGGACGCGGTGCCCTACGCGGGCGACTGCGGGCGGATCGAGCCCGCGTACCGGCGGCTCGTGGGCCTGTCGATCGGGCCCGGATACCACCGCAAGCTGAGGGAAGCTTTCGGCGGGGTGCGCGGCTGCACGCATCTGTCCGAGCTGGCCGCCGCGCTGGCGACGGGCGCCTTCCAGACTTTCGCCGGGCAGCGGCTCCAGGATCCCTCCGAGAAGCCGTTCCAGCTCGACCGCTGCCACGCGCTCGAGTCCACCGCCCCGGCCGTGGCGCGCCACTATCCCCGCTGGTATCGGGGAACGGAGCCCATCGAGCCCGCGGACGAGGCGGACCACCACTGACCTAGGTCAAGAGCGTCCCGGCCGCCGCCGCTGATAAAATCGGAAGGTTTCCCGCCTCGACCTTCTTCCGGTCCGCCCCCATCGCCATGAACATCCACGAGTACCAGGGCAAGGAATTGTTCCGCAAGTACGGCGTCGCCACGCCGCGCGGCGTCCCCGCATTCTCCGTCGACGAGGCCGTCGCCGCCGCGAAGAGCCTGGGTGGTCGCGAAGCGCCGGCCGATGGGAAAGCCCCCGTTTGGGTCGTGAAGGCCCAGATCCACGCCGGCGGCCGCGGCAAGGGCGGCGGCGTGAAGCTCGCGCGCTCGGTGGACGAGGTGAAGGCGCTCGCGCAGCAGATGCTCGGCATGACGCTCGTCACACACCAGACCGGCCCGCAGGGCCGCGTGGTGCGCCGCCTGCTGATCGAGGAGGGCGCGGACATCCGGAAGGAGCTCTACGCCGCGCTCGTGGTCGACCGGGGGCTGCAGCGCGTGGTGCTGATGGCCTCGAGCGAGGGCGGCATGGACATCGAGGAGGTGGCCGCCCACCACCCGGAGAAGATCCACAAGGTCGCGATCGACCCCGTGGCGGGCCTCGCGGGCGAGGACGCGGAGGACATCGCCCGGAAGATCGGCGTGCCGGAGAGCCTCGTGCCCCAGGCGCGCGACCTCCTCAAGAACCTCTACAAGTGCTTCGACGAGTGCGACTGCTCGTTGGCCGAGGTGAACCCGCTCATCGTCACGGGCGACGGCCGCGTCGTCGCGCTGGACGCGAAGTTGAACTTCGACGACAACGCGCTCTTCCGCCACAAGGACATCGTCGCCATGCGCGACCTCGACGAGGAGGATCCGGCGGAGGTGGAGGCCTCGAAGTTCGACCTGAACTACATCCAGCTGGACGGCGACATCGGCTGCCTCGTGAACGGCGCGGGCCTCGCGATGGCGACCATGGACACGATCAAGCTCTTCGGCGGGAGCCCGGCCAACTTCCTCGACGTGGGCGGGGGCGCCACCACCGAGAAGGTGACCGAGGCCTTCAAGATCATGCTGAAGAGCCCGAAGCTGGCCGCCATCCTCGTGAACATCTTCGGCGGCATCATGAAGTGCGACGTGATCGCCGCGGGCGTCGTCGCCGCCGCGCGGCAGGTGGGCCTCAAGGTGCCGCTCGTGGTCCGGCTCGAGGGGACCAACGTCGACCTCGGCAAGAAGATCCTCGCCGATTCGGGCCTGCCGATCATCTCCGCGGCCGACATGGGGGACGCGGCGAAGAAGGTCGTCGCCGCCGCCAGGGGCGTGGCCGTCGCCGCGTAAGAACAGGAACATCATGTCCATCCTCATCGATCGCAACACCCGGGTCATCACCCAGGGCATCACCGGGAAGACCGGCCAGTTCCACACGAAGATGTGCCGCGAGTACGCGAACGGGAAGGAGTGCTTCGTGGCGGGCGTCACGCCCGGCAAGGGCGGCCAGGACTTCGAGGGCGTGCCGATCTACAACACGGTGAAGGAAGCGAAGGCCGCGACCGGCGCCACGGTCTCCGTGATCTACGTCCCGCCGCCCTACGCCGCCGCCGCGATCGACGAGGCGGTGGACGCGGGGCTGGACCTCGTGATCTGCATCACGGAGGGCATCCCTGTGCGCGACATGATCCGGACGCGCTACCGCATGCAGGGGAAGAAGACGCGGCTCATCGGGCCCAACTGCCCGGGGCTCATCACGCCGGACGAGATCAAGATCGGCATCATGCCGGGCCACATCCACCGCAAGGGGAAGATCGGCATCGTGTCGCGCTCCGGCACGCTCACCTACGAGGCGGTGGGGCAGGTCTCCGCGCTGGGGCTGGGCCAGTCGTCGGCCGTGGGCATCGGCGGCGACCCGGTGAACGGGGTGAAGCACGTCGAGGTCATGAAGATGTTCAACGACGACCCGGATACCGAGGCCGTGATCATGATCGGCGAGATCGGGGGCGGCGACGAGGAGACGGCCGCCCGCTGGGTGAAGGACAACATGAAGAAGCCGGTGGTGGGATTCATCGCCGGCGTCACGGCGCCGCCCGGCAAGCGCATGGGCCACGCGGGCGCCATCATCTCCGGGGGCAAGGGCACCGCGCAGGAAAAGCTCTCCGTGATGGAGGCGTGCGGCATCAAGGTGACGCGCAACCCCGCGGAGATGGGCAAGCTGCTGAAGACGGTCCTCGGCTAGCTAGCCCGCGACCTTGCGCCGCGCGCGCGGCGCCGCCGCCTCGAACCCGGGCAACGCCGCCTCGATCTCCTGCACCACCCCGCAATTCACGGCCTCGAGCCCCTGCAGGCGCGCGAGCTGCGCGCGGAACTCGCGGCTCCTCATCGCCGCGAGCACGCCCTGGATCATGGGCGAGTCGCGCGCCTCGCGCCGCATCACGAGGAAATAGCGCTCGGTGAGGAGCGGCACGAAGCCCAGGTGGAACTGCCGCGCCGCGGTCTCGACTCCCAGCCCCGCGTCCGCCATGTCGCTCGCGATGTAGGCCGCGACCGCGGCGTGCGTGTACTCCTGCCGGTCGTAGCCCTGGATGCGCTCCGCCTTCACCCCTTCGCGCGCGAGCAGGCGGTCGAGGAGGATGCGGGTGCCCGATCCCGGCTGCCGGTTCACGAAGCGCAGGTGCGGGCGTGCGAGGTCCGCGATGGCGGCGACGCCGCGCGGGTTTCCGGGGGCGACGATGATCCCCTGCCGGCGCTCGACCACCTGCACGAGGACGTGCGCCTCCGGCTTCAGCCACTTCGCATGGAGCGCGAGCACCTCGCGCTCGAGGTCGCCCTTCGGGATGTGGAAGCCCGCCATGTCGCACGCGGCGTGGTGGAAGGACGCGAGCGCTTCCGAGCTCCCGTCGTAGGTGACCTCCACGGGCATCTGGCGATGCACGAGGAAGTCGCGGAGCGCCGTGATCGCGAACGCGTGGCTCGCGTGGATGCGCAGCGCCCCGCGCGAATCCGGCGACGCCCGCTCGAGCTCCGCCTCCACTTCCGAGGCCACGCTTTCGAGGAGCGGCGACAGGCGGGCGGCGACGCGCTTCTCCGCCCAGAGCAGCTTGTCGCCCAGCCCCGTGAGCTTGGCGCCGCGCCCGCGGCTCCCGATCACGAGCGGCGCGCCGAACGCCTGGCGTCCGCGCTGCAGCAGGCCCCATGCGTGCCGGTACGAGTCGCCCGTGCGCTCGCACGCCGCGGCGAGGGTGCCGGTGTCGTGGATCCCGGCGAGGAGCGGGATCAGCCGGTGCATGAGCTGGTCCCCCTCGGCGTGGTCGCGCAGGACCCAGATCGGCTTGATCAGCAGCTTGTGCATCGGTCAGGACCTTTCGGCTCCGGTTTGCCGATGGAATCGGCTTACGTTAACCAATTGAACGACGATTGGCAAGCTGCTAATTTGCATCGGGATTTCCTCCCTGTATATGTCCTTCAAAACATAATGAGGAGAGTTGCATGAACCAGGTGGCCATAGGAAGCGACGGCGATTTGCAAGGCGTCGGCTTGCTCGACAAGGCTCGCACCATCGCAGCGCCGGGGTTCAACCGGTGGCTGGTCCCGCCCGCCGCGCTCGCGATCCATCTCTGCATCGGCATGGCGTACGGCTTCAGCGTCTTCTGGCTGCCGCTCTCGCACGCGATCGGCATCACGAAGTCCGTCGACTGCCCGGCCGACATGTCCGCGATCGCGACGATCTTCTCCTCCACGTGCGACTGGAAGATCAGCATGCTGGGCTGGATGTTCACGCTCTTCTTCGTGTTCCTGGGCACGGCCTCCGCGATCTGGGGCGGCTGGCTCGAGCACGCCGGCCCGCGCAAGGCCGGGGTCGTCGCGGCGATCTGCTGGTGCGGCGGCCTGCTCATCTCCGCCTTCGGCGTCTATATCCACCAGCTGTGGCTCCTGTGGGTGGGCTCCGGCGTGATCGGCGGCATCGGCCTGGGGCTGGGGTACATCTCGCCCGTCTCCACGCTCATCAAGTGGTTCCCCGACCGCCGCGGCATGGCGACCGGCATGGCGATCATGGGATTCGGCGGCGGCGCCATGATCGGCGCGCCGCTCTCCGTGATCCTCATGAAGCACTTCGCGACGCCGGCGGACGTGGGCGTGTGGCAGACGTTCGTCTGCCTCGCGGTGATCTACTTCGTGTTCATGGTGGGGGGAGCCTTCGGCTACCGGGTGCCGCCCGTGGGCTGGAAGCCCGCCGGCTGGACGCCGCCCGCGAACAAGGCGAGCGGCATGATCACCACGCGCCACGTGGACCTCGCGACCGCCACGCGCACGAAGCAGTTCTGGCTCATCTGGTGGGTGCTCTGCCTCAACGTGACCGCGGGGATCGGCATCATCGGCATGGCCTCGCCGATGCTGCAGGAAGTCTTCGCGGGCCAGCTGATCGGCGTGGCGGTCAAGTTCAACGACCTCACGCTCGCGCAGAAAGGGCAGATCGCGGCGATCGCGGCCGGGTTCACGGGGCTTCTCAGCCTCTTCAACATCGGCGGGCGCTTCGCGTGGGCGACGGTCTCGGACTACATCGGCCGGAAGAACACCTACTACACGTTCCTCATCCTGGGCATCGTCCTCTACGCCTCGGCGCCCTGGTCCGGGCACCTGGGGCACGTGGCGCTCTTCGTGGCCGCGTTCTGCGTGATCCTCTCGATGTACGGCGGGGGCTTCTCGACCGTGCCCGCGTACCTCGCGGACATCTTCGGCACCGAGATGGTGGGCGCGATCCACGGGCGGCTCCTCACCGCGTGGTCGGCGGCCGGCATCTTCGGCCCCGTGATCGTGAACTACGTGCGCGAGTACCAGCTGAACCATGGCGTCCCCCGCGCGCAGGTCTACGACATCACGGCGTACATCCTGTGCGCGCTCCTGCTGGTCGGGGTGGTGCTCAACTGGATGGTCCGTCCGGTGGACGAGTCGAAGTACATGACCGAAGCCCAGCTCGAGGCCGAGCGGCGTATCGGCCACCAGCGGGCGGCGGCGGGCGGCGGAGTGCTCGCGGGCGCCAACGGCGGCACGGCGGTATCGCCGGCGGTGATCGTGGTGTCGTGGCTCCTGGTGGGCATCCCGCTCGCCTGGGGCGTCATGTCCACGCTCGGGAAGGCCGCGGCGCTCTTCAAGTAGGCACAAGCCCGCGCCGGGACGGGGGGTCCTTGCGGGTCCCCCCGCCCCGGCGCGCTTGACCCTCGTCAAGCCCCAAGCGGCGCGGAATTCGGTACTCTCGTAAGCTGCACTCCCGCCTCTTCGCGCCGTAGCGCGGAGAGTCCCTGGCTCCGACTCGCAGCTACGCCGGTCTCGCCGAAGCGAGGCCCCCGCCGGGGGTCCGCTGCCTAACCGACTCGATCACCGCCATGGCCGACACCGTCGCAATCCCCGTTTCCAGGATCCGCCGCACGCGCCCCGTGCCGAAGGGCCGCCCGGTCGATCCCGTCGCGCGCGAGGAAGTGGCGAGCCTCCTCGCCGGCGCGCCGCTCGAGGCCCAATACCTGATCGAGAACCTCCATCGCATCCAGGACCGCTACGGCCGGCTTTCGGCGGCGCACCTGAACGCGCTCGCGGACCTGATGAAGCTCGCGCAGGCGGAGGTCTACGAGGTGGCGACGTTCTACCACCACTTCGACGTGGTGAAGGAAGGCGAGCACGCGCCCGCGGCGCTCACGGTGCGCGTGTGCGAGACGCTCTCCTGCCGCATGGCCGGCGCGGGGGAGCTCCTCGACAGGCTTCCGAAGATCCTGGGCGAGGACGTGCGCGTCATCGCCGCCCCCTGCATCGGCCGCTGCGCGGAGGCGCCCGCCGTGTGCGTGGGCCAGAACGCGTTCGGCCACGCGAGCGGGGAGGCCGTCGTGAAGGCCGTGAAGGAGAAGAAGACCCAGGCGCCGCCGCTCCACCCGCACACCTACGCGGATTACCGCGCGCAGGGCGGCTACAAGACGTGGGTGGAATGCGTGACCGGCACGCGCGACGTGGAGTCCGTCATCAAGACGATGGAAGACGCGGGGCTGCGCGGCCTGGGGGGCGCGGGTTTCCCGGCCGGCCGCAAGTGGCGCATCGTCCGCGCGGAGCCGGGCCCGCGGCTGATGGCGGTCAACATCGACGAGGGCGAGCCCGGCACGTTCAAGGACCGCCATTACCTCGAGCGCGATCCGCACCGCTTCCTCGAAGGGATGCTCATCGCCGCGTGGGCGGTGGGCATCGAGGACATCTACGTGTATCTCCGGGACGAGTACCACGCGTGCCGGGAGATGCTCGAGCGCGAGGTGAAGGCGCTCCAGGCCGATCCGCCGGCCCCACTTCCCAGGATCCACCTGCGCCGCGGCGCGGGCGCCTACATCTGCGGGGAGGAGTCCGCGATGATCGAGTCGATCGAGGGGAAGAAGGGCATGCCGCGCCTGCGCCCGCCCTATGTCGCGCAGGTCGGTCTCTTCGACCGGCCGACCCTCGAGCACAACATGGAGACCCTCTTCTGGGTCCGCGACCTGATCGAGCAGGGCGCGCAGTGGTTCTCGAAGCACGGCCGCCGCGAGCGGAAGGGTTTGCGCTCGTTCTCCGTCTCCGGGCGCGTGAAGAAGCCCGGCGTGCACCTCGCTCCCGCCGGCATCACGGTGAAGGAGCTGATCGACGAATACTGCGGGGGCATGCTGGAGGGGCACACGTTCTACGCGTACCTGCCCGGCGGCGCCTCCGGCGGCATCCTGCCCGCCTCGATGGGCGACATCCCGCTCGACTTCGACACGCTGCAGCCCCACGGCTGCTTCATCGGGTCCGCGGCGGTGATCATCCTCTCGCAGAAGGACCGCGCGCGCGACGCGGCGTTGAACCTCATGCGGTTCTTCGAGCACGAGTCGTGCGGCCAGTGCACGCCGTGCCGCGTGGGCACCTCGAAGGCCGCGAAGCTGATGGAAGCGCGGAAGTGGGACACGGGGCTCCTGGAGGAGCTCTCGGTCGCGATGGCGGACGCGTCGATCTGCGGCCTGGGCCAGGCGGCGCCGAACCCGATCCGCTGCGTGGCCAAGCACTTCCCGGACGAGATCTGAGGACCATCCGATGAAGATGAACGAGCCGGTCGACAAGGCCGAGACCATCGAGTTCAAGCTGAACGGCGACACGATCTCCGCCTTCGCGGGCGAGACGATCATCGAGGCCGCCAAGCGCCACGGCACGGACATCCCGCACCTCTGCTACAAGGAGGGCATGCGGCCGGACGGCAACTGCCGCGCCTGCATGGTCGAGATCAAGGGCGAGCGCGTGCTGGCGCCGTCGTGCTGCCGCCATCCGTCGAAGGGGATGGAGGTCGCGAGCACCTCGGAGCGCGCGGTGCACTCGCAGAAGATGGTGGTCGAGCTCCTCCTCTCGGACGTCCCGAAGGAGGACCTGAAGCCCGGCGGGAACGAGCTCTTCGAGTGGAGCGCGAGGCTCGGTATCGGCAAGGCGCGCTTCCCCGCGCGCGAGCAGCCGGCCTGCGATCCGTCGCACCCGGCGATGGCGGTGAACCTGGACGCCTGCATCCAGTGCACGCGCTGCGTGCGCGCCTGCCGCGAGGTGCAGGTGAACGACGTGATCGGCTACGCCTACCGCGGGCACGATTCCAAGATCGTCTTCGATTTCGACGATCCGATGGGCGGGTCCACGTGCGTCGCGTGCGGCGAATGCGTGCAGGCGTGTCCCACCGGGGCGCTCGCGCCCGCGAAGAACGCCTACGCGGTCGTGGCCGACAAGAAGATCGACTCGGTGTGCCCGTATTGCGGCGTGGGCTGCCAGCTCACCTACCACGTGAAGGACAACAAGATCGTCCGCGTCGAGGGCCGCGACGGCCCGGCGAACCACGAGCGCCTCTGCGTGAAGGGCCGCTTCGGCTTCGATTACGTGCAGCACCCGCACCGCCTCACCAGGCCCCTCATCCGCAAGCCCGGCGCGCCGAAGACCGCGGAGTTCACCGTCGATCCGAACGCCTGGAGCGACGTCTTCCGCGAGGCCACCTGGGAAGAGGCGCTCGACTTCGCCGCGGGCGGCCTGAAGAAGGTCCGCGACACGCACGGACCGGACGCGCTCGCCGGCTTCGGGAGCGCCAAGGGCTCCAACGAGGAGGCGTACCTCTTCCAGAAGCTGGTCCGCACCGGCTTCGGCACCAACAACGTCGACCACTGCACGCGCCTGTGCCACGCCTCGTCCGTCGCGGCGCTCCTCGAGGGCATCGGCTCGGGCGCCGTGTCGAACCAGGTCTCGGACGTGGCGAAGGCCGAGGTGCTCGTCATCATCGGCTCCAACCCCACCTCGAACCACCCGGTCGCCGCGACCTTCATCAAGAACGCGACGGAGCGGGGCGCCAAGCTGATCCTCATGGACCCGCGCCGCACGGACATCGCGCGGCACGCGTGGCGCTACCTCCAGTTCAAGGCGGACACGGACGTCGCGCTCCTCAATGCCATGATCTACACGATCCTCGAGGAGGGTCTCGTCGACCAGGAGTTCGTGCGCCAGCGGACCAGCGGCTTCGAGGCGTTGAAGGAGAACGCGAAGGGATTCGCCCCCGAGCTGATGGGGCCGATCTGCGGCATCCCCGCGGAGACGATCCGCGAGGTGGCGC
>Ga0068855_100001401_pt1 | contig 29882 bp, 24 predicted proteins | sample KBSCornC52_FD_66592 | JGI IMG/M metagenome (GOLD analysis project Ga0068855, IMG submission 66592) | Corn rhizosphere microbial communities from Kellogg Biological Station, Michigan, USA - KBS Corn C5-2 | ecosystem: Host-associated > Plants > Roots > Rhizosphere > Soil ... | reverse complement strand
AAACAATCGAAAAAAAGAAAACCGTAAAAGACAGGGATGTCTTTTACGATCACACGGAGGTGGGTTCGTTTTCGTTTTTCGATTGTTTTCCTTTTAACTATACGATGCGTAACATGAGTCAATTAAGATCAACGTTACATGAGGCAAAAAAAGCCTGGCATCATTTTGGGAGTGCCCCCAAAAAGAACACCAGCGAAAAAGCATAGAAATACTCGCCCAAAGGAGTAAAATTAATTATTCAATTTTAGGAATCCCACATGAAGACACCTATCATCAACGAATCCCAAGCTCTTGAAAACATCAAACGTCAATTAAATCCATTTCATGATCAATATTATGCATTTTATTCTTCATGGTTTGGGGGAATTATTAAAAACCCTCACTTCATGTTAATTCCAATAGATGATCATATGGTTCATCGCGGCGATGGAGTATTTGAAGCGATGAAATCAGTAGATAGAAAAGTGTATCTAATGGAAGAACACCTTCAAAGGCTTTTCACATCAGCTGAAAAAATATCCATGACACCTCCTATCAATATGAATGAAATGAAAAATATTATCTTAGATACATTACGCTGTGCGAATCAAAACGATACCATTATTAGACTTTATCTATCTCGTGGACCGGGTGGGTTTACAGTAAACCCTTATGATTCAATTCGACCTCAACTTTATATTGTAGTCACTGCGCTTAAATCAACTTCACCAGAAAAATATCAACAGGGTGCAACCGTTGGAAAAAGCCAACTGATGGCAAAACCTTCATGGTTGGCACAAGTAAAATCATGCAACTATCTTCCAAATGTATTGATGAAAAAAGAAGCTGTTGATCGTGGATTAGATTATGTTGTAGGCACAGACAAACAAGGGCATATTACCGAAAGCGCTACAGAAAATATTATGATAGTAGATAATAACGGTGTTATCGTACATCCTCCTTTTCTTAATATTTTAAAGGGAACGACTATGTTAAGGGCCTGTGAGTTAGCAAGAGAAAACAATTTCAAAACAGATATTAGGCCTATTACTCTCCAAGATATTGAAACCTCAAAAGAAGTCATGATTGCAGGCACCACACAAAATATTGTTCCTGTTGTTCAATTTGAATCTTTTAAAATTGGAAATGGAACCCCAGGACCCATTGCAACAAAACTCCATGAACTTATGTTAAAAGATATTAAATTTGGCAAAAAAAATGTTTTGTATTAACAATACATTTTGCAACTCACCTAAACTCAATTGATTAAAACCTTTTAATACAAATAACACTGGAAAGAAAAGTTTAACGAGCATACAATGAGTTCGTTTTCCGCTACAAAATAAAATGGAACAATAAATAATTCTTATGCGAAAAAAATCGATGCAAATTAGCATGAATGTATCGAAAAGCCCTTTTTTCCTTCTCACCTATGGATGGTATCCATTTTTAAAGACTGATATTAATTTAACTTTAATTTGTGAAGGAATGTTACTATGTCAAATGAACAAACAGATGTAACGAGTACAGCAACAACGACCACCACCGCAACAACACCCACCACAACAATCACTACAACTACTTCTCGCTATACCACTATCACAACCACTACTAGCCCTAAAGACATCTCTATCTACACAACGGTCACTTCTAAATCAACGTTAGTACCCACACTTAATGATTCCCCTCCTTCCATACCAAACATATCTGCTTGGGAAGCGATTCGCCTAAATGAAATTGACACACTTCAACAGTGGGTTGATGACAATCACCTTAATGTGAATACTAAAAATACGTCCGAAAAAACAATATCTCGCGAAGACTCTCTTTTAAGTTACGCCGTCAGAGTGAGCAATATCACAACCATTAAATGGTTAGTTGAAAAAGGTGCTGATGTAACTTTTAAAAATAGTTTCGGCGAAACATTGGAATGGATTGCAGCAGAAAGAGGCGATCAAGAAATTTGCGAATACATCATGCAAACGAGAGCTTCTAATATCAATTTTTGGATTAACAATGCGCACAATATTTTTACAATAACACAATTAGTGATAGAAAAATTAATCAAAAAACTTGAATATTCAGAAGATATCAGTAAGCCCGCATGCAACGCACTGACAAATCTTGGCAAAGAATTACCCGACAGCGTATTTTCTGAATTGGTGAATGCTCTAAAAAATGAACAATTAACCGAGCAAGCGAAAAAAAATATAGCAGGAATCGTATTAAGAAACATATTAAAGCATCCCGACACCAAAATTTCTCCTAAACTAATGTCCACATTAGAGGAACTGGCTTCTCAAAACTCTTTTATACTCACTACACCTGTAAAAAAATTATTACAGGAAACTTTAAAAAAAGAACCGTCTGAAATAACCAAAGAAGAAACTGAAAAATATGAGAAAGAACAAGAAAAGAAAAAATCCGACGAACAGATAAATCAACAAGAAAAACAATTTAAACTTAATAATAATGCCGAATTGCGAGAGGCTTTAAGAAATACAAATATTGACATATCTGCCATAAGTACCGCCGCTATAGCTCTAATGAAAAAAAGTGGAAGGAAAATAAGCAAAGACATGGTAATTTTCACGATCGGTAGGCTCATGAAAAAACCTGATATAACTCTAACAATTAAATATCGTCTTGCTTTTACCTTGAAAAAATTATCAACATCAGTAGAAGAATCAGGAAATCCAGCGTTGTCAACTATTAAACAAAAATTGGACAACATGTATCAAACCATCAAAAAAGACATTATAACAAACTTGCTAAGCAATGATTTCGATGAAATGAAGTTTAACGATATTATTAAATCAATCATTCAACTGGAAGAAAATCCAAAAAAAACCATTCTTGAACTTTCAAACATTCTAAATGATCCAAATGCGGCACTAAAAACTAAATACCGTGCTATTTCTACATTAAGCCAAGTTGCAACCTTGGAAGAATTAAATACGGCTACAGATAATACGTTTATTTCGTTAGTCACTCCAATCTTGAAAGAAACCCTATATTCGTCTGAAGAAGAAAAAGTTGGGGAGGCGGATACCAAAAAAATGGCCGCCTTGTCTTTAGTAAAATTTGGGGTTCAATCATCTGAAGCATTTAAAACAATACAAGAAATCTTATCTGACAATCAACTGAACCCCAAAAATATACGATATATATACCGTGCACTCGCAGAAAATAAAATTTATTCGCCTGAAATTATTGGAAAAATTATGGGGGTTGTAGATATAAACGATCCTGAAATTGAAGCAATGACTGCTAATCTATTAGGGAATATGGGAAATGCTTTATCCGTTCTTCTGGAAGCTTGTAAGAATACAATTTTGACTCATTTTGGTTTTTCTGAACGTATCCTGCATGCCCAAGGCCATGTTAAATCAGAAATTTGTCGTCCGTTGTTATTGCTGTGGCGGGGATGCATAGAAAAAGGAAATAAATATTTACAGGTACTACGGACTTCCAAAAAATTTCAAGAAGATGTTGATCATCAAGATGACAATAAAAATACCTTCTTACACTATGCCGCAATATCTGGACAAACAGATGCCGTCGAGATTTTGTTATCAAAGGGAATGAGCCCAATAATTGTAGAAGCTGAAAACCTGGAACAAAAAACCGCGTATATCATTGCTGTAGAAATGAGGCATTTTCCTGTTGCAGGAAAAATTTTAGGCTTGAATGCAAAAATTATTCCGAATGATCAAATTTCGTTAGATATGAATCCAGATAGTAGATTAGGTGCGGGTACATTTGGGATTGTTTATAAAAGCATATGGAAGCATTCACCCATCGCCTATAAACAACTTCATAAAGCCTATACTTATTCATCCAAGAAATTTCTTCCTGCCCCCGATTCTTTTATTAATGAAGCAAATATACTTGCAAAAACTCAGCATCCAAACATTGTAAAGTTATATGGTGTAACACTAGCGCCTTTGGGTTTTGTCATGGAATTGGTACATCTTGGATCTTTGCGCGCCATTCTCAACTCGCAAAAAAAAGAACAGAAAGCGCTTTTCACTTGGTCAGACAAAATTTCCATTAGTAAAGATATCGCACGAGGACTCAGCTGTTTGCATATAGAAAAAATCATACACGGCGATTTGAAGGCGGCAAATGTATTGATTGATCAAAATAATATTGCAAAATTATCTGATTTTGGACTTGCTAGAGTTTATTCCACGGAGCCTCAATCAGAGGAAGCGGGAAATGGCGGAACCCCCCGTTGGGAAGCACCTGAAACTTTTGGACCGTCTCGACAAAAAACACCTGCTTCCGATATGTACAGTTATGGCATGATATTGTTGGAACTCTCTACAATGGATATCCCTTACAATGAGATTCATGACAATAACGTTATACGCACCAGTATTTTGAACGGCATAACACCTTCACTCGAATCTTCTTCTAACCAACCATGGAATCAATTAATCCAGTCTCTCTGGGAAAAAGATCCTGATAAGCGCCCCACCGCAGATCAGTCACTCCATTATTTTGAAGAGCATTATTCAGAAATTGTGCCTTTTAGCCAGCAAGATAACAATGCAGTCTTACATTTTAAAGGCATGGATAAATCTAAAATAGATCAGCAAAGTGAAGAAATTGCTTATACAGATACAACATTTAAATATTTATTATCAACTTGTGAGAACACAGCGAAAATAATTACCTATGTCGCTAACGAAAACAATGAAGATTATGATTTCAGCTTAGTCATCACCGCCATGTCTTATTTATCAAAAGCATTAGGAAAAACCGGGCTTATCATTTTCATCTCTACAGACCGTACTTACGCAGGTCTAGTATTTGGAGGGCAATTTGTTGGCATTGATCCAGGAGGGCAATCTCTCGACGACACGAGCATCAATAAATTAAGGAAATTAAAAAATCAGAAAATATTAGACTATTACTGCTTCACTTCAATTTGTGTCGTTACTGCAACATTAAGTCATAGTACGAGTAAGAGCGCATTGGAAATCTTGAATGCACGATCCAGGATTATACTTTTTCAATGGGTAAAAACTGCTTTATCAAAATCAGAGTTGGATCTCACAAAATGGTGGAGCAGCCAATATAAAAAGCTTTTGATAAACTCAACTGCGAAAATAGATATGAGTATTTTTGATGTACAAACACTGCAGCAGCGATCCTCTCCTCATCGACTGGTACTACTTCGCGAAGACCACCTGAAAGATCTCCAAAGCAAACCTGCGGATGCCGTGGCAAGAAATGAAGTCAAGAATGAAAATGCTTACCTTGAAAAAAGTGAGCTGTCACAATCGGCAGTAAAAATGACCATAAAAGCTGAACAAGTTAGGCCCCAAATTTCACCTCCAGTAGTACCCGAAAATTTTCACTTGTGTGTTCGGTATACCTTAAACGAGGAATCATCTACTAATAATTATGGATTAAAATTAAAAGAATTGCGAAGGTCGTTAACTGAAAAAAACTTAGCAAGTTTACAAATCCCTGTTCTTTCATCCCAAGATTTTACTATTATCAAAAATTTAGGATCAGGTAATTTTGGAGAGGTTTCCATGGTAAGAACTAAAAATAAAATGGCTTATGCGGTGAAAAAATTAAAATGTACAGGAGGCGACCTATTAGATTTTCAAAGTGAAGTTCGTCTTTTGGCAAGCTTGTCTCACCCTAATATCGTTCGAGTCCATGGAATATGCACTGATATGGAAGACTCTTCTTTTGCGGTAGTCATGGAATATGCACAAGGCGGCTCACTGAGAGGAAGATTGGATGACAAAATCAAACCCCCGCTGGATTCAAACCAACTGATGCAAATTGCATATGGTATAGCAAGCGCTATTGCGCACTTGCATCATCAACCAGATCCTATTGTTCATGGAGACCTGCGTGCTGTAAACATTCTCCTTGATGAAAACAATAAAGCCATATTAAGCGACTTCGGATTGGCCAAACAATATTCCGCTGAGAGAACTATACATATGACAAATGAAAAAACGAGCGGCGTTATATACTGGCAATCACCTGAACTCGCAGTAAACGGGAAAAAAAGCAAAGAAGCAGATGTCTATAGTTTTGGAGTCATTTTATATGAGTTGATAACAGGGAAGTTACCTTATGCTGATATAGACGAAAAAATGGCAACCGAATACGTTACAAATGGCTTATTTTTGTCGCAGAATAATGTAAACTCTACAAATGCGCCAGCGATATTGATAGAGTTAATGAATGATTGCTTATCATTTGAGCCATCAAAACGGCCTACCATGCTTGTCGTTGTAGATAAGTTATTTAAAAAGTTAAAACCTAATGAATACGCTGAATATTTAGGCGCTCAACAAAACACACAAAGTTTATCGATCTCCCAAAGCATTGCTTTAGATTCAATCAACTCTTCTAATTCAAGCATGGGTGGAGAATCAACACTGTTCGGAATGGGTATCAGCCAGAAAAGCTCTTATCATAAAAATCCCCTCGGAAACAACGAGACCATGATATTTTCTCCCCTATCTACCTCTAATACTGCTGATTTAGAAGAAGAGAATGAGGAAGACGACGATGACTACGAAGACGAAGACGATGATGAAGACGATGATGAAGATGATGGTGAAGAAGACTCAAAAGATGAAAAAAAAGAAGAAAACAACAATCTAATTGCTCAGACACCTAATAGTACTGCTTCTTCTTATTTTGCTGACATTAACGATCCAAACGCATGGTTTCAGGATTACGACGATAACACAACAGAATATGAAACTGACAATGATGACTTTTTTGTTCAGGACAGAACCTTGAATCCATCAACTTCAAATTCTCCTACTGCAATATTTGGGAACCAGCACAATCTTTTTCCATCGCCCCCTCAAAGCCCATCACTCCCGCGCGCATCGTCGAGCTCATCAAGTGCATCATCGAGCCCATCGCCTATTTCGCTTCACTCATCACCCCCGCAAAGCCCATCACTCCCTCATCGTTCGTCTAGCCCAACAAGCCTACGATCCTCGCCTCTTGCTCACGCTTCCCCTATTCGCCGCTTTTCAGAAGAAGATGTGCTCTCAAAAGAACAAAAACAAGAAGCAGAAACTAAAGCTGAACCGCAGACAATGGCTTTTACTACTACTAACAATAAGATGAATTAACATGAGTAACTCATGTTACGCTGAGAGTGCACAAGAGGACAAAGGAATCATCGTTCAGACGAACCCATATCCCTATGATCGTAAAATATATCCCTATATTTTACGGTCTTTACGATGGATTCCTTTGTCCTCTTTAACTTTTTCTCTCTAAAAAGGAAAACAATCGAAAAAAAGAAAACCGTAAAAGACAGGGATGTCTTTTACGATCACACGGAGGTGGGTTCGTTTTCGTTTTTCGATTGTTTTCCTTTTAACTATACGATGCGTAACATGAGTGAATAAGTAAATACAATGATGGTTGAACACAAACACATTGCGGCGAAATACCAAACTGTAATAGTTCGCCGCAATGGAGTTCTTCTAGGCTGAAGTTTTTACATGTAAGTCAGTTAACGCATTCTCAGGCAAACCCAATCCAACACAATAATTAAATTCTTCTGCTGAAGGCTTAGACACCCACCCTGCATTGGCTAAATCATTTTGCAAATTGTATGCCAAGAAACAGTGTCCCTTTGTGGTAGGATGAACAAAATCCCAAAATAAGTTTCCATTTGGCTCTTTGCATGCTGGGGTTTTTGATGGAGGAATGGGCAACCCTTTATAACAAGCTGTCGTGGTATCTACAAATCCATAATTCTTGGATTTATTCACTTGGATATCATTAATCAATGCATCCACATCAGACCACAAAATATACATGTCAGTCTTGGATGACTGCTTATTGAGCACATCAATGAATGCTTTTGTTTCATAATTATAATTTTGAGATAACATACTGTAAAATATCTTTAACGGTTTTGCAGGCTCAAATTCATTCACTAAAGGAATTCTGGCAAAATTAGGCAAGCCTGGAACAAGAAAATATTTTGCACCATTTTTATGCAGCTCGGAAATAGCAAGAAACACATCCCCCGAAAATGTATAAGGGCCGCTTTCATCAGGTTTTGTAGGATCAAACCCAAAAATATTATTTGCACCTGCCCATACAACATAAAGTGTATGATCACCCTCCAGAGGGTTACCGTTTTGTTTTTTAATATAATTATCCACTTGTAAATTTAATGGGATCGCGTAAGGATAATACTTATTCTTCTCTGTTGTCATTGCTCCAATATACGCTTCATCATCCAATGCTATCTTCAAAAAGGTTTGAGCTAAATACTCCGGCCAAACAATGCCATTAGATGCATGATTGGGATCGTACGGCGGCGGTGGAAACGGATGGCCATCTTTTCCAGCATCGCGAGAATAATTTCCATTGTCAGACAAGCTGTCTCCAAATACAACGATAGCTTTAATTTTATCAGTCGATTGTGCAAATACTGGGATACTAAAAAAAAGAAGAAAAACAAGCGGGAAAATAAATGATCTCGCATTCATAAATTCATTCCTTCTAAAGAAAAACAAGAAACTGGCATACTTCTTCGAAAATGTAACGTGTACAGTAAGTTAAATTATTGATAAGAATCAATTATGATGAAAAATTTCTTTTTTTCGGAAACTTAATCTCCACAACTAACCCAGTGCCTCTTTTTGGTGCGTGTAATTCAATTTTGGCATGATGAATATGGACGATTTGTTGAACAATAGCAAGCCCAAGACCGCTGCCAGAAGTATCATTTCCCATACCGCGGTAAAATCTTTCAAACACTCTTGCACGTAATTCTTCAGGAATTCCAGGGCCTGAATCAGAAACACGCAATACAATATTTTTGTCTTCTTCTGCAAAAATTTCGACAGTGACTGTTCCTTTTTCGGGTGTATATCTAATGGCATTATCTACAAGATTTCGAATTAATACACTTAAACCTGTTAAATTACCTTTCATCATCATGACTTGTGGAGCATCCAAACTAATTTCGATATTTTTTTCTATTGCTGAAGGCACTAAATGTGCAATTATTTCTGCTGAAATTTTTGATAAATTAATATCGACAATATCATAAATCCTGGCAGCTTCAGGAACAAGCCTGCTTAATGTTAACAATTGTTGGACGATATGAACTAATCTATCTACACTTGGAATCAAACTTTGAAACAATACCGCTTGTTCTTCTTTGTCGCTTGTTTTTAATGCCACCTGAACTTGAGTTTTAAGCGCAGCAAGAGGTGTGCGTAATTCGTGCGCAGCATCGCCTGCAAACCGTTTTTCACGCTCGAATGCATCATGTAATCGCATGAATAAACTATTTAATTCTTCAATCAGCGGGCGAATTTCAACAGGGACTTCATTTGCATCCACAGGCTCTAAGTAGCTTGGCGCACGGTTACTGATATCGTTTGTAATTCTTCTGAGGCTTTTAAATCCGTAACCAACAATCAACCAAATTAATAATGCTGAAATAGGAAACACTAATAAAATACTGTAAAAATTGTTTAATGCAATACGATGGAGTAGTTGATCTCTTGCGTTGTATTTTTCACCCACCACATAACTGATATGATTTTGCGGATCATGCACTTTAAAAATTCGCCATTGGACACCTTGGATATTGACATCACTGATTCCATTAACTGCAACATCCAAATTTAATCGGTTTAATTTCGCTGAAGATAATAGCAGTTTGCCGCCATCGTTCCAAAGTTGAAAATAATATTTACTTTGTGTAAAAAATTTATTGCGCGTTTGATTCCCTGATACAAAATATAGATAGCGGGATTGATCTTCAGTATGTTCAATTTCTGATTCAATCACATTAAAATTATTTTTACTTTCAAGACTAGTAGAAATAATCGCAGCAAAAGATAAACCCATTTGCTCGAGCAATGCATCCATGTGTGCACGGACATCTTCCTGACTAAGGTAATAATCCTCAATTGAACTCAACGTGGTAATAAACAATACCGCAAGCGAAATATAAACTAATAAAAATTTTCGAATTGAATGTGTCATGATTAAGTTTTATCTATGAGATATCCTACACCACGAATGGTACGTATCCAATCAACGCCCAATTTTTTTCTAATGTTATGGATATGCACTTCCAAAGTGTTACTGTCCATTTCTTCATTCCAACCATAAAGTGTTTGCGCCAACGATTCACGTGTCACCACATGCCCAACATTTTCAAGCAGTTTTTGTAGAATGACAAATTCGCGTCGTGGTAAATTAACGGGTTGATCATCAAGCGTTAACACGTGAGAAGCTGGATTAAGCGATAAATTTAAATAATTTATCTTACTTTCAGCACGAGAAAGCGCTCTTCTTTGTAAGGCTCTTAATCTTGCGCCCAATTCATCTAAATCAAACGGTTTTGTCAGATAATCATCGCCGCCGCTATCAAGGCCTTTTACTCTGTCATCGATAGTATCTCGTGCCGTTAATATCATGACAGGAGTGCGGACATTTTGTTTTCTTGCTTCCGTTAATACGGCTAATCCATCCTTTTTTGGAAGACCCAAATCTAAAATCGCCACATCAAATTCATCATTTTTGGTGGTAAGTGCACTTAAGGCAGCTTGGCCATCTCTTACCCAATCAACAACATTTCGATTTTTTGTGAGCGCTTTTGAAATTAGATTTCCCAGTTCTTTATCATCTTCAGCTAGTAAAATTCGCATATTGACTCATCCTCAAAAGAGTTTAAGCTTTTTCAAATCAAAAAATAAGTGTAACATTAGTCGTTTTATTTATGAAACTGAAATATACGGCATTTGCAGTATTGGTGCATACGCTCTCTATCATTGCTGTAAAAGTTATATTTAAAGAAGGCAAACTTAAAGGTGTTCAGACCCATTTCTTTGTTTATTGGCTTACGATACACGCGCGCAAAACGACGCAATCATTTTATTTCATTTATTTCCTTAACGTCGATGTTAGGCATAGCATTGGGAGTATGCGTCTTAATCACGGTATTATCGGTGATGAATGGGTTTGATGAAGCGATTCAAAATCATTTTTTTGCGATGGCTCAACAAGTGACCGTCAGAAGTATCAATAATGCAATTTCAAATTACCCCGGATTGCAACAAGAATTAACTCAACATTCTGATGTTCTAGCCACCTCACCATTTATCGAAGGTCAAGGATTATTAAGCTCCAACGGACAAACAAGCCCAGTATTAACTTATGGCATATTTCCAGACCAAGAAAAAACCGTCAGCGAAATTGGCAATAAAATGATTGCAGGGCAATTAGACAATCTTAAACCTGGGCAATTTGGCATTATTTTAGGCGCGAAATTGGCCAATAATTTGGGATTAACGTTAGGCGATAAGGTAGCCTTACTTGTTCCAACGGCAACGTTTACGCCTGTTGGCATTCTTCCAAGATACAAACCTTTTACCGTTGTAGGTATTTTCAAAGTCGGAAATGGCTTTGGCTATGACAGCCAAATTGCATTTATTCATCTCAGTGATGCACAAAAATTATTTTTGTTTCCCCGCTTAAGCATTAGCGGATTACAATTAAAAATCAAAAATTTTTTTAAGGCACCTGAACTTTCCAAGGATCTCAATATTCAATTGAATCAAAATCAAAATGGCTTGGGTCAATACACAGCCACTGATTGGACAGAAGACAATGCTGCATTTTTTGAAGCGATTAAACTTGAAAAAACCATGATGTTTTTAATTTTAACCCTGTTAGTTGCAGTGGCTGCGTTTAATTTGGTTTCTACGCTAGTGATGACAGTCACTGATAAAAAATCTGATATCGCCATTCTGCGAACACTGGGTGCTGCGCCTTCCACTATCCTTCGCGTATTTATGATCCAAGGCATGATCATAGGTCTTATAGGAACATTTCTTGGTATTATTGGGGGAGTTGTATTGTCCTTAAACGCAACTGCTATCGTCAATATTTTAGAAAAAGCTTTTCATGTGCAATTGTTAAGCTCAGATGTGTATTATGTCAATTATTTACCTTCACATTTAATTGCATCGGATGTCTGGCACGTGTGTATCGTTTCACTGGTTTTATGTTTAGTCGCAACAATTTACCCTGCATTAAAAGCTGCAAGTACACAACCCGCTGAGGCATTACGTTATGAGTAACACGGATAAAATATTACCAGCGGCAGTGATGCAATGTGAGCATGTTTCTAAAAAATTCCATGATGGCGCATTATTTGCAGACGTGCTTAAAAAAATTGATCTTCACATTAAGCCCGCCGAAAAAATTGCTATCGTCGGTGCATCGGGGTCGGGAAAAAGCACGTTATTACATTTATTAGGAGGTCTTGATACTCCAACATCAGGCAAAATATTTGTCTCTGGAAAAAATATCACTAACATGAACGAAAAGGAAAGAAGTTATTTTCGTAATCAATATCTAGGATTTGTTTACCAATTCCATCATTTATTACCTGAATTTTCAGTTTTAGAAAATGTCTGTATGCCATTATTACTTAGAAAACTTTCCCCTAAAGATGCTCAAGAAAAAGCACAGCATATTCTCGCTCGTGTTGGACTCTCAAAACGACTCAATCATCGTTTAGGTGAGCTTTCTGGCGGAGAAAGACAAAGAACCGCGATTGCAAGAGCATTGGTCACAGATCCTGTATGTGTATTAGCGGATGAACCCACCGGAAATCTTGATCAGCACACAGCCTTACAAGTTTACGAATTAATGTTAGAATTGAACGAGTTTTTGGGAACAAGTTTTATTATTGTTACCCACGACATGAAACTTGCTGCACGCATGCAGCGTATTTTGTTATTGGAAAATGGAACCTTGTGTGAATACCATGAAAAAAACTGATCTTTATCTAAGCGTTGTGATTCCCGTTTATAATGAGCAAGAAAATTTAAACAATTTATTTGAGCGTTTAACTAAAACGTGCGATGCACTTCAAAAATCTTATGAAATAATTTTAGTCAATGATGGCAGTAAAGATCGTTCCTACGACATATTAAATGAGTTATATGAAAAACGTCCTGATGTGATGCGCATTATTCACTTTAATGGTAATTTTGGACAGCACATGGCTGTTATGGCAGGCTTTGAACACTCCAAAGGCGATGTTATTGTTACACTCGATGCTGATCTTCAAAACCCGCCTGAAGAAATTCCCAAATTATTAGACGCAATTGAAAAAGGACATGATTCCGTTGGAGGAGTAAGATTACTCCGACAAGATTCCTGGTTTCGACGTAATGCTTCTAAATTAAACAACAAAATTCGTCATCTGCTCACTGGCATTCGAATGACCGATCAAGGCAGTATGTTGCGAGCATATAAAAGGCGCGTTGTGGATCTTATGCTTCAATCTGCTGAGCGATCCGCCTTTATACCTGCATTAGCCTACACACTTTCCAGCAATCCCACAGAAGTAAATGTGGAACATAGCGATAGAGCTGGCGGCGAATCCAAATATAATCTCTACAAATTACTGCGATTAAATTTTGACTTAATGACGGGCTTTTCATTAATCCCCTTACAAGTATTTACTTTAGTTGGCATAGTAGTATCCATGGCAAGTTTTTTATTTGTCATCTACATGTTTTTGAGAAGAATTTTTGTTGGGCCGGAAGCAGAAGGCATGTTTACTTTATTTGCCATCCTTTATTTGCTTATTGGAATCCTATTAATGGGTGTTGGCATTATGGGTGAATACATTGGGCGCATCCATTTAAATTGCCGCCCGCGCCCCAAATACATTATTCAAGAAATTAAAGAACAACATGGGAAACATTAATTTTTCACTCAAAATAGATGTCGATACAGAACGCGGCACCAAAGAAGGTGTTAAGAATTTATTAAACCTTCTTAATGAGCTTGATATCAAAGCTACTTTTTTATTTTCTTTAGGGCCTGATAATACTGGCCGTGCATTAAAAAGAATTTTTCGCCCAGGTTTCTTAAAAAAAGTTTCTCGTAGTAATGTTGTTGGAATGTACGGCATTAAAACTTTATTAAATGGGGTTCTTTGGCCAGGTCCGCATATTGCAAAACGTCACGCTGATATTATGCAAGAAGTTTCAAAGCAAGGGCATGAGACAGGCATTCATTGCTATGATCACATCTATTGGCAAGACAATGTCCATAAACTTTCGCAATCAGAAGTTTCAAACGAATTTAATAAAGCCTGTGATTGTTACTTTGATGTTTTTGGTTCAAAACCATTAACCGCAGGTGCACCTGGTTGGCAAGCAAATGAAAAAAGCCTTAAAGCCTACGATGATGCAAATTTAATCTATGCCAGCGATGCTCGCGGTGAGGTTCCATTTTTTCCAAAAATTAATGGTATCGTTTTTAAAACATTACAAATTCCAACCACTTTACCCACATTAGATGAACTATTAGGCCGTCCAGAGTTCCCAGAATCTAAATTGGTTAAGTATTATATAAGTTTATTAAAACCACAAAGATCTAACATATTTACCATGCATGCTGAAATTGAAGGCATGGCAAAAATAAAATGGTTTCGTGAATTTCTTACTGCATTAAAATCACATCCCGTTAATTTTCTCAAAATGGAAGAAGTTGCTGAAATTGCATTTTCCCAACCCAACAATATTCCAACTTGTAATCTCGCCCAAGGTACAGTTGACGGAAGGTCAGGCACATTGGCAGTTCAGGAAATCCATCGGAATGACATTTAAATCTTCCACATTAACACCCAATGTTTTGCATGTTGTAAAAGACAAAGATACTGAACATCCTTTTACAGGAATTTATGATTCATGGGATAAACCGGGGACGTATTTATGCAGACAATGCGGGCTTGCATTATTTCATTCCTCAACCAAATTTAACGCCGCTTGCGGGTGGCCAAGTTTTGATGAAGAAATACAGAACGCGGTAACGAGGCATCCCGATTTTGACGGTCAACGCGTTGAAATTCTCTGTCAACGATGCGATGCCCATTTAGGGCATGTTTTTCAAGGTGAAGGTTTTACCAATAAAAATACACGTCATTGCGTCAATTCTCTCAGTTTAGATTATGTTGAAAATTTACACGTGTTAGATACCGAAGAAGGTTTATTTGCTGCAGGATGTTTTTGGGGAGTTGAGTATTATTTTAAAAAATTGAAAGGAGTATTAAAAACTGAAGTTGGATATTCAGGCGGCCATACGCCCTATCCTTCTTATCAATCGGTGTGTGAAGGTCACACAGGACATCTTGAAACCATCCGAGTACTTTTCGATCCTACACAATTAACCTATCAACAATTGGTGAAATATTTCTTTGAAATTCATGACCCTGAACAATCTGACGGCCAAGGCCCAGACAAGGGCAGTCAATATTTAAGTGCCATTTTTTATGAAAACCTCGAGCAACACAAAATTGCTGAAAATATTATTCATCTATTAGCCAATCAGGGTTTTGAAGTTTCTACAAAAATAATCCCTGCGACTATATTCTGGAAAGCTGAAGAGTACCATCAAGACTATTACCAAAAATCAGGTAAGGTTCCTTATTGTCATACCTACACTAAACGATTTTAATATGGTATAAGTATCTTTCTGATGTTAATTTTGACGACTTAGGGATTAAAGAAAGGAGACGATGTAATGTTCAATTTACCCCAAAACATCAACAAACGTGAGCGAATTGTTCGCGGTGTCATCGGTGGTTTATTAATCGTTTTTGCAATATTGGGTTTAGGACAAGTATTCTCATTCATTTTAGGTATTGTACTTGTTGCGTATGCCGGTTTGAATTATTGCGGCATTGTTCACGTTATTGAAAAATTCAATTTAGATGGAAGCAAAGGCAATACTCCGTCATCAAGTTAATCAACAACTATTTTATCCAAGCTTACCCCACTCGGACGAGCGCCATGAGAGGCGCGCGCTCCGAGTGCAGCTTTATATCTCAAGTGAATTTTTTGCGGTTATTATTTTTTAAAGCATCAGTACGCGCCTCAATGCTTTAGACTATCGAACCGACTTCCCCTACAGCTAGTTGCAGGGGAAGAAATCAATTTGTTACTCAATATTTTTGCCTCAAGCCGTACCTGTAATTGCTATTGCTATTGCTATTATTTTTCAGCACATCACACCGCGCTTGTTCAAGCTCGTTATTAGCCCTTTCTGCATAATCTTTGCTTAGCGTTTTTTTATCAGCCCTTGCATATAAAAAACTAATTCTAGAATAACACACGGATAACTGATATCTGTCTTCTGGTGTGAAACTATTCGATTGAGACTTGTTCGATAATACAATAATTTTTCCAGAAACTTCTTTAATTTCATCTTGCACAGATTTTACTTCTTTGTCCACCAAAATCTCAGGTGCTTTCGCTTGCACTGAAGAAGTATGAATATTATTGTTGTTGGAATTAGAGTTTTTGTGTTTCCCTCCAAAAAAATCATATCTTTTACTTTTACCTGTAGACAGTTGTTGATTTGCTTCAGAGTCTGAAACATTAGAAGTCAAAGATTTAGCAGATGAGGAGGATGATGCAGGATTTGTATCTTTTTCATCAAATAATTCTGAATCATTAGAATTATTATTTATATTAGAGTCTTTTTTCATTTTTTTAGTTGGTATACTTTCATCGTCGCTGACATCAGAAAGTGATTGCTCAGTTTTCGTTGGGACATATGTTTCATCTGTCTCTTCCTTTTCGTCTCTTCTGCGCTTTCGATTACCCTTTTTACTTGTGTTATCTTTATTAGTATTAGATTTTCGAGCAGCAGTATGTGCAGGAGGCCTACCAGTTTTGGAGCTTGGGTTGCGTTCGGGATAAGGCTTTGGGGGAAGCTCTAAATATTCTATTCTAATATTATTCATTCTATCCCATAATTTTTTTACTGTTTTATGATCTTTTTTTGCAACATATAACGCAGTTGCTTGTTCAAGATATGAATAGGCAACATCATAATTACCCAACAAAGAATGACAAAATGCTATATTGTATTTAATATCTCCATGATATTTTGGCTTTTTACTGGTGAATTCATATTTATCTATTTCAAGACTTTTGTTCAATATTTCTCGTGTGCATACTTCTGCTTCATGGAGTTTAGCTGATGCACTTTTTTGAAGTTCAGCAGCCTCTTTTTTCTTTTTTTCATCAGATGTTGCTAGCACTTCTTTTTCAATAAGTTCAGCTTGATTTTGAAGCTGGAGTCCTTCTTCTTCAAGGGTTTTTCTTCTTTTTTCAAGGGCTGCCACATCTGCTTCGAAAGGATCGTAATAACTTGGAACATAAGTAGTTAAAAGCCTTTGCATTTTTTGGATAGTTGAAGTTGAAAGCGGTGGATCGAATTTATCTTTGAGGTGTTGATTATGAGCCTTAAGCAAAGTTGTGTAGTGTATTTTTAAGTACCCCTGTGTTTGCAATGTTTTAATGGCGTCTTCAACATCTTGTGAAGAAAGCGCTTTTTCGCTTTGTGCTGTATCTTTAGTAGAATTGTTATTATTTAGCAAATCAATCACGTCCTCTTGTGGAAAATCATTCATTGAAGAAGCAGAAGTATCCGTTGATGTAATTGTAGGGGAAGCGGCATAAGTAAAGTTATCGACATTATTAACAGTCGTGTTATCAGCAGTATCTAAACTTGTTTGTTCTGGTTGATCATTCATTTTAGTGGCCTTGGCTTTATCAGATTGTTAAATTGATATTAAATAATTTAAGTTAGGCTTCAGCCTTTGTTTACACTCCCACTTAAGCATTTTTAATAAAATTTATAAAAAGGTCAATACTTTTTAAAATTTTTTTACTGCTTCCTATCTTGTAATATTCTAATTTGATCTCGAATTTCTGCAGCTTTTTCAAATTCTAATAATTCTGCGTAATAATGCATTTGTTTTTCCAATAATTGAATATTTTTTGAAACATTTTTCCCTAATTTGTTGAATCCCTCTTTTAAGAATTTATCACTCTGCGGTGTGGTTGCAGGTGCAATTTCTAAAATGTCATGAATGGCTTTTTGAATAGATTTAGGTGTAATATGATGCTGTTGGTTGTATTCAGATTGTTTTTTTCTGCGTCTTTGCGTTTCATCTATCGCATTTTTCATTGCTGATGTTGTTTTATCTGCATACAATATTGCTTTACCATGAATATTTCTTGCCGCTCTTCCAATCGTTTGGATTAAGGATCTCTCCGAGCGTAAAAATCCTTCTTTGTCTGCATCCAATATTGCCACCAATGCAACTTCCGGCAAATCCAAACCTTCTCGTAATAAATTAATTCCAATCAAAACATCAAATTGTCCTAATCTTAAATCTCTGATGATTTCCATTCGCTCAACAGTATCAATATCTGAATGTAAGTACCTCACTTTAATATTGTTTTCGGATAGATATTCAGTTAAATCTTCTGCCAATCGTTTTGTTAAAGTTGTAATTAATACCCGATAATTTTGTTGAACAGTTAATTTAATTTCGGAATATACATCATCAATTTGCGTTAAAGCCGGACGAATTTCAATAGGAGGGTCAACTAATCCTGTTGGACGAACAATTTGTTCCACCACAGCACCCGATCTTTCTAACTCAAACGCTCCTGGCGTTGCTGAAATATAAATCGTTTGTGGCGCAAGATTTGAAAATTCTTCAAATTTTAAAGGTCTGTTATCTAGCGCAGAGGGTAATCTAAATCCATATTGCACGAGTGTTTCTTTACGCGATCTATCACCTTTATACATGGCGCCCAATTGAGGCACAGTGACATGAGATTCATCAATAAATAAAATGCCATTGTTTGGTAAATAATCAAATAATGTTGGCGGCGGTTCACCAGGATTTCTTCCGGATAAAAAACGAGAATAATTTTCGATACCGGAACAATACCCCAACTCTGCCATCATTTCTATATCGTATTGAGTGCGTTGCTTTAATCTTTCTGCCGCCACTAACTGATTTTCTTTATACAAGTATTCCAACCTATCCTGTAGCTCTAATTTGATTTCTTCAATGGCTTTTAATATTTTTTCTCTTGGAGTAACATAATGTGTTTTTGGATACACGGTAAATCTTGCGATTTTGTTTAACATTTTTCCTGTTAAAGCATCAAAAAAAGATAAATTTTCAATTTCATCACCCAATAACTCTACTCTAACCGGATAGCTTTCAGCTTCTGCAGGAAATATATCAATAGTATCGCCGCGAACACGATACATACCGCGCTGAAAATCCACGTCATTTCGCGCATATTGTAATTCTGCTAATCGTTTTAAAATATCTCGCTGATTAATAATATCCCCACGTTTTAAATGTAACAACATACTTAAATAAGAATTGGGGTCACCTAATCCATATATGGCGGAAACTGTAGCCACAATAATAACATCCTGTCTTTCCATTAAATTTTTCGTTGCAGATAATCGCATTTGTTCAATGTGTTGGTTAATCGCCGCATCTTTTTCAATGTAGGTATCTGAAGAAGGAACATAGGCTTCTGGTTGATAATAATCATAATAAGATACAAAATATTCTACCGCGTTTTTGGGGAAAAAATTTTTCATTTCACCATACAATTGCGCTGCTAGTGTTTTATTTGGCGCTAAAATCATCGCAGGTCTTTGCATATTTTGAATAATGTGTGCGACTGAGTATGTTTTACCAGATCCCGTAACACCTAATAATGTTTGATACATTAACCCCGCATTAACCCCTTCGGTTAAAGCTGCAATGGCAGCAGGCTGATCGCCTGCGGGAGGGAATTCGGATTTTAGTGCAAATACTCGTTTTGTTGAGTTTTTTTTCATTTTAAATCATCACTTTTGATATGAATTAAATATTCAACTAATTGATGCACTTTAGTGGTTGGATTATCCGTATTGGTGCTTGTTTGCTGCTTTTCAACATTTTTTGCATTTTTGATTGCAGTTTTAACATTTTTTTTTGTTTCATCAAAAGCGTTTTCGTATCCCTCATGATAATTTTTAATATATTTTCTCAAATCTGATTTAAGCTGATCGCCAGATGATTTTCTATTTTTCTGAACTTGTATATATGGTCTTGTCGTAAGCTCAAAGTGTAACAACAACCAATATTCAAAACATGGAACAGATGTAATAGCAAAAAACGGAGGATATTTTTTTGATTTATTGATATTTTCTACCTTTAAAACAGCTTCTTTATATTTTACATGATGATCTTTATCAAAAACACAATAAATACGATCGTAATTATTAATTTTATTTTTTTCAACTGCCTCATCTACAATCTGTGATGGACATGTTTTTTTACCAGAAACAATTATAATATTAGCATTACTTAGATTATACTCCTTACATAATCCATTAAAATAAAACCGTTCAGTTTTAGCTCCTTCACATATTATTAATATCACATCGTATGATTCACGCTTATTTTTTTGACGTTTAAGGGATGCTAAATTTCTTTTTCTTTTATGAAATAAGTCGTCTGTGCCCATTAGAATTTCCATTCCCCAATATAAGGTAAGGCGCCATATCTACCCTGAAGATACCCTTTACCTATGGCTTCATGTTTGCGTGGACTAAAATCAAGTAAAGGATAAAGCTGGGTTGAAATATTGTTGTCTTTTTCAACAAACCAAATCTGGTCTCTACGAAAAATCTCATCATCTAATAAGGATGTATCATGTGTGGTAAAAATTAATTGGGCATTTTTTTTATTTTCATTGTGGTTTGACATTAAATTAACCAGAAATTTTACTACCAGCGGATGCAAACTTGTATTTAATTCATCTACTACTACAACCCGGCCATTTTCAAGCACATCAGCCCACAATCCTGCAAACTCGAGAAATTTTTGTGTTCCATCAGACTCATCTGATAAATCTAATATATTATCTACATGTTTTAAGGATATTTTTACAATATCTTCTCCTGTCATTTCTTTAATGATTAAATCTTTGATTTCTTGAGGCAATTTGTCAGAAAGTGTTTCTTTAGAAAATTTTTCTGATTCCAAAATAATATCTGTAATGCTTGGATCAGCAATATTAATATATTTTATAATCCACTGTTTTCCTGACTGGCTTTTTATTTGTTCTATGCTTTTTTTAAGCCTTAGTTCTCTTGTGCTAGAAACAATTAAATCATTTTGAAAAAAATTAAACACTGATATTAATTGTTGATTATTAAGCTGCACAGCGGTGGATAAAAAAAGAGCATTATTACGGGTTGATGTTTGCCAAAGTATATGCTGTTGCTTTCCACCTTCAAAATTTGAACTAAATTTCCATTCATAATCACCTTTTTTTTCATTATATTTTCTTAAAAACCATTGTTGCGGACGATCAGATGGATAGGCTAATAACCATTCTTCAATAATATTTTTTTTACTTAGAATAAAACCATATTGATAACGAATATTATCTTTACTAAACGTAATTTCAAACTTGCTGGGTTGTTGAGAAACTTTTTTATCAAATAGAAAATTTTCCAATGGAATCTGGTCACCTTGTTGAGATTCTTTTGCAGAATTTTTAATGAGCCATTGCATAAAATAAAGCGCCTTAATCAGGTTACTTTTACCTGCGGCATTTGGCCCATAAATCACAGCTGAGCGAACCAATTGTAGTTTCGCACTAATTCCAGAAGAACAAACATTCTGAGGTAGTTCTGTACCTGTACTCGCGACCATACTGAGTGTTTGAATGTCTCGAATAGAGCGAAAATTCTCAACCTTAAATTCTATAAGCATGTTTAAACACCTTGAAATAATAATTTATTTTTTGTTTTTTGCATAAAATATGCAATTCTACCGCTCTATTTTATCAAATAACGAAATATTTCTCAATCAATCCACAATTTTGCATAGACTCAGAAGGGACATAGGTTCATCTGAACACGTATTCAACACTCCTTCACGCTTGTTTCATTTTGATGCGTAACGTGAGTTAAAATGTTAAATTAATTTTTTTACAGCTCATAGGAAACCGCATGCAATTAGCAATTTCAAATCGCGCTAAAAACATCAAACCTTCTGCAACATTGAGTATTTCAGCGCTTGCCAAACAATTAATGCGGGAAGGCAAAGATTTAATCGATTTAAGCATTGGCGAACCTGATTTTGATACCCCTGAATTTATTAAAGAAGCAGCCAAAAAAGCACTCCATGACGGTATGACAAAATATACCCCTACAGACGGAATGCCTGAATTAAAAAATGCCATCATACACAAATTTGAACGAGACAATAATTTAACTTTTTCATTTAAAGAAGTCATGGCAACAACAGGTTGTAAACAAGCATTGTGTAATGCCATTTTGGCATTGATCAATCCTGGAGATGAGGTAATTATTCCATCGCCCTATTGGGTATCTTATCCTGATATGGTCATGTTAGCTGAAGGAAAACCAGTTTATATTCCAACGTCAATTAAGAATCATTTCAAAATCACACCGGAACAATTAGAAAAAGCAATTACACCCAAAACAAAAGTGTTGATTTTAAACAGCCCATCAAATCCGACTGGCATGGTTTATTCCAAAGATGAATTATCTTTACTTGCAGCAGTATTATTAAAACATCCGAATATTACAATTATATCAGATGATATTTATGAACACATTCGGTGGACAGGACAAAAATATGCCAATATATTAAATTGCTGCTCAGAATTAAAATCCAGAGTGATTATTTGTCATGGAGTATCAAAAACATACGCCATGACAGGATGGCGGATTGGATATTGTGCAGGCCCTGAAGAAGTAATATCAGTAATGACTACCATCCAGTCTCAATATACATCAAATCCAAATTCAATTGCACAATATGCCGCTGCGATAGCTTTAACAGGCCCGCAAGGATGCGTCAATCACATGCGTGATAAATATCATGCGCGCCATGAAATCTTCGTGCGCCAGTTAAATCAAATTTCAGGTTTTCATTGTGAAAATGCACAAGGTGCGTTTTATGTGTTTGCTGATATATCCGCACTATTACAAAAAAAGATGTTTCAATCAGATGTAGATTTAACCGAATATTTATTAGAGCATTCAGGTGTTGTTGTGATTCCAGGCAGCGCATTTGGAAACCATAAATGCATTCGGTTTTCGTATGCCACAGATGAAAAATTACTCCAAGATGCTGCAAGTAGAATACAAAAGGCGATTGAGAAAAAATAATTCCAAGTGCGTACGAGCCGGAATCCAAGAAAAAATTACTGAGGATATTTTCGATATTACATTCTGGTCCATGTATTTTATTCTTTTTTCAGTATGTTTTTTAAATATTGTCCAGTATAGGATTTCTTCATTTTTGCAACAGTCTCAGGCGAACCTTCAGCAATAATCTCACCCCCATTATTGCCGCCTTCAGGGCCTAAATCAATAATCCAATCCGCTGTTTTGATGACATCTAAATTATGCTCTATGATGACAATAGTGTTACCTTGATCACATAACCTGTGCAACACTTCTAATAATTTCGCAATATCATGAAAATGCAACCCCGTTGTAGGCTCATCCAAGATGTACAATGTATTTCCTGTATCTCTTTTCGATAGTTCTTTAGATAATTTTACTCTTTGCGCTTCACCGCCTGAAAGCGTTGTTGCACTTTGACCCAATCGAATATAACTTAATCCAACATCGATCAACGTTTGACATTTTTTGGATATGACAGGAATTGCATCAAAAAATACTCTTGCATCTTCGACCGTCATATCTAAAACTTCATAAATATTTTTATGTTTATAGTGGATTTCTAAAGTTTCTCTGTTATAGCGTTTTCCTGAACAAATATCACACTTCACATACATATCAGGCAAGAAATGCATTTCAACTTTAATCACACCATCACCTTGACACGCTTCGCACCTTCCGCCTTTGACATTAAAACTAAACCTTCCGGGATCATATCCCCTCGTACGTGCTTCTTGAGTACCTGCAAATAATTCTCGTATAGCAGTAAACATACCTGTGTACGTTGCAGCATTTGAACGAGGTGTGCGGCCGATAGGTGCTTGGTCGATATCGATGACTTTATCTAAATGTTCCAATCCTAAAATCGAATGATGTTTTGCAGGTGTCACTAAACTTGCGCCATTTAATTTTTTAGCAGCAACAGGATACAATGTATCGTTGATCAATGTGGATTTTCCAGAACCCGATACGCCGGTGACACAGGTTAATAATCCAATAGGAATATTAACATCTAAATTTTTTAAATTATTTCCAACCGCTTTTTTAACTTGAATAATTTTTTTTGCATTCATTTTTCGACGTTTAAGCGGAATAACAATTGATTTTTTTCCACTTAAATAATCAGCCGTGAGCGATTGTTTATTTTTCATGATGTCTTTAGGTGATCCTTGTGCAACGATTTTTCCTCCATGAACACCTGCACCTGGACCTAAATCAATCACATGGTCAGCGCTTAAAATTGCTTCTTCATCATGCTCTACCACAATCACTGTATTACCTAAATCTCGCAGATATGTCAGTGTTTTTAATAGTCTCGTATTATCTCGCTGATGTAACCCAATGGATGGCTCATCCAATATGTACATCACCCCAACTAACGCGGAACCAATTTGACTTGCAAGCCTTATTCGCTGAGCCTCACCTCCGGACAATGTTTCTGCACTTCTCTCTAATGTTAAATATTCTAAGCCCACATTTTTTAAAAAATTTAATCTTGCAACAATTTCTTTGAGTATTTTATCTGCGATTTCACCTCTGAATCCTGAAAGCTTTAATGTTTCAAAAAATTGAATCGCATCATGAATAGCGAAACGTGTAACATCTGAAATATTATGACTAGAGATAAAAACATTTCGTGATTCAATTTTCAATCTTGTGCCATTACAATCGGTGCAGTTTTGATGCGACATAAATTTTGATAATTCTTCACGCATCATATTGGAATCCGTATCCTTATATCGACGCTCAAAATTATGAATTATACCTTCAAAAGCTCGTTTATTTTGAAATACGCTGCCTTTGTCATTTTCATATCTAAATTGTATTTCGGTATCTCCTGTTCCATACAATATGATATTTTGATGTGCAGCTGACAAATTCTGGAATGGCGTATCAATATTAAATTTGTAGTGTTTTGCAACAGCTTTTAATAAACTATAATAATAACCACTGCGTTTATCCCAGCCTCTCACTGCGCCCTCACCCAAATTCAAAGCAGGTTGTTGTACGACTTTCTGAGGATCAAAAAATTGCTTTACACCCAATCCATCACACGTTTGACATGCACCTACCGGATTATTAAATGAAAACAAACGAGGCTCTAACTCAGATAAACTGTAACCACAATGTGGACACGCAAATTTAGCAGAAAATAATAAATCTTTTCGGTGACCTTCTAAAAAACCAACTTGTACTAAGCCTTGACTCAAACCTAACGTTGTTTCTAATGATTCAGCCAATCGTTCTCTAATATCAGGACGTATTTTTAATCTGTCTATGATAATTTCTATTGTATGTTTTTGCCGTAAATTTAATCCATTCACTTGATCTAAATCTTTAACTTCGCCATTGATTCTTGCTCTGATGAATCCTTTAGATTTTAAAGAGTTAATCAATTCAATGTGTTCACCTTTTCGTTCTCGCACAACGGGTGATAAAATCATTATTTTAGTATCGAGGGGTAATGACAAAATATTATCCACCATCTGACTAATCGTTTGTGCATTTAGAACAATTTTATGTTCAGGGCAATAGGGTTCACCCACACGCGCAAATAATAACCTTAAATAATCATAAATTTCTGTCACTGTTCCAACAGTTGATCGCGGATTATGAGAGGTGGATTTTTGTTCAATTGCAATGGCAGGAGATAAACCTTCGATATGCTCAACATCGGGTTTTTCCATCATCGATAAAAATTGTCTTGCATAAGCTGACAATGATTCTACATATCGACGCTGACCTTCTGCATACAATGTATCAAAAGCTAAAGAAGATTTTCCCGATCCAGATAAGCCTGTAATAACCACTAATTTATTTCGCGGAATGACAACGTCAATATTTTGTAAGTTGTGCGTTTTTGCGCCCTGAATGCGGATAGTGTCCATTAGTTTTCTCTTCAATCGTTATGGGTGAGCCGTGATAGCATAGATCGTAATACAATGCTTTCCTGGGCCATAGGACCAAAATATTCTAAAAGCTGATGGAGTTTTATTTTCCGCATATGCTTCAAATATTTCTTCTCCATTAACCCCTTTTATTGAGGTATATTTATGCGTATTGAGACCTGGATGCTTCGGATTATTTTCTAAATATCCCAACGCTTTTCTCACTGCTTTATGGCGTTTATTTAAATGTTTATTTTTTTCCAACAGCTCTAATTGCTTCAAAGCTTCATCAGTAAAATATAATGTATATTTCATTCATTATCATCATTATCATTGACGTACTTGGAAAACCCTGTCTTTTTAGTTATCCTGCCCTTTGCCGCATCTTGCAACCCTCGCTGTAACTGATGCATAGCTAATTTATTTTGAAAAATCCATCTTTCTTTAATTGGTACTTCAGCATAGGGAACAAGAATAATTCGATTGTGCTTATCGGTGCTCATTGCAAAGCGGCTTACCCCGTCAGCTAAATGCCCCAATGTGATCCTGCCTTTTGTATCTGGTTTAAGCATTTTTATATGTTCCATAGAAAAAACCTCTCAGAAATGTTCACTTGTTTAGTATAGCAAAAAGTGGGAAACAACATAAGTGGGAATAAATATGATAAACTAGCATTTTTTAAATTAACTATCCCCATGCAAAAATCCGAACTTAAAGCAGCATTTTCACTATCCACATTATTTGCCCTCAGAATGCTGGGACTATTTATCATTCTTCCTGTATTCACACCATTTGCTAAAAATTTAACAGACGCCACACCCTTTTTAATTGGCATGGCTTTTGGTATTTACGGCTTAACACAAGCACTGTTTCAACTCCCTTTAGGAGCATTGTCTGATTATTTTCCCCGTAAAACAGTTATTGCATTTGGATTTTGTCTTTTTATTTTAGGCAGTTTTGTTTGTGCCTATTCACAATCAATAGAAGGAATGATGTTAGGGCGTGCGCTTCAAGGAATGGGTGCAATCGGCAGTACACTCACTGCATTAATGACGGATTTTATTCGCCCCGAAATGCGATCGAAAGCCATGGCGATTTTGGGCATAACGATTGCTTTATCCTTTTTCACCGCCATTATGTTAGGGCCTTATCTGAGCGCACATATTGGCGTAAAAGGAATATTTATTCTTACAGGTATTTTAGGCATCGCGGCTATTGGACTATTGTTTTTTTCTGTTCCAACCTCACCGAATCCAATAATAAATAAAACTCAATACAACTTCATTTTTCAATTTAAAAAAATCTTTTTCAATAGTCAGTTATTTACTTTAAACATGGGAATATTTTGTTTACATATTATTTTAACCGCAACATTTATGGTGATTCCATTATGGATAACACATTGGACTCAATATCTTTGGCCGCTTATTTTTTCTTTTATTTTTACATTCGGATTGATTGGCTTTGCAGAAAAACATAAAAAAGTTTTTACGTTATATTTTTATGCCATAGTGGGATTAATTATTGCAGAATATTGTTTATTTATTTTTCATCATCACGCTAATTTTTTATTCTCTATGAGCCTTATGCTTTTTTTATTAAGCTTTAATTTACTCGAGGCGAATTTACCCTCCCTCGTCTCAAGGCTAGTACCTATTGAATCGAAAGGCACAGCGATGGGATTATTTTCAACATGTCAGTTTTTAGGCATTTTTTGCGGCGGACTTTTAGGCGGAATGATCGAACAGTATTCATCTTCGACAAGAGTTCTGTTAAGCTGTGCAATGTTAAGTTTTTTATGGTTAATATTAACGTTAATAATCCGACATTTAAGGAGCGATTCATGGCAAGAGGTGTAAACAAAGTAATTTTGATTGGTAATTTAGGCGCGGATCCAGAAGTGCGCTATATGCCAAGCGGCGGAGCAGTTGCGAATGTGCGTATTGCTACAAGTGAAGTATGGAAAGATAAACAAACCGGTGAAAATCAAGAACGAACAGAATGGCACACGGTAGTTTATTACAATCGTCTTGCGGAAATTGTGGGTGAATATTTGCGCAAAGGTTCAAAAATTTTTGTTGAAGGAAGTTTACGCACACGAAAATGGCAAGATAAAAGCGGCCAAGATCGCTATACCACAGAAATTATCGGCAATGAATTGCAAATGTTGGACAGCAAAGGCGCTGGTGCAAATGTGCCCACTTCAAATACAGACACCGCTAAAGTCTCCGACAACACTCCACAAGCAGAATATCAATCTAGCAGTCGAAATACTTCTGATTTGGATGATGATATTCCGTTTTGAATGACATAAAATTATCTTTGTATTTTATTGATATTTTTAAAAAAGCCTGCTAATTGCGGGCTTTTTTGCTCTACCATTTCCATATCAAGGTTAATAGTATGTTTGAAAGCCGTCACGAACCGTTAGCGCCAAAAACACTTTTTCTCATTCGCTTGATGCGCAATACTATGATTGGAATATTAGTAATTGCCATTTCATTATTTCTAGGAATGTGCGGGTATCATTATTTTGAAATGATGCCTTGGGTAGATGCGTTTGTGAATGCTGCAATGATTTTATCTGGCATGGGCCCACTAGGATCATTAACAACATCAGCTGGAAAAATATTCGCGGGGTTTTATGCTTTATTTAGCGGCCTTGTTTTTATATTAGCCATCAGCCTTATTTTTGCGCCAATTATTCACCGATATTTTCACAAATTTCATTTGGATACCGACGTTAAATCAAATAAACATTAAACACGATAATTTCTTAGAAAAATATTAACAAATACCGCAGAGTTATCTGCGGTATTTGTTTTCAGTAAGTTATCTACTCCATCAACCACTTCACTCGTTCCGATAACCGATATTTTTTCATGATGAGCGAATCTAATGAAAATCCAATTGATCCAATCACTGCGAATATTAATACCAACACGATCCACAATACAGGATACTCCCATCCACCGCCCACATTTGCCCAAATGAATCCCAATGAGAAATGATGCCCTAAGTAAGTCGCAACAAATAAATATATAGCTGCAAATATCGCCCCTGCTCTCGTCAATATTCCAAGACCAATAGAAATAGCAATGATAAGTTCACATATTCCTGCCAATTCTACAAAGACTGTTGGGTAAGGTATTCCCATACTAATAAATGCATTAACATCTGCTAATCTTGGAATACTTCCTGCAAATAGTTTTTCAGTAAAATGTGGGATAAAGTTAAACCCAATATACATTCTTAAAAAAATGAGCAAACTGTTTGAAACTGAAAAATCAGCTCTGTTAATACAAAAATTGGCGTAATATCGATAAAAAATCAACTGAATTAAAAGACTTCCAACAAGAATCGCACCATAAGGATAAAATCCTTCTAGTGCTGCAATTCGAGCAGAAATAATACTGAAAAATACAGTAAATAAAAACCCAGTGACGATATACTTATACATCAGAAGGTTAAACACGATAGCCAAACATAAACTTATAACGATAAAAAGATGCGGTAAAGTAAACATCGCATTGATATGTGGATAATGATAACAAACCAAATAATCCGCCAGCAGCAAACAGATTAAACTCAAACTGGCAAAGAAATACCGGTAAGGATAACTATTCTCTTTCATGTGATACTCCTTTTATTCTTTCATCACTGTGAGTAAAGTATAGCATCGTGTTTAAAAAACGGGGAAAGGCACACCAGTAACCGCAAAAGAGGAAATAGGAATGCATTGTGAGAGCCATCGAAAGCACCTATTAGTGATTACACTCCTTACCTATCTCTTCACAAATATCTTCAATATCTCTTCCAACTGATCTTTTAAAATGGGTTTTTTATAAATCATGTCCATGCCTTTGTCCAGGTAGAACTGTTCAAGTTTATTCGATAATGTTGAGG
>Ga0068855_100001400_pt1 | contig 29906 bp, 22 predicted proteins | sample KBSCornC52_FD_66592 | JGI IMG/M metagenome (GOLD analysis project Ga0068855, IMG submission 66592) | Corn rhizosphere microbial communities from Kellogg Biological Station, Michigan, USA - KBS Corn C5-2 | ecosystem: Host-associated > Plants > Roots > Rhizosphere > Soil ... | reverse complement strand
GGGTACTTCATGGTGACCTTCGAGCCGATGTTGCCGTCGATCCACTCCATGGTCGCGCCCTCGTGCGCGATCGCGCGCTTGGTGACCAGGTTGTAGACGTTGTTCGACCAGTTCTGGATCGTCGTGTAGCGAACGCGCGCGTTCTTCTTGACGATGATCTCGACGACGGCCGAGTGCAGCGAGTCGCTCTTGTAGATAGGAGCCGTGCAGCCCTCGATGTAGTGCACGTACGAGCCCTCATCGGCGATGATCAGCGTCCGCTCGAACTGGCCCATGTTCTCGGTGTTGATGCGGAAGTAGGCCTGCAGCGGGATGTCGACGTGCACGCCCGGCGGCACGTAGACGAACGAGCCGCCCGACCACACCGCCGTGTTGAGCGCGGCGAACTTGTTGTCGCCAGACGGGATGACGGTGCCGAAGTACTCCTTGAACACCTCGGGGTGCTCGCGGAGCGCCGTGTCGGTGTCCATGAAGATCACGCCCTGAGACTCGAGGTCTTCGCGGATCTGGTGGTACACCACCTCGGACTCGTACTGAGCCGCGACCCCGCCGACCAGGCGCTGGCGCTCGGCCTCGGGGATGCCGAGCTTCTCGTAGGTCTGCTTGATGTCGTCGGGCAGGTCGTCCCAGGTGGCGGCCTGCTTCTCGGTCGAACGCACGAAGTACTTGATGTTGTCGAAGTCGATCCCGCTCAGGTCAGCGCCCCAGGTGGGCATCGGCTTCATGCCGAAGATCTTGAGCGCCTTGAGCCGGTTCTTGAGCATCCACTCCGGCTCGTCCTTCAGCTTCGAGATGTCGGTGACGACCTCGTCGGAGACCCCGCGCCGGGCGGACGCGCCCGCGGTATCGGAGTCGGACCATCCGAACTCGTATTGGCCGAGATTGGAGAGTTCTGGTCGATCGATCAGCACGTCGGACATGGGTACCTTCTCTCTGCCGCTGCGAACCATTCCGCTCGGACCGGCATTGCGCTGCGAAAATCAGCACGGTGGGCACGCGCCGTTGCGTGAAAATCTGCTCCCGAGTCTACAGGGGGCGGTCGATGGGCGCAGAGGATTCCGGGAGCGGCTGCAAGGCGAAGAGGCCGGGTTCGACATCCAGCAGCACCCGGATCGCGCCCACCCACACCAGCGCCGCCCCGAGCAGGTGCAGGGCGACCAGTGCTGCGGGGATCCCGATGAGCGACTGCACCGTGCCGATCGCGCCCTGAGCCACGAGCACGACGAAGAACACCAGCGTCGTACGTCGGCCCAGGACGGCATCCGGTGCGCCGCGCTGCGCGAGGTACAAGGCGACGGTCAGACCCAGCACGATCACGGCCAGTGACGCGTGGATCCACACGACGCCGGTCCAGTCGAGGCCCATGCGCGGCACCGCGACGGTGTCGCCCGAGTGCGGCCCCGAGCCCGAGACCAGCGTCCCCACCACGACGAGCACGGCGGTGAAGACGAGCAGCGTGCGAGCCAGGATGCTGGGGGTTCTGGCCGGCCGGACGCCGAAGGCCCCACGCCACCGGGCCCGGTGCCAGGTCAGCGTCGCGGTCGCCAGCAGGCCCATCGCGAGCACGAAATGCAGCGCGACGACCCAGGGGTTGAGCTGCACCAGCACGGTGATTCCACCGGCGACCGCGTTGATCACGACCAGCCAGAACATCGACCAGGCCAACCGGGTGAGCATCCGATCGCGGTGCGCCTGCAGGCGGGCCGCGACGATCGCCCAGCCGACCGCCACGATGAGCACGGTCGTGAGCAGACGATTGCCGAACTCGATGATCGCGTGGATGCCGAGAGCCGGGATCGGCGCGATCGACGACCCGTCGCAACTGGGCCAGGTCGGGCAGCCGAGGCCGGACCCGGTCACCCGCACCACTCCCCCGCCGAGAACGATCAGAATGCTGACCACCAGGGCGGCCGTCGTGCCCCAGCGCAGCGCGCGCGGGCCGAGAGTGACTCGCTGGGCGAGCCAGCCGAAGGGCGTCATCACAGAAACGGGCCGCCTAGAACGGGATCGGCAGATGGATCAGCGGATCGAGCCCGACCGCCAGGAACACCAGCGTCAGGTAGGTGATGCTCGCGTGGAACACGCGCATCGGCTTCACCTCGCCGACGCGGATCGCCGAGGCGTACAGCCGGTGCGACTCGAGCAGGAACCACGCGCCCGACAGCGCGGCCACCACCGAGTAGAGCACGCCCATCGACGCGATCGGGATCAGCAGCAGCGAGCACGCGACCGTGGCCCAGGCGTAGAGCACGACCTGGAGCCCGACCGTCGTGCGTCCCCGGACCACGGCGAGCATCGGCACGTTGACCGAGGCGTAGTCCTCCTTGTAGCGCATCGACAGCGGCCAGTAGTGCGGCGGGGTCCACAGGAAGACGATGCCGAACAGGATGACCGGCGCCCAGCTCAGCGAGCTGGTGACGGCCGCCCAGCCGATCAGCACGGGCATGCAGCCGGCGGCGCCGCCCCAGACGATGTTCTGGGGCGTTCGCCGCTTGAGGATCAGTGTGTAGACCAGAACGTAGAAGGCGATCGCCGCCGCCGAGAGGATCGCGGCCAGCGGAGTGGTGAAGAACCACAACCACGCGATCGACACCACGCCGGTGATCCAGGCGAAGGCCAGTGCTTCGCCGTCTTTCAGCGCACCGGTCACGAGCGGCCGCTTCTGGGTGCGCTTCATCACCCGGTCGATGTCGCGGTCGATGTAGCAGTTGAAGGAGTTGGCGGATGCGGCGCTGAGGCTTCCGCCGACCAGCGTGCCGAGCACGAGCCAGAGATTCGGGATGCCGTGAGCCGCCAGCACCATCACCGGTGCCGTGGTGACGAGAAGGAGCTCGATGACCCGCGGCTTCGTCAGCGCGAGGTAGGCGCCCGCCTTGCGGGCGATACGGCTGCCGAGCGCCGGACTCTGCGCAACGGCAGGTGCGGCGGGGGTGTCGACAGCTCCCTGCATGGCTCCTCAGACGGTTCGGGTGATAGGGAAAGTCTATGCGCGCTCGGCGGAGGCGATTTCATCCCCGCGGAGCAGCGCATCCGGGAGCCCTGGGTGTCACCTGGCAGGCGAGCAGGGGGACAAGCAGGGGTACGGCTGTCGTCGCTATGCTTGACGGGCTCGCCGACCGCGGCCGCATTCCCTCGATCGCTCCCCTTGCTGATCGTTCGGGCTGCCCGCGGTGAGCCGATGACGTCGAATCGGTGAGCGGCTTCCTGCCGGGGCTGTCTCGCCCCTGCCAAGCATTCGAAAGGGCGACACGCACGTGGCAACACTCTCCTGGGATGACCTCGACGACCAGGCCGTGAAGACGGTCAAGATCCTGGCGGCCGACGCCGTCGAGAAAGTCGGCAACGGGCATCCGGGAACGGCGATCAGCCTGGCCCCGCTCGGGTACCTGCTGTTCCAGAAGGTGATGCGCCGCGATCCGCACGACAACGAGTGGATCGGTCGCGACCGCTTCATCCTGTCGGCGGGCCACAGCTCGCTGACCCTGTACATCCAGCTCTACTTCGGCGGCTACGGGCTGGAGCTGAGCGACCTCGAAGCGCTGCGCACCTGGGGCTCGAAGACCCCTGGCCACCCCGAATACGGGCACACCGATGGCGTCGAGATCACGACAGGCCCCCTGGGCCAGGGCATCTCGTCGGCGGTCGGCTTCGCCTATGCCGCCCGCTACGAGCGCGGTCTGTTCGATCCGGATGCCGAGCCCGGCACCAGCCCGTTCGATCACTTCATCTACACGATCGCCGGCGATGGCGACATCGAGGAAGGCATCTCGAGCGAGGCGGGGTCACTGGCCGGCGTGCAGGAGCTCGGCAACCTCATCGCGTTCTACGACAGCAACCAGATCTCGATCGAGGACGACACCGACATCGCACTCGACGAGGACGTGAAGGCGCGCTACGAGGCGTACGGCTGGCACGTGCAGGTGGTCGACTTCAAGAAGACCGGTCAGTACATCGAAGACCCGCAGGGCCTCTTCGACGCGATCGAGGCCGCGAAGGCCGTCACAGACAAGCCCTCGCTGATCATCGTGAAGACCGTCATCGGATGGCCGAGCCCGACCAAGCAGAACTCCGGCAAGATCCACGGATCCGCGCTCGGCGCCGACGAACTGCGCGGCCTCAAAGAGGTGCTCGGGTTCGACCCCGAGAAGACCTTCGACGTGGCGCCTGAGGTCATCGCGCACACGCGCAAGGCCGTCGACCGCGGTGCAGAGGCCCACGCAGAGTGGCAGAAGGGCTTCGACGCCTGGGCCGCTGCCAACCCCGAGCGCAAAGCGCTGTTCGACCGCGTCCAGGCCCAGCAGCTGCCGGCCGGCATCGAAGAGGCGCTGCCGGTCTTCGAGCCGGGCAAAGATGTGTCGACCCGCGCCGCGAGCGGCAAGGTGATCAACGCGATCGCGCCGCTGATGCCCGAGCTCTGGGGCGGATCGGCCGATCTCGCCGAATCCAACTTGACCACCATCGAGGGCGCCGCGTCGTTCATCCCCACCGGGCGCGGGACGCACGAGTGGCCGGGCGATCCCTACGGGCGCGTGCTCCACTTCGGCATCCGCGAGCACGCCATGGGCGCGATCCTCAGCGGCATCGTGCTGCATGGCAACACGCGCGCCTTCGGCGGCACCTTCCTCACCTTCAGCGATTACATGCGCGGGGCCGTGCGTCTCGCCGCTCTGATGAAGGCGCCCGCGATCTACGTCTGGACCCACGACTCGGTCGCCCTGGGCGAAGACGGACCCACGCACCAGCCGATCGAGCACCTGACCGCCTTGCGCGCCATCCCCCAGCTCGACATCGTGCGCCCAGCGGACGCGAACGAGGTCGGCTACGCCTGGAAGACCATCCTCGAGCGTCGAAAGGGCCCCGCCGGCCTCGCGCTCAGCAGGCAGAACCTGCCGGTCTTCGCACGTGGCGACGCAGACGCGAGCGGCGACACCTTCGCCTCGGCGAAGAACGTCTCGAAGGGGGCGTACATCCTGGCCGAGGCGCCGAACGGCACGCCCGACGTGATCTTCCTGGCCACGGGCTCCGAGGTTCAGATCGCCGTGGACGCCCGCGAGAAGCTGAAGGCCGATGGCATCAATGCGCGGGTCGTCTCGGTGCCGTGCCAGGAGTGGTTCGCCGAGCAGAGCGACGCCTACCGCGAATCCGTTCTTCCGAAGGCCGTCAAGGCCCGGGTGTCGGTCGAGGCGGGCATCGCGCTCACCTGGGCTCCCTACCTCGGTGACGCCGGTCGCAGCGTGTCCATCGAGCACTACGGCGCGTCGGCGGACTACAAGACGCTCTACGAGAAGTTCGGCCTCACCGCGGAGCACGCCGTTTCGGCGGCGAAAGAGTCGATCGCCGCGGCGACGGCCTGATCTCTCCCAGACACCAGTACGCACAGCACCCAGCGACAGAACCAGGAACCAGGACCATGGCAGACAGCAAGACAGCAGAACTCTCGGCGATCGGCGTCAGCATCTGGCTCGACGATCTCTCTCGCGACCGGATCATCTCGGGCGGCCTGCAGCAGTTGATCGATGACCGGAACGTCGTCGGTGTGACCACGAACCCGACCATCTTCGCGACCGCTCTCGCCAAGGGCAACGGATACGACAGCAAGGTGGCCGAGCTGGCGGCCGCGGGCACCGGCGTGACACCCGCCGTGTTCGAGATCATCACGAGCGACGTGGCAGCGGCCTGCGACATCTTCGCGCCGGTCTACGAGCGCAGCGGTCACGTCGATGGTCGCGTGTCGATCGAGGTCGAGCCGGGCCTGGCGCACGACGCCGCAGGGACCACCGCCCAGGCCAAGGAGCTCTGGGCGAAGGTCAGCAAACCGAACGTCATGATCAAGATCCCCGCAACGGTCGAGGGACTCGAGGCGATCACGGCTGCCACCGCCGTCGGCATCAGCGTGAACGTGACCCTGATCTTCAGCCTCGATCGGCACAAGGCGGTCATCGACGCCTACCTGGCCGGGCTCGAGAAGGCCCAGGCGGCCGGCATCGACCTGTCGACCATCCAGTCGGTCGCGTCGTTCTTCGTGTCGCGTGTCGACACCGAGATCGACAAGCGGCTCGAAGCCATCGGCACCGACGAGGCCCTCGCGCTCAAGAGCCGTGCAGGCATCGCCAACGCCCAACTCGCCTACCAGCTGTTCGAGCAGCAGTTCGCCACCGAGCGCGCTCAGGCGCTTCTGGCCGCAGGCGCCAACAAGCAGCGCCCGCTCTGGGCCTCGACCGGAGTCAAAGACCCGGCACTGCCCGACACGCTGTACGTCACCGAGCTCGCGGTTGCGGGCGTCGTCAACACGATGCCCGAGAAGACCCTCGAGGCGACCTTCGATCACGCGCCCCTTCACGGGGATGCCGTCACCGGCTCGTACGCAGACGCTCAGTCGGTGCTCGATCAGCTGGCCGCCGTCGGCGTCGACTACGACGACGTGACCGCGCTGCTCGAGAAGGAGGGGGTCGACAAGTTCCTCGTCTCGTGGGGTGAGCTGCTCGATACCGTGACAGCCGCGCTGGAGGCCGCGAAGTGACCCTTCGGGTGCACGCCACCGGCGCCGCGGGCGATGCGGTCGCCGCCTGGGTTCCGCGACTCGTCGCAGACTCGGTGGCCAGCAACATCACCACGCAGGACGCCACCCTGTGGGGCCCGGATGCCGAGTCAGAAGCCGCGATCCGCCTCGGCTGGGTCGAGGCGGTCGCCATCTCGCGGCCGCTGGTCGAGCCGATCGCCGCGCTCCGCGAGAAGCTGCTCGCGGCGGGCGTCACTCACTTCGTCCTGGGGGGCATGGGCGGCTCATCCCTGGCCCCCGAGGTCATCACCAGAACCTACGGCGTCGCACTGACCGTTCTCGATTCGACAGACCCCGGCCAGGTGCGGGCGGCACTTAGCGACCGGCTGGCCGAGACGGCGGTGATCATCTCGTCGAAGTCCGGATCGACGCTCGAGACGGACAGCCAGAAGCGGATCTACGAGGAGTACTTCCGCAACGCAGGCATCGATCCCACCGAGCGCATCATCGTCGTCACCGACCCCGAGTCGCCGCTCGACGTGTCGGCGCGTGCCGACGGCTACCAGGTGTTCAACGCCGACCCGAACGTCGGAGGCCGCTACTCGGCCCTGACCGCATTCGGCCTCGTGCCGAGCGGTCTGGCGGGCGCCGACATCGGCAACCTGCTCGACGAGGCGCAGGCCGAGATCTTCGCCCTGGTCTTCGACAAGGCCGACAACCCCGGGCTGATCCTCGGCGCGGCCATCGCCGGAACATCTCCGCTGAAAGACAAGCTCGGCATCGTCGCAGACACCACCCCGATCGTCGGCTTCGCCGACTGGGCGGAGCAGCTGGTCGCCGAGTCCACAGGCAAGCTCGGCAAGGGGCTCCTGCCGGTGGTGCTCGACCTGCACTCCCCCGAACTCGGCGAGAACCTGCCGGACCTGCAGATCGTCCGCCTCGTGGCCGAGGAGTCCGAGACGCGCCATGTGCGCGAGGGCGAGATCGAGATCTCGGGCAGCCTGGGCGGCCAGATGCTGGTCTGGGAGTATGCGATCGCGGTTGCCGGCATCCTGTTGGGGATCGATCCCTTCGACCAGCCCGATGTCGAGGCGGCCAAGGTCGCATCACGGGCGCTGCTCGACGACCGGCCTGCGCCGGTCGAGCCGCTGTTCGTGACCGACGAGGGCATCGAGGTGCGGGCGAGCGGCGGTCTGACGATCGGCGAGCACACGCTTGCCGGTGCGATCGATGCGTTGCTCGCTGAGCTCGGGCCGACCGGTTACGTGGCCCTTCAGGCCTACCTCGACCGGGTGGATCATCCCGAGTTCGCGTCGCTGCGCGATGTCGTCGCCGCGAAGGCGAAGCGTCCCGTGACCTTCGGCTGGGGCCCGAGGTTCCTGCATTCGACCGGTCAGTTCCACAAGGGCGGGCCGGCGATCGGGGTCTTCCTGCAGATCACCGCCGACTATGACGAGGCCGGCGATCTCGCGATCCCTGGCAGGCCGTTCACCTTCGGTCAGTTCATCCAGGCTCAGGCGGCGGGCGACGCGAGCGTGCTGGCCGACCGCGGTCGCCCGGTGCTGACGCTCACCCTCCGCGACGTCGAGGCCGGAGCCGCTGCGATCATTGCGGCCATCGGCTAGCTGCACCGTCATGCCCGTTCAGATCACCAAGGACTTCAACCCGCTGCGGTCGCCGTCGGATCGCCGGCTCAACCGGATCGCCGGCCCCAGCGCCATCGTCATCTTCGGCGTGACCGGCGACCTGTCGCGCAAGAAGCTGATGCCTGCGGTCTACGACCTCGCCAACCGGGGCCTGCTGCCGCCCGGCTTCGCACTCGTCGGCTTCGCCCGTCGCGACTGGGTCGACGAAGACTTCGAAGAGGTCGTCTACGAGAACGTGAAAGCCCATGCGCGCACGCCGTTCGACGACGAGGTGTGGAACCAGCTCAAAGAGGGGATCCGGTTCGTCCAGGGCGAGTTCGACGACGATGACGCGTTCGACCGGCTCAAAGAGACGCTGAAAGAGCTCGACGAGAAGCGCGGCACGATGGGCAACCACGCGTTCTACCTGTCCATCCCGCCCAAGTCGTTCCCTCTGGTCACCGAGCAGTTGAAGCGCTCGGGACTTGCCGACCCGCAGCCCGGTCAGTGGCGGCGTGTGGTCATCGAGAAGCCCTTCGGCTCGGATCTGAAGACCGCGCGCGAACTCAACGACGTCGTCGAGTCGGTGTTCCCGCCGGACGCCGTGTTCCGGATCGATCACTACCTGGGCAAGGAGACGGTTCAGAACATCCTGGCGCTGCGGTTCGCCAACCAGCTCTACGAACCGATCTGGAATGCCAACTACGTGGATCACGTGCAGATCACCATGGCCGAGGACATCGGGGTGGGCGGCCGGGCCGGCTACTACGACGGCATCGGCGCGGCGCGAGACGTCATCCAGAACCACCTGCTGCAGCTGCTGGCCCTGACGGCCATGGAGGAACCCGCGTCGTTCGACGCCGCCGACTTGCGTGCCGAGAAGGAGAAGGTGCTGTCGGTCGCTCATGTGGCCGACCTCTCCATGGACACCGCTCGTGGACAGTACTCGGCCGGCTGGCAAGGCGGACAGAAGGTGCTCGGGTTTCTGGAGGAGGACGGCATGAGCCCGACCTCGACCACCGAGACCTACGCGGCGATCAAGCTCGAGATCGACACCCGCCGTTGGTCGGGAGTGCCGTTCTACCTGCGAGCGGGCAAGCGGCTCGGCCGCCGCGTCACGGAGATCGCGGTCGTGTTCAAGCGCGCCCCGCAGTACTTGTTCGCGGCCTCGCAGACCTCGGCGCTCGGTCAGAACGCTCTGGTGATCCGGGTTCAGCCCGACGAGGGCGTCACCATCCGCTTCGGGTCGAAGGTGCCGGGCGCCGGGATGCAGGTGCGCGACGTCACCATGGACTTCGGCTACGGCCACGCCTTCACCGAGGCGAGTCCCGAGGCGTACGAGCGGCTCATCCTCGACGTGCTGCTCGGTGACCCTCCGCTGTTCCCGCGCCACCAGGAGGTGGAGCTCAGCTGGAAGATCCTCGACCCGGTCGAGGAGTACTGGTCGACGCTCGGCCAGCCGGAGCAGTACAAGCCGGGCACCTGGGGCCCGAAATCCGCCGACGAGCTCCTGGCCCGCGACGGACGCGTTTGGAGAAGGCCATGATCGTCGATCTGCCAGACACCACGACGAGCTCTGTGTCGAAAGCACTGGTGAAGATCCGCGAAGAGGGCGGCGCCGTGGCCCTCGGGCGCGTCCTGACCCTGGTGATCGCGACCCCCCTTGGCGAAGAGGAGGAGGCCATCGAGGCGGCGAACGACGCCTCGCGCGAGCATCCGATGCGGGTCATCGTGCTGTCGAAGAACCCCGATCCCAAGGCCCAAGAAGATCCTCGGCTCGACGCGCAGATCCGGGTCGGCGGCGATGCGGGGGCGAGCGAGGTCATCGTGCTGCGCGCGTACGGACCCACGGCATCCGACGAAGAGGGGCTCGTCACCAGTCTCCTGCTGCCCGACGCGCCGGTCGTCGTCTGGTGGCCGAGTCATGGGCCGTCAGAGCCCAGCACCTCGCCGCTGGGCAAGATCGCTCAACGGCGGATCACGGATGCCGCGGAGGCCCCGAATCCCGTGCAGGCCCTCAAGAACCTCGGCACGCACTACGCGCCGGGCGACACGGACTTCGCCTGGACCCGGCTGACCCTCTGGCGCGCTCAACTGGCCGCGGTGCTCGACCAGCCGCCCTTCGAGCCGGTGACCGCCGTCATGGTGAGCGGGTCGTCCGATTCGCCGTCGACCGAGCTGTTGGCCGCGTGGTTGCAGCTCGCCCTGCAGGTGAAGGTCACGATGGAGATCACCAGCCCGGTGCACGGATCCAGCGGCATCCACGGCGTGCGCCTCGAACGCGCCTCGGGCGTCATCGACCTCGAGCGGGTCACGCCGGCCATCGCCACCCTGGTGCAGCCCAACCAGCCGACGCACGACATCTCGTTGCCGAGACGCAACCTGCGCGACTGCCTGGCCGAAGAGCTGCGGCGGCTCGATCCCGATGACCTGTTCGGCGAAGTCGTGCAGCGCGGGGTCCCGCAACTCGACGCTCCGGCTCCGCGGCGGGCGAAGACGCGATCGGCGAAGGCCGCGTCGTGAGCAACGAACGGCGCGTGCTCGTCCATCCCGACAAGCAGACCCTGGCGGGCGCCGTGGCCGCGCGATTCATCACCAAGATCGTCGACGTTCTGGATGATCTCGGCGAGGCCAACGTCTGTCTGACCGGTGGCACGATGGGGGCCGCCGTGCTGGCCGCCATCGACGAGTCCCCGGCCCGCGACAGCGTCGACTGGAGCCGCATCACCTTCTGGTGGGGCGACGAGCGCTACCTGCCGATGGGCGACCCCGACCGCAACGACACCCAGTCACGTGCCGCGCTGCTGGATCACCTCGACCTGGATGCCGCGCAGATCAAGTCGCTGCCGGCACCCGGCGATCAGCCCGATATCGAGCACGCGGCCCGCTACTACGAGCAGGAGCTCGCAGACGCGGCCGACGACGATGCCCGCTACCCCCGCTTCGACATCACCTTTCTCGGCGTCGGCCCCGACGGGCACATCGCCTCGCTCTTTCCCGATCACGCCGCCGTGCACGAGACCGAGCGGGTCGTCGTGGCCGAGACCGACTCCCCCAAGCCGCCTCCCGAGCGGCTGACGCTGACGCTCCCGGTGATCAACTCGTCGGACCGGATCTGGTTGGTTCTGTCCGGCGCCGACAAGGCGTCGGCTCTGGGCCTGGCCCTGGCCGGAGCGAGCATCAACGACGTGCCCGCGGCGGGCGCTCAGGGGCGCAAGCGCACGGTGTTCTTCGTCGATCAGGAGGCCGCGGCAGAGGTTCCCGAGAATCTCATCGCGCCGTCGTACTACTGGACGTCGGCCGACGACACCTCGGAGTAGCGCGCTGGAACTCGGAGCGAAGGCCTTTTCCGGCCTTCGCCGCGACGCCAGCGCCGACGACCGTCTCGGTCGTCGGTCCTACTTGCTCGGTGCCCCGCGGCGGGCCCGCAACTGGTCGAGCGCCTCGTCGAGCAACTGCTCGGCCTCTTTCTCGGAGCGGCGCTCTTTCACGTAAGCCAGATGCGTCTTGTAGGGCTCCATCTTGGCGAGCTGCGGCGGGTTGTCTTTGTCGCGCCCGGCAGGCAGCCCCGAGTTCGGGCTGTCGATGATCTCGGGGATCTCTTCATCGGGAAGATTCGCCGCGAAATACCGCACGGTCTCGTTGCCGAGCGCATCCCAGTACGAGATGCTCACCCGCTCGGCGTGATAGCCGCGGTCTTGCTCTCCCATCGGACCGGATCCGACTCGCGATCCTCGGATCGCGCTGCCACCTGATGCCACTGTTCTCCCTAAGCCGGCACTGCGTCTGTTTGTTCGCCGGCTATCAGCCGGCGAACTTGACGATGAGACCGAGCACGACGATGCTCGAGATCCAGACCAGGCCGAGAATCACCGTGATGCGGTTCAAGTTGCGCTCGGCGACGCCAGATGCGCCGAGGTTCGACGTCACACCGCCTCCGAACATGTCGGAGAGGCCGCCGCCGCGTCCGCGGTGCAGCAGGATCAGCAGGGTCAGCAGCAAGCTGGTGACCCCGAGGATCACCTGCACGATGACCTGAAGAATGTCCACGACTGTCCTTATCTGGCTCGGAACTGCTCGGAACAGTCTACGTGCCGACGTGCTGCTGGTAGCGCACGATCGACGAGAACTCGTCGAGCAGCAGACTGGCCCCGCCCACCAGGGCGCCGTCGATGTCCTGTTCGCGCATGAATCCGGCGATGTTCGACGACTTCACAGAACCGCCGTAGAGGATCCGGGTCGCCGCCGCAGCATCTTCTCCCAGGGCCTCGGCGATCCCGCCTCTCAGGGCGGCACAGACCTGCTGAGCCTGCTCGCTGGTCGCTGCCTGCCCCGAGCCGATCGCCCAGACCGGCTCGTAGGCGACCACGACCTGCTTGCCCTTCGCCGCGCCGCCGAGGGCGATGCGCAGTTGCGCGACCGGCACGGCGCTGGGGCCATGGGCCTCGAGGTCGTCGGCCGTCTCTCCGACGCAGATGATCGGAACGAGCTCGTTGCGGTGCGCGGCCGTGACCTTCGCCGCGACCTGCTCGTCGGTCTCGCCGTGGTACTGCCGGCGCTCCGAGTGCCCGATGATCACGTAGGTGGAATCGAGCGCCTTGAGGAACGCGCCCGAGACCTCGCCCGTGTACGCGCCGCTGTCGTGCTCGGACAGGTCTTGACCGCCGAACACGATCGGCAGGTCGTCGGCGTTCACCAGGGTCTGCACGGAGCGCAGGTCGGTGAAGGGCGGGAAGACCGCCACCTCGACCTTGGCGGAGTCGTGGCGCGCATCCTTCAGCGTCCACGCCAGCTTCTGCACGAACGCGATCGACTGCAGATGGTCGAGGTTCATCTTCCAGTTGCCCGCGATCAACGGGGTTCTTGCGGGTGCACCGCTGTTCACTGCCATCCGAGCACCTCCAGGCCGGGGAGTTCTTTGCCTTCGAGGAACTCGAGGCTGGCGCCGCCGCCCGTCGAGATGTGACCGAACTGATCGTCACGGAATCCGAGTTGACGCACCGCGGCGGCAGAGTCGCCACCGCCGACGACGCCGAGCCCCTTCACCTTGGTCAGCGCCTCGGCGACCGCTCTCGTCCCGGCCGCGAACGGCTCGAGCTCGAAGACGCCCATCGGGCCGTTCCAGAACACCGTGGTCGAACTCTCGATGAGCTCGGCGAAGTGCGCGGAGGTGTCGGGGCCGATGTCGAGTCCGATCCCGTCGGCTCCGAACGCGGTGGCCTCGATCGCGTCGGCGGGAGCGACCAGGTGGTCGGCGTCCGCTCCGAAGTGCGAGGCGACGACGACATCCGTCGGGATCACGAGCTCGACGCCCCGATCAGCCGCTTCGTCGATGTACCGCTTCACCGTGTCGAGCTGATCGGCGTCGAGCAGGCTCTTGCCGATCTTGTGGCCCTGCGCCGCGAGGAAGGTGAACAGCATCCCGCCGCCGATGAGCAAGCGGTCGACCTTGGGCAGGAGGGCATCGATCACGCCGAGCTTGTCGCTGACCTTCGAGCCGCCGAGCACCACCGTGTATGGCTTGGCGGGATCGCGGGTCAGCTTCTCGAGCACGCCCAGTTCTGTCTGGACCAGCCGCCCGGCCGCCGATGGCAGCTCTTTGGCAAGCTCGTAGACACTGGCCTGCTTGCGATGCACGACGCCGAATCCGTCGGACACGAAGGCGTCGCCGAACTTGGCGAGCTTCGACGCGAACTTCTCGCGGTGATCGTGATCCTTCGACGTCTCGTCGTTGTCGAAGCGCAGGTTCTCGAGCAGAGCGACCTGACCCTGCTGGAGCGCGTGCACCGCGTCGTGTGCTTCGTCGCCGATCGTGTCGGCCGCGAACGCGACGGGCGCGCCCAAGAGCTCGCCCAGCCGGCCCGCAACGGGCGCCAGGCTGTACTTCGGGTCGGGCTTGCCGTCCGGGCGTCCGAGGTGCGAGATCGCGACCACCTTCGCGCCGGCCCTCGTCAGTTCCTGGATGGTTCCGACCGAGGCGCGGATGCGCCCGTCGTCCGTGATGGTTCCGTGGTCGAGCGGGACGTTCAGATCGCAGCGGACGATCACCCGCTTGCCAAGCAGGTTCCCCAACGACTCGATCGTGCGGAGAGCCATTGCGGCTACAGGTTCTTGGCGACGAGGCTCGTGAGGTCCACCATGCGGTTGGAGAAGCCCCACTCGTTGTCGTACCACGCCGAGATCTTCACCTGGTCGCCGAGAACGCGCACGAGGCCGGCGTCGAAGATCGACGAGTGCGGGTTGCCGACGATGTCGTGCGACACGATCTCGGCCTCTGTGTACTCCAGGATGCCCTTGAGGTAGCCCTCTGCGGCCTCCTTGTACGCGGCCTTGATCTCGTCGACCGTCACGGCCGACTTCGTGGTGAGCGTCAGGTCGGTGATCGAGCCGGTCGGAACCGGAACGCGCAGCGCGTAGCCGTCGAGCTTGCCGTTGAGCTCGGGCAGCACGAGACCGATCGCCTTGGCGGCGCCGCTCGAGGTCGGGATGATGCTGACCGCTGCCGCACGGGCGCGGCGCAGATCGTTGTGGGGCCCGTCCTGCAGGTTCTGATCGGCGGTGTACGCGTGGACCGTCGTCATCAGGCCGCGCTCGATGCCGAACTTGTCATTGAACACCTTGGCGAGCGGCGCGAGGCTGTTCGTGGTGCAGGACGCGTTCGAGATGATGTGGTGGTTCTTCGGGTCGTAGTCCTTGTCGTTCACACCGATGACGAAGGTGGCGTCCTCGTTCGTCGCGGGGGCCGAGATGATGACCTTCTTGGCGCCTGCGTTGATGTGCGCGCGGGCCTTGTCGGCGTTCGTGAAGAAGCCGGTCGACTCGATGACGATCTCGACGCCCAGCTCGCCCCACGGAAGGTTCGCGGGGTCGCGATCCGCGAGCACCTTGATCTTCTTGCCGTTGACCACGATGCTGTCGCCGTCCACGGAGACATCGGCCTTGAGCACGCCGCCGATGGAGTCGTACTTCAGCAGGTGCGCGAGAGTCTTGGGGTCGGTGAGGTCGTTGACCGCGACGATGTCGAGGTCTGCACCCTGCTCGAGGGCGGCGCGGAAGTAGTTGCGACCGATGCGGCCGAAGCCGTTGATCCCGATCTTGACAGACACAGTTTCTCCTTGGGGTAGCGCGGTGGCGGCGCTGGAAATGGTGTGGGAACGGCAGCGGCCGGGGGTTGGATCCCCGGCCGCGATGCCGTTACGACAGTAGCAGCAGGCCTTCGGTCTTCTCGCGCGCGGTGGTGAAGCGCAGGCCGGCGTTCTGCCAGTTGGCGATGTTCCAGAACGCCTTCACGTAGTCGGCCTTCACGTTGAGGTAGTCGAGATAGAAGGCGTGCTCCCACATGTCGAGCTGCAGCACGGGAATGGTGCCCATGGCCGAGTTGGCCTGCTGGTCGAAGAGCTGCTGGATGATCAGCTGCTTGCCGATCGGGTCCCACGAGAGCACCGCCCATCCCGAGCCCTGGATGCCGGTCGCCGCAGCCGTGAAGTGCGCAACGAACTTGTCGAACGAGCCGAAGCCGTCGTCGATCGCCGCCGCGAGCTCACCGGTGGGCTTGTCGCCGCCATCCGGGCTGAGGTTGGTCCAGAAGATCGAGTGGTTGACGTGACCGCCGAGGTTGAAGGCGAGATCCTTCTCGAGCTTGTTGACGTTGCCGAGATCGCCGGAATCGCGAGCCTCCGCCAGTTTCTGCAAGGCGGTGTTCGCGCCCGCTACGTAGGCTGCGTGGTGCTTGTCGTGGTGGAGCTCCATGATCTTCGCGCTGATATGCGGCTCGAGAGCCGCGTAATCGTACGGAAGGTCGGGGAGCGTGTAGTCAGCCATCGATTTTCTCCTAGCGGTTGATCCCCGGGGCGGAGTCATTCGCCCGAACGGGGTGACTCGTTCAGTCTATTGACGACAACCGAGCAGCAACCTCCGCGCTTCCCGACAGTATCCATCCAGACGCCGCAGTGATCCTGCCGACTGTCAGTCCAGGTCGTCGGGGAGGCCGTGGTCGGTGCCGGGAAGGCCGTGGTCTGCCGCGTGCTTATCGGCCATCGCCAGGAGGCGGCGGATGCGGCCGGCCACGGCATCCTTCGTCATCGGCGGATCGGCGTGGTGGCCGAGCTCGTCGAGGCTCGAGTCGCGGAATCGCAGCCGCAACTCCCCCGCGTAGCGCAGGTGATCGGGAACGTCGTCGCCGAGAAGCTCCAGGGCCCGCTCGACGCGCGAGCAGGCCGCGACGGCCGCCTGCGCCGAGCGCCGCAGGTTCGCGTCGTCGAAGTTCACCAGGCGGTTCGCGGTGGCGCGCACCTCGCGGCGCTGGCGCAGTTCTTCCCAGGCGGCCAGGCTGCGCTCGGCGCCCATCAGCTTGAGCATCGCGCCGATCGCCTCTCCATCGCGGATGACGACCCGGTGCACGCCGCGCACCTCGCGCGCCTTCGCAGAGATCTTCAACCGGCCCGCGGCTCCGACGAGCGCCATCGCCGACTCGTTGCCGGGACAGCTCACCTCGAGAGCGGCCGAACGCCCGGGGTCGGTCAGAGAGCCGTGAGCCAGGAAGGCGCCACGCCAGACGGCGGCAAGCTCCTCGCGGGATCCGGTCGTCAAGCGGTTCGGCAGGCCGCGAACGGGCCGGCGCCGGGCGTCGAGCAGCCCGGTCTGCCTGGCAAGCGTCTCGCCGCCGTCGATCACCCGAACCAGGTAGGTGCTGGTGCGGCGCAGGTTGCTGCCCGAGATGACCGACACCTCGCTGCGAACGCCGTACAACTCCGCGAGGTCTTTGCGCACGCGACGGGCGATCTGCGGTGAGTCCAGCTCGGACTCGACCGCGATCCTGCCCGAGATGATGTGCAGACCGCCCGAGAACCGCAGCAGCGCCGCGAGTTCTGCGGCACGGACCGTCGTCTTGCCGACCTCGACACTCGCGAGCTCTTCTTTGACGTCGGCGGTCAATGCCACGCGGTGTTCCTTCTTCCGGTCAGCGGAAGCCGCAGGCTTCCGAAACTTCTCCGCGATCCTCAGGCCTGGCGCGGAACGAGCCCTCGGCTCATTCTCGGCCCAGGTCGCGGTGCCGCACGTTCACGGTCACGCCCGGCAACTCGCGCAGACGGCGTCCCAGCTCTTCCGCGACAGCGACCGAGCGGTGCTTGCCGCCCGTGCACCCCACAGCGATCGTAGCGTGCCGCTTGTTCTCGCGGCGGTACCCGTCGAGCACGGGAGCCAGGGCGCCCGCGTAGGCGTCGACGAACTCGAGTGCGCCCGGCTGCCCGAGCACGTACTGGCGGACCTCCTCGTCGAGACCGCTCTGGCTGCGCAGCTCGGGAACCCAGAACGGGTTCGGCAGGAACCGCGCGTCGGCCACGAGATCGGCGTCAGACGGCAGGCCGTACTTGAATCCGAAGCTCAGCACGGTGATCCGGGTGTCGTTCTCGGTGCCGTCTGCGAACTGCTCCTGGATCGCGGTCGCCAGCTGATGGATGTTGAGGGTGGAGGTGTCGATGACCAGGTCGCTCTGGTCGCGCAGCTCCGCCATCCGGGTGCGCTCCTCGGTGATGCCGTCGAGCAGTGTGCCGTCGCCCTGCAGCGGATGCGGCCGCCGCACCTGCTCGAAGCGGCGCACCAGGGCGGCATCCGTCGCATCCAAGAACAGCACCCGCACGCTCGCGTTGTCGCGCAGCGATTCGAGCGCGGCCTGCACGTCGGCGAACAGCTTGCCGCCGCGCACGTCGACGATGGCCGCGACCTTGGGGATCGCGTCGCCGCTGTGCTCCGAGAGGTCGACCATGGGGCGCAGCATCTGCGGCGGCAGGTTGTCTACGACGTACCAGCCGAGGTCTTCGAGCGCGTTGCCGACGGTGGATCGACCCGCCCCGGACATCCCCGTGACGACCAGCATCTCGCGACGCACGCTGTCTGTCATGGGTCCGTCAACCGTCCGCTGCTGTCGCCTCGCCTTGCTCGGTCGGGTCGTCCGAGTCTGGTCTCAGCCTAGCGACGATGGCCTCGGCGAGTGCGGGACCGATGCCCCGAACCTCGCCGATCTGCTCGGGGGTCGCCTCTTTGAGGCGCTTCACCGATCCGAAGTGCTTGAGCAGGACTTTGACCCTGGCCGGGCCCAGACCCGGCACCTCCCCCAGCACCGAGCCGATGTCGTTCTTGCGCTTGGCGCGCTGGAAGGTGATCGCGAAGCGGTGCGCCTCGTCGCGAATGCGCTGCAGCATGAACAGCGCCTCGCTGTTCCGGGGCAGGATCACCGGGAAGTCGTTGCCGGGCAGCCAGATCTCCTCGAGCCGCTTCGCGAGGCCGCAGATCGGGATGTCGTCGATGCCGAGCTCGGCCAGGGTGCGCGCTGCGGCCTCGACCTGGGGTTGCCCGCCGTCGACGATGATCAGGCCGGGGCGGTACGCGAAGCGGCGGCGCCTGCGCTCGGCCGCCGTCCCCTCTTCGTCGCCGAGGACGGCCTCGTCCGCCCTGATCGCTTCATCCTGGGAGGCGGGATCGTGTTCCTCGATCCCCGAGATGTCGTCCTCCTCGAGGTGCGAGAGACGGCGCGTGAGCACCTGGTGCAGCGACTCGAGGTCGTCGGCATAGCCCTGAACGGCGAACTTGCGATACGCGCTCTTCTTGGGCAGGCCGTCTTCGAAGACCACCATGGATGCCACGATGTTGGTTCCGCCGAGGTGCGACACGTCGTAGCACTCCATCCGCAAAGGGGCCTCGGCCAGGCCGAGCGCATCCTGGATGTCGTTGAGCGCCTGGGTGCGCGCGACGTAGTCAGACGACCGACGGCTCTTGTAGAGCATCAGCGCCTGCTTGGCATTGAGGGTCGCGGTCTGGAGCACCGCGGCCTTGTCTCCGCGCTGCGCGGTGCGCAGAGCCACTGCTCCCCCGCGCGGTCGCATCGCGGCGAGCCAGGTCTCGAGAGCCGTCGCGTCATCAGGCAGTGCCGGCACGATGATCTCGCGGGGCGGGGGCTCGTTCTCATATGCACTTTCGAGCATCTGCTCGACGAGCTCGCCGGTCGTCACCGCGATCTCTTTGTCGACGACCCAGCTGCGCACACCGCGAACCCGGCCGCCGCGGATCACGAACTGCTGCACCGCGGCCGCCAGCTCGTCCTCTTCGATACCGAACACGTCCGTGTCGACACCGTCGGGCAGCACGACCGCGCTCTTCTCCAGCACGTTCTCGAGAGCCTGGATGCGGTCACGCAGCCTCGCGGCCTGCTCGTATTCGAGCGCGGCGCTCGCCTCTTTCATCTCCCGCTGGAGCCGCGTGATCACGCTGCGGTCATGGCTGGCCATGAAGGTCACGAACTGGTCGACGATCTCGCGGTGCTGCTCGATAGTCACTTTCTGCGAGCACGGACCGCCGCAGCGCCCGATCTGCCCGGCGAAGCACGGCCGGCCACTCGCCATCGCCTTGGCGTAGCTCGAGTCGGAACAGGTGCGGATCGGAAAGGCCTTCACCATCAGTTCGATCGTCTCGCGCACCGCCCAGATCTTGGGATACGGCCCGAAATACCGCGCGCCCGGGATGCGGTGGTTGCGGGTCACCATCACCCGCGGCGCCTCGTCCGCCAGCGTGATCGCCATGTACGGGTAGGTCTTGTCGTCGCGGAACTTGACGTTGTACGGCGGGTCGAACTCCTTGATCCAGGTGTATTCGAGCTGCAGCGCCTCGAAGTCGCTGCCGACGACCGTCCACTCGACCTGGTTCGCGCTGAGCACCATGTGCCGAGTGCGCTGATGCAGACTTCGCAGCGGCTGGAAGTAGTTGCTCAGGCGCTGCCGCAGGTTGATGGCCTTGCCGACGTAGATCACGCGCCCGCCGGCGTCGCGGAAGCGGTAGACACCCGGCTGGGTGGGGATCTCCTTGCTCGCAGGCTTCCAGCTGCTCGGGTCAGAGCGCGCGGTCGGCCTCCCGACCGCGCCGGTCATGCCGCTCGATGCCTTGCCGCCCGGTCCGGTACCGCCCGCCGTGCGGCCCTCGACGAACCCGGCCATCTCAGCCGGCCCGTGTATTAGCTGGCACGTCTGCGACCCTGCCCCGTCGATTCCGACTCGAGCAGTTCGCGCAGGAATAGCCCAGTGAAGCTCTGCGGCATCTTCGCCAGCTGCTCGGGCGTCCCGGTCGCGATGACCTCGCCGCCGCCCGATCCGCCCTCGGGGCCGAGGTCGATCACCCAGTCGGCCGACTTGATCACGTCGAGATTGTGCTCGATCACGATCACCGTGTTGCCCTTGTCGACCAGGCCGTTGAGCACGAGCAGCAGCTTGCGCACGTCTTCGAAATGCAGACCGGTGGTCGGTTCGTCGAGCACGTACACGGTGCGGCCGGTCGAGCGCTTCTGCAGCTCGGTCGCCAGCTTGACGCGCTGGGCCTCGCCGCCCGACAGGGTCGTCGCGCTCTGGCCGAGGCGCACGTAGCCGAGCCCGACATCCACGAGGGTCTTCAGATAGCGGTGGATGGCGCTGATCGGCTCGAAGAACTCGGCGGCCTCGCTGATCGACATCTGCAGCACTTCGGCGATGTTCTTGCCCTTGTAGTGAACCTGGAGCGTGTCGCGGTTGTACCGCGCTCCCCCGCATACCTCGCACGCCACGTACACGTCGGGCAGGAAGTTCATCTCGATCTTGATCGTGCCGTCGCCCGCGCAGTTCTCGCACCGGCCGCCCTTGACGTTGAAGCTGAAGCGCCCGGGCTGGTAGCCGCGCGCTTTGGCCTCGATCGTCTCGGAGAACAGGGTGCGCATCCGGTCGAAGACGCCGGTGTAGGTGGCCGGGTTGGAGCGCGGGGTGCGACCGATCGGCGCCTGGTCGACGTGCACCACCTTGTCGAGCTGCTCGAGGCCGGTGACGCGCTTGTGCTTGCCCGGCACCTGCTTGGCGCCGTTGAGCTGGTTGGCGAGCACCTTGTAGAGGATGTCGTTGACCAGACTCGACTTGCCGGATCCGCTGACGCCGGTCACCGCGATGAACGCACCGAGCGGGAAGCTCACACTCACATCGCGCAGGTTGTTGGCCCGTGCTCCCTCGACCGTGATCTGCCGCTTCTTGTCGATCGGGCGCCGCGTGCCGGGCAGCTCGATCGAACGCCGCCCGGAGATGTAGTCGCCGGTGAGCGAGCGGTGGTTGTCGAGCAGCGAGGCGTAGTCGCCGGAGTGCACGACCTCGCCGCCGTGCTCGCCCGCGCCCGGGCCGATGTCGACGATCCAGTCGGCGGTGCGGATGGTGTCTTCGTCGTGCTCGACGACGATCAGCGTGTTGCCGAGGTTCTTGAGCTTGACCAGTGTCTCGATCAGCCGGCGGTTGTCGCGCTGGTGCAGGCCGATGCTCGGCTCGTCCAGCACGTAGAGCACGCCGGTCAGGCCGGAGCCGATCTGGGTGGCGAGCCGGATGCGCTGCGCCTCCCCGCCCGACAGGGTCGCCGCCGCGCGCGCCATTGTCAGGTACGAGAGGCCCACCTCGAGCAGGAACTCGAGCCGCAGCCGGATCTCACGCAGCACCTGCACCGCGATCTTCGCCTCGCGCGCGGTGAGTTCGAGCGCGTCCATGAAGGCATGCGCATCGGCCAGGCTCAGTTCGGAGACGGCCGAGATGCTGTGGCCGGCCACCGTGACCGCGAGAACCTCGGGCTTCAAGCGCTGACCATCGCAGACCGGGCACGGGATCTCGCGCAGGTACTCGCTGTAGCGCTGCTGCGTCCACTCGCTGTCGGCCTCGAGGTATTTGCGCTCGATGTAGGGCATGACGCCCTCGAAGCCGGTCGAGTACTTCATGGTGCGGCCGTAGCGGTTCTTCCACTGCACCTGCACCTGGAAGTCGTTGCCCCGCAGGATCGCGTCCTGCACCTCGGGCTTCAGCTTGCCCCACGGGGTGTCGAGGTCGAAGTCCAGGTCGCGCCCGAGGCCCTCCAGCAGCCGCTGGAAGTAGCTGTACATGCCCTTGCCGCCCTGGTTCCAGGGCAGCACCACGCCCTCGTTGAGCGTCAGGCTCGGGTCGCCGATGAGCAGCTCGCCGTCGACCGCCATCTTGGTGCCGAGGCCCGAGCACTCCGGGCACGCGCCGAACGGGGCGTTGAACGAGAACGTTCGCGGTTCGATCTCGGTCAGCGCGATCGGGTGGCCGTTCGGGCAGCTCAGCTTCTCGCTGAAGGTGCGGAACGCCGCATCCCCTTCGAGGTCGATGAAGTTGATCATCACCAGGCTGTCGGTCAGCCCCAGTGCGGTCTCGATCGAGTCGGTCAAGCGGGTCAGCAGATCGTCGGATGCCACCAACCGGTCGACGACGACCGCGATGTCGTGCTTGATCTGCTTCTTGAGCACGGGCGGCTCGGTGAGCTGGATCAGCTCACCGTCGACGAGCGCGCGCGAGTACCCGCCGGCCGCGAGCTCTTTGAACAGGTCGACGAACTCGCCCTTCTTCTGCGAGATCATCGGGGCGAGGACCTGGTAGCGGGTGCCGGTCTCGAGCTCCATGAGCTGATCGGCGATCTGCTGCACCGTCTGACGTTGGATCGGCTCGCCGCAGACCGCACAGTGCGGGATGCCGATGCGGGCCCAGAGCAGGCGCATGTAGTCGTAGATCTCGGTGATCGTGCCGACCGTCGACCGCGGGTTGCGGTTCGTCGACTTCTGGTCGATCGAGACGGCGGGACTGAGGCCCTCGATGAAGTCGACATCGGGCCGGTCGACCTGGCCGAGGAACTGGCGCGCGTAGGCCGAGAGCGACTCCACATACCGGCGCTGACCCTCGGCGAAGATCGTGTCGAAGGCGAGACTCGACTTGCCGGACCCCGACAGGCCGGTGAAGACGACCAAGGAGTCGCGCGGGATCTCGAGATCCACGTTCTTGAGATTGTGGACCCGAGCACCTCGAACGCTCAGCTTCTGGGAACTGGGCACGGATTGGATCGACACTGTAGTCATTCTACGGAGGCCACCGACATCGGGCTGGCTCCGTTCTGCGCTCTGGGCGAAGGCGCATCCGGGGTTACGACGGCGTTACGGCCGGCCACTTGGCTCTGGGGCATGACCAGGTGCGGCTGCACCACGGAGGTGGCGTCACGACCTCGTGGAGTAGCGTGCGCTCGTGAGCACGCGGATCCGGCTGGTCGGACCGATCGCCGTCCTGGGACCCCAGGGGGTTGTCAGCGGCAGCCCTTTGGCGGGACGGCGTGTTCGGCTCGCCCTGGCAGCGCTGGCGAGCAGTCCGGAGGGTCTGAGTTCCCGCGCCCTCGCGGAGCGGATCTGGGATGAACCGCCCTCCACCTGGTCGGCGTCGCTGCGCGGCACGATCCTCGCCCTGCGCGGCGCGCTCGAACCCATCGGACTGGGCGGGCAGAAGCTGGTGCAGACCACTGCGGGCGGCTGGTCGCTCACGCCGGGGGTGTCGGTCGATCTGCTGGAGGCCGGGGTGGTCGTCTCCGCCGCCGAGCGGCTGCTCTCCGACGGTGCCGCCGAATCCGCACTGGACGCGATGGCCGCGGTCGCGGACGTGATCGGCGGAGACCTGCTTGCGGAGGAGGATGCCGCGTGGCTCGACGAGCTCCGCGCCCGGCTCTCGGCGATCAGCGACCGCGCCCTCGCTGTGGAGGCTGAGGCCGCCCTCGTGCTCGGACGCTCCGCGACGGCGGCCGATGCAGCACGTCGTCTGCTCGAGCGCAACGAGTTGGACGAGCGCGCCCATCGTGTGCTGATCCGCGCCCTGGCGGCATCCGGGGATCGCGCCGGCGCCATCCACGCGTACGAGGAGTGTCGTGCGATCCTCGCCGACCGGCTCGGAACCGACCCCGGGCCGGAGACGACGGCGGTCTACCTCGACGTCCTTCGCAGCGGCGCATCCGGCACCGGCAATCTGCCTGCACTGCCCCGCAACGGGGTCTTCGGGCGTCAGGAGGAGCTCGCCGTGGCAGGCGCCGCGCTCGCCGCTCCTGGCGTCGTCTCGGTGCTCGGCCGTGGAGGCGTCGGCAAGACCCGTTTCGCCCTGCACGCCGCGCACGCCGCCGTCGCCGAGCTCCCCGGTGGGCGCTTCTGGGTCTCGCTCGGCGACCTCTCGAGCAGTGGACTGGTCGTCGTCACGGTCGCCAGGGCCGCGGGGGCGGACGCGGGGGCGGATCCGGTGGCGGCCACCATCGCCCGGTTGGCCCCGCTCGGGCCGGCGCTCCTCGTGCTCGACGGCTGCGAGAACGTCGCCGACGGGGTCGCGGAGCTGCTGGCGGTGCTGCAAGCCGCCGCGCCCGAGCTCCGGATCCTGACGACGTCGCGCCGCCCACTCGAGGTGCCGGGCGAGCGCAAGATCGAACTCGCGCCGCTGCCGGTTCCGACGCACGACGGCGCCGCTTTCGCGCGCACAGCCGCCGTGCAGCTGCTGGCTGACCGGATGGCGAGCCGCGGCCAGCAACTCGCGCTCGACGCGCGCAATTCCGAAGCCGTGCTGCAGCTGTGCGCCCGGTGTGGCGGGGTGCCGCTCGCCCTCGAACTCGCGGCGGCGCAGCTGAACTCGATGGCTGTCGCCGACCTGCTCGACATGCTGCCCGCAGCCGCACGCGGTGCCGAGGACGTGGTCGACTCCCTCCTCGAGCAGAGCTTCGAGTCGCTGGGCGCCGAGGCGGCAGCGCTCTTCACCGCGTGGGGCGCGGTGGATGGTGCGCTCCCGCTGTCGCTGGCAACCACCCTCGCCGGTGCGATCTCGTCCCCCGGCAGGGTGGCCCGCCTTCTCGGCGAGCTCGCGGACTCCGGACTGCTCTACATCGACAGGGCTGGGCCGCGGTGGCGCTACCGTCAGGACGACCAGGTGCGCCGTTTCGCCCGCGCACGCCTCGAGACGGCCGGCGGTGCGCGTGAGGTGCTGAGCGCGCTGGCAGACGGGCTGCGGGGGCTGCTTCCCGATGACGCCCGCACCCCGCCGGGAGGGTATCGGGATACCGCCACCGATGCCTCTGATGCCTTCCGGACGGTTTTCGCGGGCGCCGTGACGGGGACGGTTGCCCGTCAGACCGGCCTCGAACTCGCCTTCCGGCTGCACCGCTACTGGGCGGTGACCAGTCTGGCCGAGGGACGATACTGGCTGACGCTGCTGCTCGACCAAGCCGATGACGGTGCCTGGACCCCTCTTGCTCTGTTCGCATCCGGCTATCTCGCATACTGGGCGGGTGAGTCGGCGGTGGCGCAGCCCCAGCTCGAGGATGCCGCCCGTCTGCTCCGCGGAGTGGATGACGGTTTCGCGGCCCGGTCTCTCGTGTTCGCCGCAGGCTTGGCGGATGACCGCGATCGCCCGGCCGAAGCGATGACCGATCTGCGCACCGCGATCGAACTCGCCGAGAAGCTCGACGATCCGAACCTGCTCGTGACGGCGTCGATGGGGATCGCGAGCGTGCTCGCCGAACGGCGCGATGGAGCTGCGACGGAGTACGCCATGCGGGCGCTGGCGATCTGCCGCGAGCGGGCGAGCGAGGATCAACTGAAGGCCACCCTCGCCACCACCGCCATGGTGCTCTGGCAGGTCGGAGACCTGGAGGCGGCGCGGGAGGTGATCGCCGAGGCAGAGCCCCTGCTGATGCCCGGCGAGGCCCGCATCGCACGCGCCGTCCTGGCGTCGGCAGCGGCAGGCGTCGCCCTCCAAGACGGGCACCTGGAGCAGGCGGCCCGGCTCGCCGAGCTCGCCGTGCACGACGGCGAAGAGCTGGGGATCGAACGCGAAGTGCCCCTTGCGCAAGCCCTGCTCTCGAAGATCGCCTTGGTGCGCGGTCAACGCGCACGTGCGGCACGCGCTGCCCTCGATGGCATCGACGCCGCTGAGGCTCTCGACTTCGCGTATCCGATGGCCATCTGCCTGGAGGCGGCCGCCGAGCTGTCGTCCGATGACGACGCGCATTCCCTTCGCGCCGTTGCGACCCGGATCCGGGAGGCAGGAGACCGCCCGGCGCCCGCGGGCCTGGTGCCGAGCGTCGCGGTCCCGGCTTCGGCGAGCAGCGAGTCCATCGATCAGGCCATCGCAAGAGCCCGCGCCGCGCTCGAGCCCTTGCTGGGCTGAGCGGTCGGCGAGATCCATCGCGTGTACGGCGGTTGACCCCCGCTGTACCGCGGGTCAGCGGACGTGGCCGACCGACTCCATCTGTCGCAGCTCGCGCTTCATCTCGGAGAGTTCGTCGCGCAGCCGCGCCGCCAGCTCGAACTTGAGTTCGCCTGCGGCCTGCAGCATCTGCTCGTTGAGGTCGGCGATGATCGCCTCGAGCTCGTTGGCCCCTGCTGCTCCCACGCCCTCGCGGCGTAGATTCGGCGTCGGCGCCCGCTTCTTGCCATCGCGGCCGCCTCCCTGGCGGGAGGAGAGCAGCGCCGCGGTGTCGGCACCCTCGCGGGCGAGAACGTCGGTGATGTCGGCGATCCGCTTGCGCAGCGGCTGCGGGTCGATGCCGCGCTCGAGGTTGTAGGCCACCTGCTTCTCGCGACGGCGATCGGTCTCGTCGATCGCCTGCTTCATCGAGTCGGTGAGGTTGTCCGCGTACATGTGCACCTCGCCGGACACGTTGCGTGCCGCGCGGCCGATCGTCTGGATCAGCGAGGTCGAACTGCGCAGGAAGCCCTCTTTGTCGGCATCCAGGATCGCCACAAGAGAGACCTCGGGCAGGTCGAGGCCCTCGCGCAGCAGGTTGATGCCGACCAGCACGTCGTAGACGCCCTGGCGCAGCTCGGTGAGCAGCTCGACTCGGCGCAGGGTGTCGACATCGGAGTGCAGGTAGCGCACGCGCACGCCGTGCTCGCCCAGGAAGTCGGTGAGCTCTTCGGCCATCTTCTTGGTCAGCGTGGTCACCAGCACGCGCTCGTTGCGCTCGGCCCGCACCCGGATCTCTTCGAGCAGGTCGTCGATCTGCCCCTTGCTGGGCTTGACCACGATCTGCGGGTCGATCAACCCGGTCGGACGGATGATCTGCTCGACCACCCCGTCGGCGATGCCCATCTCGTACCGCCCGGGGGTCGCCGAGAGGTAGACCTTCTGGCCGACGCGGCTCAGAAACTCCTCCCACCGCAATGGGCGGTTGTCGAGCGCGCTCGGCAGCCGGAACCCGTGCTCGACGAGCGTGCGCTTGCGGCTCGCGTCGCCCTCGTACATCGCGCCGATCTGCGGAACGGTGACATGCGATTCGTCGATCACGACCAGGAAGTCGTCGGGGAAATAGTCGAGCAGCGTGTTCGGCGGCTGACCCGCGACCCGGCCGTCGATGTGCCTCGAGTAGTTCTCGATGCCGTTGCAGAAGCCGATCTGCTCCATCATCTCGAGGTCGAAACTGGTGCGCATGCGCAGCCGTTGGGCCTCGAGCAGCTTGCCCTGGCGCTCGAACTCGGCCAGGCGCTCCGCGAGTTCTGCGCGAATGGAGACCAGAGCGCGCTGGAGGGCCTCGGTGCTCGCCGCGTAATGGGTCGCCGGGAAGACGGCAACGGCATCCAGCTTCTTGATGACGTCGCCCGTCAAGGGATGGAGCGTGTAGAGCGCCTCGATCTCGTCGCCGAACATCTCGATGCGGATCGCGTGCTCTTCGTAGACCGGGATGATCTCGATGGTGTCGCCTCGCACCCGGAACTTGCCGCGCGAGAAGTCGACGTCGTTGCGCTCGTACTGCATGTTGATGAAGCGGCGCACCAGCTTGTCGCGCGAGATGTGCTCGCCGACCTGCAGCGCGGTCATCGCGCCCAGGTACTCTTCGGCCGCACCGAGCCCGTAGATGCACGACACGGTCGAGACCACGACCACGTCGCGTCGGCTCAGCAACGAGTTCGTCGTGGAGTGGCGCAGTCGCTCGACCTCGGCGTTCACCGACGAATCCTTCTCGATGAAGGTATCGGTCTGCGGCACGTAGGCCTCTGGCTGGTAGTAGTCGTAGTAGCTGACGAAGTACTCGACCGCGTTGTTCGGCATCAACTCGCGGAACTCATTGGCGAGTTGCGCGGCCAGCGTCTTGTTGTGCGAGAGCACGAGCGTCGGGCGCTGCACCTGCTCGATGAGCCACGCGGTGGTCGCCGACTTGCCCGTTCCGGTGGCGCCGAGCAGTACGACGTCGGTCTCGCCCGCGTTGATGCGGTGCGCGAGTTCTGCGATCGCGGCGGGCTGGTCGCCGCTCGGCATGTACTCGCTGACGACCTCGAAGGGTCTCACCGAACGCGTGGGCTCCATGGTTCCAGACTAGGTCGGGCCGCCGACACGCGCTGCGAGCTTCTCCCACAGCGCATCGGCTTGCGCGAGCGTCTGCTCCAGGGTTCCGTTCGAGTCGATGACGACGTCGGCGATCGCCAGGCGCTCGGTGTTGGTGGCCTGCGAGTTGATCCTGTGCATGGCCTCGTCGCGCGTCATGCCGCGCAGCTCGACCATGCGGGCGATCCGGGTCTCGGTGCTCGCGTTCACCACCACGATCAGGTCGAACTCGTCTGCTCGGCCCGCGTCGACGAGGAGGGGCACGTCGTAGACCACGATCGCATCGGGGTCGGCCGCCGCCGCCGCGGCGAACAGCTGCTGCGAACGGATGGCGACCGCCGGATGCGTGATCGCGTTGAGCGCCGCGCGCTTCTCGGGCGAGCTGAAGATGAGTGCGCCGAGGGCCGCCCGGTCGAGGCTCCCGTCGGAGGCGATGACCCCGCCGCCGAACTCCTCCGCGATCTTGGCGAGCGCAGGGGTGCCGGGCTCCACCACCTCGCGCGCGACCTGGTCCGCGTCGACGACGACGGCACCGTGTTCAGCAAGGCGGGCGGCGACCACCGACTTGCCCGAGGCGATCCCACCCGTGAGGCCGATCAACTGCATCCGACGAGCGTACCTGCCGCGCCCACCGCCGACAGAGCGGCGCTGCTACCCTCTGCTCATGTTCGAGGTCCTCACCGGAGCGGGGCTGGCGACGGCCGCGGGGCTGAATGCATACATCCCGTTGCTCGCGATCGGGCTGCTCAGCCGGTTCACGGATCTGGTCAATCTCCCGTCGGGGTGGGCCTGGCTCGAGAACGGGTGGGTTCAGATCATCCTGGGCGTGCTCCTCGTGATCGAGGTCATCGCCGACAAGGTGCCGGCCGTCGACTCGATCAACGACTGGATCCAGACCATCGTGCGCCCCGCAGCGGGAGGCATCGTCTTCGGGTCGGGCACCGCCGCCCAGACCGCGACCGTCACCGATCCGGCGAGCTTCTTCACCAGCAACGCGTGGGTGCCGATCGCCATCGGGGTGCTGCTGGCCCTGACCGTGCATGTCGGCAAGACCGTGGTCCGGCCCGGGGCGAACCTGGCAACCGCCGGATTCGCGGCCCCGATCCTGAGCACTGCAGAGGACGTCTTCAGCGCGGTCATGTCGGTGGTCGCGCTGCTGCTGCCGGTTCTGGTGATCGTCGGGCTCGCCGGACTGATCGCCGCGGCGATCGCCCTCACCCGTCGCATGCGCAGACGGCGTGCGGCCGCTCTGCCGGTGCCACCGGTTCCGACCCCGGGAACCACGACGGGCTGACCGCCGCGCAACACGAAGGCCGGGCGCATGCGCGCCCGGCCTTGTGCTTGCTGAGACCTCTGAGTGTTGCCGTCTAGCTGTTCGAGCTGAGCTTCTCGCGCAGGGCGGCAAGCGCCTCGTCGTCTGCGAGGGTGCCGGCGCTTGCCGACTCGCTCGAGAAGGAGTTGCTGCTCGACGAGGACGAGGACGACGACGAGCCGACGGGCGCCAGCTCGTTGTCTCCGGCGGCCTCGGCCGCGATGATCTGCTTCTTGTGGGCTTCCCAACGGACCTGGGCAGCCGCGTACTCCTGCTCCCACGCCTCGCGCTGGGTGTCG